>Ga0137378_10000694_pt1 | contig 26758 bp, 23 predicted proteins | sample SagtaG_21_FD_104813 | JGI IMG/M metagenome (GOLD analysis project Ga0137378, IMG submission 104813) | Vadose zone soil microbial communities from Sagehorn Ranch, Mendocino, California, USA - Sage2_L_60_16 metaG | ecosystem: Environmental > Terrestrial > Soil > Vadose zone | place: USA... | reverse complement strand
TCAGCTGAGAGCGCGAACAGAAGATTGAGCGGCACCTCGGAGAGCCGAGCGGGAGCAGGAAAGACACACAGAACAACCCGGCGTGACCCGCCGGTGTTGACGGAGTCCGCCACTTCACAGAAGCTTGCACAGCCAAGAACGCTGCGAAAATCAGTGCAGGGTGGAAATCCCGCTCGCCGTGTGGCAAACCGGCTCAGCATTCGGGTTATCAGAACGGGCGGGCTCGCCTCCTGACGGCCCGCCGATTGAGGCTTTCCCAGGCCGGTGGCGGCTGCCTCAGAGCAACCCAGCTTCCGCGAAGCTCAGATAGCGAGCTGCGCCGAGGACGAGGTGATCATACAGGGGAATGTCTAAGAGGCGCCCGGCGTCGACCAGCTGCCGCGTGATGGCGCGGTCATCGGCGCTTGGGGTAGGGTCCCCGCTCGGGTGGTTGTGGGCCACGATGATGCCCGCCGCGCCGAAAGCGATGGCGAGCCGGAACACCTCGCGAGGATGGACGAGCGAGGAATTGAGGATCCCTCGGGTGACTTCCTGGATGGCGATCACGCGGGACTGCGAGTTGAGTGCGATCACGTAGAACACTTCGATGAGTTCTCGGCCCGCGCGTTCGCGCAAGAGGTTGACCGCGTCTTGTGGGCCCCGCACCTGAACAGGCTCGGGTTGCGACGGGTCCAGTTCCTTGATGAGGCGGACCCAGGCGGGCCGTAGGGGCTCGGAACGTCTCCGGTGTGGGTGATACATGGCCTGCCTGCCTCCCATCCCCTCGCGAGTGACGCCGTCAATATCTCGCTAACAATATATCACTAGCGATATGTCATGTCAAGGGCTGGCGATATATTGCCGGACCGATATATTCACACCGATACCCACGTCAAGGCGGGCTATGCCTATTCGGGTGCGGCTACGGGACCTGCTGGAGAAGCGCGGAATGGCGCAGACCGAGCTCCAGGCGCGGAGCAGGCTCGGCTACTCGACGATCAACGCACTGTACCACGGGAAGACAGAGCGGGTGGAGTTTGCGACGCTCGAGGCGCTCTGCGAGATTCTGGAGTGTGGCGTAGGGGAGATCCTGGAGCACGTCCCGGAGAGGAAGCGTGCGCGCTCCTGACGCCGGGCGCTGCGCCTCAGGTCGTCTCCGCCTTGAGACAACGAAGCGGTCGAGCTTGAGGTGCCGCAGCCGCTAGGACTGCGTTTGCCGCGCTTCTTCCTCGAGCTCCGCAACGGGGCGCTCGTTCTAGTATGCCGCGGCGTGAGTGCAATTCGTGCGAAGCTTGCGTGCATGCCGTTGTCGATAACGCAAGAACTACTACATTGAGCCGGGTCTCCTTTCGGAGCAGAGAGTTGTGGCTGCGGAGAAGCTTCCCAAGAATGTTGTGAATGAGATCCTGCGCCTCAGTTCGGAGAATCACGACGCTGCGGCCATCGCCCGCGCGCTCAACCTACGACGTCTGGAAGTGGTGGCCATCCTGGCTCATCGGGAGCTTCAACCGAATTCCGCGTCAGTTCCTGTCAAGGGTGCTGAAGCCAAGCCTTCAGCTGACTTCTGGGCTGAGTCTCAGCCGCTTCAGGCGCCTCTACCAGAGCCGCCGCCGTCCGACTTGGTCGAAGTGAGCGCTCGCGCCGACGAGCGCGCGGAGGGAGTCTATCTCGGAGACGACCAGGAATTCGATACCGCTACGTTCTGGAATCCCGCTGACGCTCAGGAGGTGCAGAATCCGCATCTCATGATAATGGGTGAGAGCGGGTCTGGAAAAACATACGCCGCGCAGTGCCTCGTAGCGGAGCTTGCACAGGCTGGACTGCCGTCGATCATCTTCGACTATGGCCAGAGCTTTGAGGTCGACAAGCTCGACCCCACCTTCGTGAAGTATTGCCACCCTACGGAGTACCTGGTCGGTGAAGTGGGACTCGGTCTTAACCCCTTCCAGATATTCCCTCAAGATGCACGCGGTCCGAACACGGTGGCCACCCGGCTAGCCGACGTGTTCGATGCGGCGTATCGCCTCGGCGACATCCAGAAGAAAGTGTTCATCGACGCAGTCGTCCGAGCGTACGGAAAGGCAGGGATTCTGGTTGGGGACAGCAAGACTTGGTCGAATCCGGCCCCCGGCCTTTCTGCGCTCAGCGAAGCGATCGAGGATCTTGCAGCGGATCGGGAAGGGTATCCGAGCTACCGCAACGCGGCGGGGCTCGGGGCACGTCTAACGACCTTCTTCATGCTCGTAGCGCTCAAGGACGAGCAATGGTCCTGGGATGCCTTGGTGAACGATCGCACAAGCAGGGTGCACATCCTTCAGTTTCGCGGCTTGGAAGGGAAAACCCGGCGGGTATTAGTCGAGTTACTCCTCTGGCACATGTTCTTCTACTTCAAGTCACACGGGCAGAGTCCCCTTCGAGTGTTCGGCGTACTCGACGAAGCTCACCACCTGTCCTTCCGAGAAGGTGGGCCAATCGATGCACTCCTCCGGGAGGCGCGCAAGTTCGGCCTCGGGATCGTCTTCGCGTCCCAGCAACCTCAAGACTTCAGTCCAGTTGCGTACTCGAACACCGCCTCGAAGTTGATCTTCCAAACTGCGGACACCGATCTCAAGGTCTCAAAGTTCTTGGCTTCTAAATCAACCAACTACTCCGACCCTGAGGAGATTCGACAGATCATAGCGAGCCTCCAACAGGGGTACGCGTTCTTTATTACAAGAAACCGGGGTCACGCCATCCGCGTTTCTGATTTTCCCAAACGCGCAACGCAGTGGCACGAATGACAGCTGACAGCGGGCATACCCGCGAAGAGCTTGTCTACGCAGCGGCAATCGTCATTCTCGCCGATGATCTCTATCCTCGGAAGCTCGAGATCGTGCGGGAATACATCCAGAATGCCAGCGATGCCTTGGAGGCGTTTAACCGCGTCGCGGAGCACATTGAGGACGACTTTACTCCCGTAATGAAGATTTCGATACAGGGGAAAAGTCTGCTCATCTTTGACAACGGCATCGGCATGGATGGAGAAGAAGTCCAGAAGCTCAAGCGGATCGCATACTCTGAGAAACGTGAGGGTCACGAAGCTGGCTACAAGGGGATAGGCCGGTTGGCAGGCATGGCTGTAGCAAACAAACTTCTGATTTCATCCACTTCATACGGTGACCCGCAGCTTCATAAGTTCGAGTTTCGTGCCAAAGAACTAAAGGAAGAGTTATCAGAAAACCGACGGAAGGGGATTCAGGAGCCAGCGAGCGAAGTCATAAATCGACACACAACTATCTCATCACTCGACGTTGATCCTGCAGACCACTATACGATCGTTGAACTGCGTGAGATCGATGACAGATACCCCGAATTGCTAGATCCCGTTCAGCTCCGAGAATACATCGGCGACATCGGGCCGGTTGGATTCGCTCCGGACTTTACGTACGGGCACCGCGTTTCGGATCACTTGTACAAACGCGTTCCGGACTACTCCCCCAAGGCCATTTGGCTCGCAACAACTTCGGGGGACCGGGCTCGGATCTACAAGCCGTACACGGACAGCATGGGGCTGGCCGAGCCAGAATTCATCGAGGTTCATGGGCGAGGCGGTCTTTTGGCGTATGCTTGGTATACAACCAAGGGCAAGCCGATGTTGGGGAAAGTCCGTAGTTCCGGAGGGAAATTCACTGTCGAAGGGACCACGCCAGCAAGTAAGAAGCGGCTAGCAGGTCTAGTCTATAAGCTCTTTGGCTTCTCGATCGGCGATCGCAGCCTTCCACTGCGTACTCTGTGGTCTAAGGATTACACTCGGCCCCTCTGGTTCACCGGCGAAATTCACATTGTCGACAAGAATGTCAAACCGACCACCGATCGTTCGGATTTTGTTGATAACGAAGCCAGAAGGCAACTCTATGTCGCGGCGCAAGACCGGATCGGAAAGGACCTGAACAGCCTTGCGCAAGACGTCAGTAACAATCGGCAAGCACACGACGCAGCGGTTGAGTATCAGGAGCGATTCAGGGCTCTGAGCGACAAGCTAAATGGGGGGCGACTGGATCGGTCAGAACTGAGTGCACGGAAGCGCGAGCTGCATGAGGCTCTGGAGGCTCTGAAGCGCTCCTGCAAAGACAAGGACATTCAGGCCTACGTCAAGGACGTGAGCCGTGAGGGGCGAGAGCTCCTCGCGCGCCTCGAGACCACAAGATCCCAGAAGGTGAAGGCGAACGAAATCAGCGACCTCGGGCGGGACGTCAATATGACTTCCCAAGCTAGAAAGGTCTACACGATTGTGATGGAGACCCTGGAAGGCCATTTCAGAAATGACATGGATACGTATTACGACCTTTCAGCCGAGATCAACAAGGCGATTAAGAAGCGCTACTAGGATGCGAGCAGATCCGTGGACGAGCCGATAGAGCTTGCATTCAAGACCAGCCCGAACAAGGACTTTCTACGGCGCGCCTACGACAAGCCGATCATTCGGGCATGGTTCTCGGCGGCCGGGCGGCATCTGGACTACCTCGGACTACCCGGTCCGGACATGCTAGACGTTGTCGAATGGCAGGAATTCCTGCGTCGATTCACTGCGATAGAACGACGTGAGAATGAGCAGCACTTGTTGTTCCTTCGCGCCAACGTGAAGGATGTGGAGCATCGTCTGCACTCGTTGTACGGCGAGTTCGACAAGATTCTGTTGACTGGCAGAGACCGCTATGACCACGCACCTCGGTGGCCGTACGACCTCGTTAATCTCGATTACTTTGGAGGTCTCATCTATCAGGACCTGTCTCGGCCCAAGGCGCTAAACAAGCTCATTCAGAATCAGGACGAGTATCAGCGCAGCTTCATCCTGATCATTACAAATGACCTTAGGGATGGAGACTTTGTGGGCGAGAAGCTCTCGTTCTTCGACGAACTCGCACGAAGACTGGTCCAGGATTCTGGTAGGGAGGACGTGATCCTCAAAGCCATTGATCGGTTCAAGGCCTCTTCGACCCCCGATGCGGCGCGCCAGACCGCGTACACCAATGTGTTGCTTCGCGACTGTGGCGAGTCAGCCCACTTCCGCGTCAAGTGTCGGCCCGCGGTTGTCTACGCTGGCACAGGTGGTACGAAGATGGTCCACTATGTCACGGAGTTCCATCATTCTCCGCGGGGCTACCGGGCTGTAAGCGACCAATCACTTGTTCAGATCGTCAACTTGGGTTACAGGGAGCTTCGAGACGGGCAGCTCATCGAGCTAAGCGGTAGTCCAAGAATCGGGTAGGCACCGGACGCCCCCAAAGAGGGAGCTGCGCGTGGCCAATAAGAACATTCTCTTGATCGAGCCATCATACAAGAACAAGTATCCCCCACTCGGCCTCATGAAGATCGCTCAGTACCACGGTCCTCGTGGAAAAGGCGACAGTGTGCGCTTCGTCAAGGGCGAGGACTACTCCGTTCTGGACAAAGCCTGGGACAGAGTATATGTGACCACTCTTTTCTCGTTTGAATACAAGCGAATCTCACGATCAATTGATTTCGCGCTTGAAGTTGTCAACGGCTCCGCTGATCGAGTCTTCGTTGGCGGCATCGCAGCCTCGCTCATGCATGACCGTTTTGTGCAAGAGCCCCGTTGGGGTGGCGTCAGGTTCATCCGTGGGCTGCTCGATAGCAGTCCCGCTGAGTCCCTCCAGCTCGACGACTTCGCTGCAGAACTCTACTCGGACGACCGTCACGGGAGGTCGATCGAAGACCTCATTCCGGACTACAGCATCTTGTCCCAAATAGCGTATCGGTATCCCGTTCACGACGCGTACTTCACCTACGCCTCACGGGGTTGCATCCGCAAGTGTTCCTTCTGCGGAGTACCGAAGCTGGAAGGCGATCAGCGCGACACAGAATCGATTAGCGGCGTGGTGAAAGGAATTGAGGAGCTCTATGGTCCGAAGAAGGACCTGGTCTTGATGGACAATAACGTGGTTGCGTCTCCCAAGTTCAAGGAGATCGTTGCTGAAATCCGTGATCTTGGTTTCGTGCCCGGAGCTAGGCTCGCTCGCGGTCGCGTCCCCATCCTCCGTCGCGTCGATTTCAATCAAGGAGTAGATGCGCGCATTCTGTGCAAGGACCCCGTCTATCTGCGTGAGCTGAGCACTATCTGTATACAGCCCCTGCGCATCGCTTTCGATCACCTTGGGCTTGCTAAGCCCTACACGCAGGCAATTCGATACGCGTGCGACAGTGGTCTTCGAGAGCTATCGAACTACATGCTGTACAACTTCCACGACTCGCCGGCCGATCTGTTCGAACGTATGAGGCTTAACGTAGCGCTGAACGAGGAGCTCGGAATCCGGATCTTCTCGTTCCCGATGCGTTACCAACCAACGGACTTGCCTGACCGAAGCCACGTGGGAGAGCGGTGGAACCGCTATTACTTGCGGTCGATGCAGATCATTCTCCAGGCCACGCACGGGATTGTTAGCGGTTCCCCGGTCTTTTTCAAGCGAGCGTTTGGTGACACCTACGACGACTTCGAGCGAATCTTGATGCGGCCACATCAATTCATTTTCAATCGGGAGTGGTACGACAATCTCGGAGGCAAGGACCGTCTTGACAGCTACGAGCGTGAATTCTCCGCTCTCACTTCATCACAACGCAGTGCGTTGCTCGATATCCTTGGCACGCGAAGCCCTCATGAATACCGCTCGGCGTCGAGGGGTCTGAAAGACCCGAGCCTACGTCGCGTCCTGTCCTACTACTTCCACACGACGCGAGAGGATGAAGTGAAGATCTGGCGCAAAGTGCGCAAGCTGCGCGCGGCCTATGAACGTCAGCAGGCGGCAGTACCCGAGGACCAACGTGTAGAAGACGCCGGTCTTGAGGACGATTCGGTAGCGGACGTGAGTCGCCGTCTTGCTATGGAGGCTGTCTAATGGCCGTCCGGTCTGCGCTTGTAAGCGTTGCACGCGCAATCGACGCCCGCGTTCCGCTAACGAGCGAGATTGTCGTTGGCAAGGATATCTTAGAGCTCCTAAGTACAGCGATGTACGTCGATCCTCTGACGATCTTGCGGGAGTACGTGCAGAACGCTGCTGACGCGATCGACGGAGCGCATGCGGACGGGCTCCTGGGCAGTAATGCATCAGGGCGAATTGATGTACAAATCCATAGCGAGTCACGGGAGCTGGTCGTTAAGGACAACGGAAGTGGTGTGAAGGTGGCGGATGCCGAACGAGTGCTCGTGGCCTTCGGCGCCAGTGGCAAACGTGGGAAGGGCTTCCGTGGGTTCAGAGGGATCGGCCGCCTCGGCGGGCTAGGGTACGTGAGAACACTCACCTTCCGCACGCGCGCTGCCGGAGAATCCGAAATCACGGAAGTTCAGTGGGACTGCCGCGAGCTTCGCGAGCAACTGCTTAGTGTCAGTGGCAAGCCTGGACTGGAAGATGTCGTAAGAAGAATCGTGAGTGTGAGACGCGTCTCAGTTAAGGGCGGTGAACCACACTTCTTTGAAGTGCGCCTTGGCGGCGTTGTCCGAATGTGGAATGACCGGCTACTGAATCGCGTCGAGGTAAGCAAGTACCTATCCCAGGTATGTCCGCTGCCGTTTGACCCAGAGCTCCCCTTCGCGGACAGGATAGAACAGCACCTGGCCAAGCACATACCACCGAGACGGTTCCTGGTCTACCTCGATGATCAGCCAGCGCCCCTGGTGCGACCTTATGGTCGCACCTTCCCGGTCTCCGCAGGTAACCATGATCGCTTCCTGGATTGTGAGTTATTAGAAGTGCCGGGACTGGAGGGCAGCCCCGCTGCGGTAGGATGGATCCTCCATCACAGCTATCTCGGTGCTCTTCGGTCAGCGCCAGAGATTCGTGGGCTGAGAGCGCGAACTAGGGACATGCAAGTTGGTGATGAAGAGATCTTCGCTGGCTCGTTCCCTGAGAGGCGGTTCAACTCGTGGGTCGTTGGCGAGATCCACACGCTCGACCGTCTCCTCGTGCCCAACGGAAGGCGTGACAACTTTGAGCACAATGCGTCATACTCGTCCCTTCTGAACTACCTCGCCCCTATTTGCAGAGAGATTGCGCGTAAGTGTCGCGCCAGTTCCTCACGGCGAAGTCGCCTTCATGTCTTTGATACGAACGAGAATCAGGGGAAGAAGCTCCTGAATGCTCTGAAGCGTGGAGGTCCAGGCGTCAAGTCGCGTCGATCCGTACTACAGACGGTTGACGCTTGCGTCAAGGCCATGGACCGCATCGCCGGTTCTTCGCTGTTTCCGGAGGACCTTCGCAAGGAGCTTCGTGCGCGACTGAAGCGCTTGATATCTAGGAGAACGCGATCCGGGGCCATTCCCGAAGGGAACCACATTGAACTCATCGTGCCAGCCGGACAGCGACGGATGTACAGACAAATAGCTCGGCTTGTGCGCGCCTGCGCATCCAGCCGCCAAGCGGCGGCCTCGCTCCTCGAGCGAATAGCTCACCGGTTGGCTGAGCGGCGACATTGATGCGGTCGAGTAATCAGCTCTTCGGTTATGGTCGCGTATGGTCGCGAGGGAGGCGCGACGGGGCTCCTCCGTGCTCCTGCTAACTAGCTTGCTGCAACAGCATCTGCTTTGTCGCCCGGATCCGTTCCTTGTTCTGCACGTAAATGCCCTGGCCCAGATCATAAGCCATCGTGATTAAGCTACCCTCCTCGGGGGTCCCACGAAGCCTCCGAGTGAGAAGGGACGCGAGCGCACTGTCTTCGACCGTGCAAATGACTTGCGTGTTCGCGCGCCGAATTGAGGACAGTACCTCGGCAAGGTGCAACGCTCTATAGTCGTCGACGTGTTGTACTGGATCATCCAAGATCAGCGTCCGGAGTCTGCACCACTCACGGGACATGTGAACGGCCAGCAAGAATGCAAGCCCGAGTGCCCTGCGCTGACCGCTGCTGAACATGAACCTTGGATTCAGGTCGTCGCCCACTGTGAGACTGACGAACCGCCGCACGTCTCCTCTCATTCTGTAGTGGATCTCAGTCCAGTCAGCGTGTGGACGGAGGCGTCGGTAGAACTCATCCATCAAGGGGCTCAAACTGGCCAGCCGCTCCTCACCAATCTCATTTGCCACTCTCGTTATTGTTTGCCTGATTGTCTTGGCCCGGTCGACTGCGCGCGCAGCGCGCGTAACCTGCTCCTCAGCCTGCGCGCTAGCGGCCTGCGCTGCCTCGAGGTCGCGTCTTAGAGTCGTGGCACGGTTGGTGGCAATCGAGCTTTCGACGGCAGCCAACGCCGCTTCAATTTCAACGTTCTCGTTGCGTGAACGCCCAACCTCCCTTCCCAATTCAGTGAGCTTGACAGGTGATTTCCCCGGTCCCTCAAGCTGAACCCTCTCGAGTTGGTCGGCGAGTCGCTGATACGACACTGCGATGGAGTCGGACGAGAGCCGCAGCACGTCGAGGCTCCGTCGCCTCTCACCCAGTCGTGCCTGCACTTCACGCTCGGCCGCTGCGACCGTTGCACGTCGCTCGGTGAGCGACGCCAACCGATCGTGCTGTTGGCTGACGAATCTCTGGATTCCATCCAAATGTTGCTGGAACGAGTCCTCCGCGATGGCGGACCCACACAACGGGCAGTGGTCATTCTCGAGCCCGAGTCGACGGCCCTGCGCGTGCAGTTCAGCGAGGGATGCGAGTCTTGGAGATTGGCTCTCCTGCAGTGATATCTCTTTGTCAAGTGTTCCGCGCTCTTGTCCCAACTCCTCAAGCCGTCCCTGCAGCTCCTCGATCTCGCTTTCGAGTCCTTTGAGGCGCTCTTGATACAGAGGCGTCTGAAGAGAGTCGCGTTGCGCGTTCAGGGCGACCAATTGACGCTGGATTTCCTCGAGGACCGCGATGCGCTGGCGACTCGCGGTCAGGTGTTCGCGAGTAGCTTCAATCAGTGAGTCTGCCGAACCCGCTTCGCGCGACAGAATGGTGCGCAGAGTATTCTCAGCGTTTACCACGTCCTCGCCCCTAGCGCGTTGAGCCTCAGCTAAGCTCAACTGGCTAATCAGAGCCTCGACCCGGGTGCGCATCAGGAGGTATTCACCCTCCGCAGTTTGCTGACGCCGCTCCAACTCCCTTTGAACCTCATCGGTCTTCGCTGCAACAGCCGTCAGGGAACTGGTACCCACAGCATTCTGCACAAACCTGAATCGCTCGGTTTCGTTCAAATCAATACTCGTTTCCGTGATGCTCTCGTCACGAATGATGGATGTGCGGCAAAGCTGGTCTAAAGGGTTCGCCGGTGCCGACTCTGGATCGCAGAGTTCGCGACCAAGATCCGACGGTGGGTCGATTAGAAAGGCATCTGGTCTCCGAGTGATGGTGATCGCCTCTCCATTGTCACGAATCAAAGTTAACTGCACAAAGTGATCTGACGTACTTGCAGGGCCTCTCCACCAGATGTAGTCGAGGAGGTCCTCCTTCTTTTCGACGTGCATGTATGGTTTGGACAAGGCCCCGGTCAAGCCGAACTCGATGGCGTCGCAGATCGTACTTTTGCCAGCGCCGTTTCGACCGGTAATCACTGTGAAGGTGCTCGGCAGGTCAAGATCAAGGAGCTCCCTTATCCCCCGGAAGCCGACTGCCTTCAAGCGAGCGATCCTCAAGAGCCCTCCCCAAGCCATACCGCAAGGGTGTGGGGCGGAGTCTCGCCAACCAGACCTTCGACGATGCGGGATGGGGAATCCTGGAGTCGAGTGCGTAACCGCCGCATCGGGTCCTCGATCGGTAAGACGGCCAGCAATTGTAGAGGTAATAACGGCAGCAAAGCTCGCTCTACATCCTCCATCGACTGCACGCCTGCTTGAGCGATCTTTCGCGTTCCCCTGAAGTCCTCTTCCACCTCCTCGAGTCTTGGTCGAAGCTCCTGCGGACAAGGCTCGGCGCACAACACTACGGTGTAGCCATTCCAGGCTTTAGCGGGCTCCGCTCGAAGCGCGTTTGCGGACTTCCGAAGGAAGGAATCCTGCTCCCTTTGCCATGATTCCAGCAGATCCCGGACCTTCTCGAAGACGTGTAGGGAGCCCAGGACGCCTTCGTCCTCAAACTGAAGGGAGCGTTCGGCTGTCGCTGGGGTGACGGTGTAACCGGCGTCACGAAGGATCTTCCGCGCGAGTTGTAGTACGCCGGTCGTCATACGCCGAGTTCCTGTCGAGCTTGTTGGAATGTCACCCAACGCCCTATCGCGCCCGGGCGCACCACGTTGGGCACGGCGCCCTCTCTCACAATGTTCGCGGCAGCCCCACCGTCGTCCTCTGCCCCCGCGGCTACAATGATATCCACCGGCTCTGGCGTTCCTGCTTCGTTCAGGTAGCTCGCCTTTATCAAGCTAAGGGCTTGCCCACCCCCACGCACAATCCGAATTCTCTTCTGCTCCCTGACAAACAGCGAACCATCGAGGACGGCTCCATTCTCGGCAAGTAGCATCTGCATGGCCGCGACCATGTCCGTTCCCGCATCGGGCCTCTTGAGCCGAGGCATCTCTCCTACCGGGGCTCCTGCGGCGTCCTGTCTCAGAGCAAATAGGTCCGCCGTAGTGGCGGCCGCAAAGAGCGCATCGGGCTGAGGCCCCGCATAAGGGTGGCCGCACCATGCAGCGTGGGTCGGAGCAGCCTGAGTCATCATTCTCCGAAGAAAGCTCAGCGAGAACAGACGTCGCAGTTCATCGAGAAAAGTCAGAGCAGACTCTTGGACATGTCTGAAGTGCCCCTTGTGCGCCCACGCCCACAGAGCTGGCGCGTCGGCCGCGAGTTCTGCATTCGTCTTGGGGTCAACTATCGTCACTGACGCGGGAGCCGAAGGGTTGAGGCAATTCTGTAAGACGTCGATCAGGTACTTCCAATCGCTCCAGAATCCCACGACTACAACATCTCGTTGCAGGAGGTTACCAGCTAACCAAGTCGCTGACCGACTGAGTCTTGCCGCTATCTCCCCGTTAACGAGCTGGCCGCGACACCAGAGCGTATGGTCGATGTCTCGATTCACACACCCGTGCACCTTTAAGTACGGCGCGTGCCCTTGTCCCCCCGCTGCCGCTTGGTCGCCGTCAAGGGCGCTCCGAAAGTCGCGCTCGCCGAGTTGCCTCGCAGCAAGCTCCGTGAGTTCGTCGAAATTCGTCGTTGTGGCGTGTCTGACAGCGTGCGCCCCAAGGAAATCAGCTAGACAGAAATGGGCGGCGTTGGGGTGTCCTCTGAAGGGCCGCCAATCGACCAGCGTTCTTATTAGGATGGATACGAGTTCGTTGCGCTGCAAGAAGTAATCGGCTACCGCCTCGAGACTATCCCTGTGCGGATCCAGGTCCGATGAGCCCGTCAAGACCTTATACGAGTCGGTAACGTGATTAGCAAGCGCTTTGGCTGAGGGAACGTCACTGGGCGATGGCATGGAGAGCCCAGCGCCACAAAGCACGACAAGGCGGTTCGCTTCAATTGAGGCAAGCATCGCGCTCGCGGTGTCGGCATCCACTCTTCTTCGTACCTCACGCACAAGTCGAAGCACTGGGGGAAAGGCTTCTCCGCGCGATCGAGTGAGCGAGCGGCGGGCGATTCCGGTCTTGCAATGCCGGATCAAACTGACTCCGACGTCGCGATCGGAGTAGGGCGTTTTTGCGGCAGGATAGGTCGTTTTTGCGGCATCGGGGCATCACAACACGTGCAGGCCTCTGCGTCAGGACCGGCCCAAAGGCAGCGAGCGATCCTCTTGAACTAGTCGAGCGCCAGCGCTCCTCGTTCGTTACGGGATCTCGAGCCAGGCTTCAACAGGGCTCGTGTCACAGCTTCGCGGCCTGCTTTGTGGATCTCGACTGATTCCAAGTGGGCGTCGAGAGTGGGGAGTAAGATGCTATCCCAATCCCGATCAAGTCGTTTCTGCCGATCGGCTAGCCGAGCTTCGATGGATCGAGGATGCATCGCGGTCGAGTCTCAGGAGCCGGACGGCTTCGTATTCGCGCTCGTTCTCCCGCAATACCAATGTGTCCTGTAAGGCCGTAACCACGAGCTAGCCCCGTTGGCCGACCGGAGCCCTCTTCCCGCCACCTTGAGGCGCCTGTTAGGCAGTAAGGAACGCAGTAAGAGGCCATCGGCGGCGGCAGCGAGTGCAGGTAAGACCACGACCCTCGAAAGCTGCTCGGTATCGCGTCCAGACCCATGGGATCGGACGTCTACATCCTGGGCACTCAAGAGCCATCGGTACCCGACGCCTGTCTCCTTTCCGCACGTCAACACGCGCCGGATCACGACTCCAAAGGACGAAGCCGAGATCGCGCTTCAGAACCAGATCCGGGGTCGTGGGGTCGTCGGCTCCCATGAGCAGGAGGAGGGAAGTCACCACGTCCACCATATGGAAGAGAAGGACCGGTAGCGTCGCATAAAGGTGGTCCCACTGATCTGCGTGTGCCTCTGAGTCGGAGAAGACAAAGTTCAGGTTCTTAGACTCGGTTGCTGCGCTCTTCTTGGTAGTAACCAAGTGAGTGGCTTTGGTCCAGAGCAGGTCGTACGAGTAGGGCTGCGTTGGATCATAACGTAACTGAAACAAGAAGTGCGGGTCGAAAAGCCCCTTGTGAATAGTTTGGCCCATTGCCCCCGCGATGATCGTCGGGCCCTTGCCGCGCGCCAACAAGGTCTCAACAGCCACATGTTGCGGCCCGTGGTCCCAGAAGGCACGAAGGAACTTGTTGGGGTTGTACAGCAAGTACTCCAAGTAAAGAAGGTTCTCGCGGAGCGGCTTCCTCAGTAGCGTGAAGCATACCGTTAGCTTCGCCTTTTCTGAGCAACGAAGGGCCTCGTACAGGTAGTGGCATGAGTCCCCCAACAACGCGTGAACGCAGGCCCGGAAGACCATCTGGCCAACGATCTCCGAATAGGCGTTGGCCTCAAGCCAGTCGCTCAGTTCTTCCCCTCCCAGATGGACCACCTGATCGAGGGAGTGCTCTGTTCGCAATTTGAGTTCGACGGAGGTTAGCCGTTCACGCTCGATCTGCTGCACGAAGGTCGCCAGCTCATCGTGCAGTGCGAAGCAGTACTCATGCGCGAAGCTGTATTCAGATGGGAGTTGCTTGCCGATCCAGTGTAGTGCCATTCAAGGTCCGGGCATTAGGTGTGTGGAATGCCGCTTAACGCATCGCGCTTTTCGCCTGGGTACGGCATGAGCCACGGATAGTTCCTTCGTAACAGCCAGGTGGACGTAGGCCCCAATGGGTCGTCGTTGAGCATTCGAATGCGCGGGGGCTTCTTTCGGCGAGTGTCGATTACGGCGTGGCCGCCCGACGTGAAAACGGTGGGAACGCCATCTATCAAGTGACACCCCCACCCAAAGTGTCCGCGAATCAAGAGGCCGGGTTGTAGCTCGGCTACTATGCGGACGTTCTTCTGTGGAGGGTGGGCGATGACCACATCCACTTGCCCCCCTTGTTCCAGCACGATCTGACGTAGAGGGCGCCTGTAGCCCGCTTGGTCGAATCCCAGCCCTAGAAACGTGACGCCATTTACAGAATGGACCTTGCTTGAGATTTCATGGCATCCAGGGATCGCGTCGATCTTGCAAGCGTCATAGTCCCCTGGGAAATCGTCATCATGATCACCGCTTATTACGAGCACGACTGCACGTTTTCCGGCGTACTTCAGAAAGGCATAGAATTTCTCGACGTGCAGCCGCTTCCTCGCGTGCCGAAACGCAGGCGTGTTGCGGTACCTTCGCTCCAACGCCCATCTGCCATCACGAAACTTGTCCCATGACTTGCGAGGAACGATGTCGTAGCCTTCCGTAGAGGAGACCTTTACTCCTAATCGTCGACGTAAGTCTGCCATCGCGCGCCGAAAGGCAGGAATCGCTTCCAATGCCGTGTGCCAGAAGGCGGCCCCGCCGTCCGATGTCAAGTCGCCGGCCAGCGCGACCACGGCGGGCTTCCATTTATCAACGACCCGCCGGTAGGGAGCCCAGTCGACGACATCCGAGAAGGCGAGGATTCTCACGGAGTCCAAGTAGTCGGTGACGCCGCTAACGGATCGCACTTGAGATGCGGGCGACCCGACGAGAGTCCGCGTCCCCAAGACGTAACGTACGGCGCTTCCTTCAAGAGCGATTAGCCCCGCCAGTTGCGAGCGCTTGCATAGGCGGCGTACTCTTCAGCGCTTGACAGGTAGCCAGTCGTTCCATTTCGTCTCCGAGTAGCTGCCGGTGCCCGCATCGACGAGCCAGATCTCCAGTTCTGGAAACGCGTTCCCAATGCGACGCCACGCTGGACCGTATTGTTTGGCCCGCTGGGGAAGCCCGTTTTGCCAGCGACTAGGTAGAGCTATGACACACCGAGAGGCGCCGTCCTGGATCCTCGATACCGCGCGGAAGAAGGCCTGCATGAAGTCCCTCGAACGGGCGGGCGGAGACGACTTGAAACCGATCACTTCGATGTGAATGTGTCTGCTCCCGTGAGTGGCGAGGATGTCGACGCCTGTCTCGCCATTGAGGCGAGTCGTGTTCAGGCGATAGCCTTGCCTCTTGAGGAGGGATCGTAGGGCCCTCTCAGTCGCAGAACTCTTGATGACCGATGGCATTTGTCCGCTGCCAACTAGTATTGAGCCCTAGCAGGATCTGGGCAATCGGTAGGCGCGCTCCAGCGCGCCGAAGGCGATGGAGCGCATTGCCGCATGGGAACAGCCGAGGCGGGAACTAACGCCTCGCGGCAGTCCTAATCCCCAACCCTGCGGCCAACGTCCGCGCGCCGGCGTAAGAGTAGTCGACGACAGTCCGTACCCGTCACCAGCACAACACTCTGCTGGAGAGACTCCAGCAGTACTCTCCTCCTATGAGTGCCCGTCTGTCCAGCCTTTCCGATTGTAAGTAGACGAGGGCTCCGCGGCTCCTCGCCGTGCCTATGTGCTCCTCGTCTCGCGCTCCCGCCGGTTGGCGGCTTCGTTGGGCGTTCGGGGCCGTGGGCCCTACGAACGACCTCCTATCCGTGTCGGTGGCCGCCGGGCCACCGATCACCTAATCCTCTGTTCGCCCGTGGGCGACGTCGAAGCCTGTTGGGAGCGACCCCATCTGACCCTCGGTTCCTAGCCGGAAACCCGGAGAGTATAGCGGGCTGCTCGCACCAACAGCGGTGAGTGCGCCCTGCCCGCGCGGCTACGCTTTCAGCACCGCTCCGTCGGGGACGACGCCCGTCTCCAGATAGCGCCAGAGCTCAATCAGCAGTCTGCGCGCGAGGGCGACGATCCCGATCCGCCGCACGCGACTGCTGCCGTGCGCGAAACGTGCCTCGTACCACCGCGCCAGGGCACTGGTGGGCTGATAGCGTAGCCACGCCCAAGCGATCTCAATGGCCATCATGCGCATGCGGCGGTTGCCCGCCTTCCCGATCCCCTGCTCGTGCTGTTGCTCCCCGCTCTGATACGGCGTCGGCGTGAGCCCGGCGAGCGCCCCCACTTCGCGCCGATTGGCGAACTGCCGCCAACTGAAGAACTCCATGACATAGAGCCAGGCACTCTCCGGCCCGATGGCGCGCAGGGCGAGGAGCTGGCGGACCTGCGCCACCGCGGGATCCGGGCTGGTACGCACGAGCTCGTGACGCTCCGCCACGAGGCCGCGGATCTGTGCAGTCAAGAGGGTGATCTTCCCCCACTCCCGCTCGAGCCGGGCACGGAGCGCCGGCGGCAGGGGCGTCCCATCCCACGTACGGAGCGCCGGGAGTTGGACGTCGAGGCACGCGAGCGTGGCGAGCTCGACGCCCTGGCTGGCGAGCAGACCCTTGATGCGGTTCGTGAGCCGCGTGCGGTCCCGCTTGGTGGCCAGCAGTTCCCGGTGTAGCTGCCGTCGATCTTCTTCTTCCGGTGTCGGCACGTGCACCACGTGCCAGAGCCGCCGTTCCCCCGCGTCGTAGCGGAGGAGCATCGTCAACAGCTTGCGCACGTCGAGCCGGTCCGACTTCGCGCGGCGCGCACGCCGATTGACCTCGATGCTGGAGGAATCCACGACCACATTGTCGACGCCCTGCGGGGTCAGCGCGCGGTGCAGCCAGAAGCCCTCGCGCCCCGCTTCATAGCAGCTCAGCACCCGAGCGCCCGCCGGGAGGGCGAAGCGCTGCCTGGCCCGCGTGATCTCAGCGGCCAGCGCCGGCAGGTCGCGCGCGGCGATCGTGCGCTCGCGCGGGCGTTGGCCGAAGCCGGTCGTGAAGCCCAGCTTCCAGTCGCGGTTGCCCAGCTCGAAGGCGAGGTATAATGTAGGCTCCGGTCCCCGGACGTCCTCGCCACCCTGTGGGCGGGTCGCTGCAGTTTGCATGCGCTCCTCCTGGTGTGAGAACCGGAAAGAGCATAAACAGTGGCGGCCCGTCCCGCTTCGCCGCCTGGCACCTACATAGGATCTGACCCCAGATCGGGAGAGTCTCAACAGAGGCGAGGCACAACCATCACTCTTCTGGCCTCACGTCGGGAGAGTTGTCACGGGCCTCAAGGCCGCGGCGTGCAGAAGTAGGCGCCAACGGCTCAGGTACGCGAAGCCCGGCGCCATCCACAGTCCCGACGGCGAGTCTCGAGCCTACTGGCCATCGTGGCGCTGAACGCGCTGCTTCGAACTCGAAGGGCACACCACGCGGGAGGGCGTCCCGGCGCTCCTCCCGCAGGCGCGCCACGTCTTCCGGATGAAACACGCGCGCGCGGAAATCGGCCGAGGTCACGTCCGCGATCGTGAAGCCGGTTTACTGGAGCAGGGACCGGTTGCCGTAGAGGGGTTGCCCATCCGGACTCAGGAGGGCAACGTCTGCGGAATGGCGTCGACAATCTCCTGCGCCTCCTGCTCGGACGACCTGAGGCTTTCCATTCATTGAATGCTACGCCTCGCCTCCCTGACCGCAATGCCCACTACTTCACCGCCGGCAAGATATACCTCGGCACATACATGCTCGAGTCGCCGGCCGAAGCCGCACGTCGACCGTCACGTCGAGTCCCTTGATGTTCAGGGTCGTCATGGATGACTCTCCACAAGGTGACGGGACGAAGCACTCAGAGGCCGAACAACAGCCGGTCGAGCGAGATCGCGCCGGCGCCCAGAAAGACCAGAGCGAGCGCGGCACTCAGGAGCACGACGTCGAGTTCCCAGCCGCCGTCCACGCTGAAGCCGCGGCGCATCTGGACGGCCTTGAGCCGGATCGCGCCGAGCATGATGATCACGAACCCGGCGGCGGCCGGTTGCATCAGGAAGCCGGCGACTGCGGCCACCGCCCCGAGGGGCTCGACGATCGAGAGCAGCCGCAGCGTCGACAACAAGCCCGCCGGCATCTGCGGCGAGGGCGCCATCTTCCACATCGCCCGCTTCGCGGTCCCGTGGACCCAGAAGCTCATCCCGACACCGACGCGCAGGGCCAGGAGGCCCCAATCGCTCAGCTGATGCAGATTCGCAAGGAACCGCATGGCGGACGCTACGAAGCGGTCGGTCCAGTCACCATCACATATTTCTATGAGATCGGTCGAGCCTTGCGGTGGGTCACAGGGATTCCCAGTGTTCCGGCCATCCGCACCAGCTCGGCGAACGACCCGGCCTCCATCTTGTGCATGATCTTGCCGCGATGAATCTGGAGGGTGACCTCGCTGATCCCGAGCTCGGCCGCGGCCTGTTTGTTCAAGAGGCCGCTCACCACGAGCGGCAGCACCTCCCGTTCACGAGGCGTCAGGGTCGAATATCGCTGCTGCAGCGTGGCCAGCTTGCCTCTCTCGAGTCGCGCTTCCCGGTCCTGCGCCAGCGCCGTATGGATCGCCCCCATCAAATCCGCCTCGCTGAATGGCTTGGTGAGAAAGTCCACCGCTCCTGCCTTGAGCGCGCGCACGGAGCTCGGCACGTCACCATGTCCCGTGATGAACACGATTTGCGGATGCGGTTGGCCCGCCAGCTGGCCTTGCAGATCCAGACCGTTGATGTCCGGCAGGTCGACGTCCAGGATCAGACAGCCGGGCAGGTCGGGCTTGGCAAACGCCAGGTATTCGGCGGCGGATCCGAACGTGACGACGCTCAAATGTGCCGACGTCAGGAGCTCTTGCAGAGCTTCGCGCAGCCGGAAATCGTCGTCGACGACGAACACGATGTGATCCTGCACGCTCATCACGACGCGCTCGACGAGATCGGCAGCGTGAAGCTGAATACCGCTCCCCGCGGGGTGTTCCTCGTGGCCCAGAGCCGGCCCTGGTGCGCCTCGACGATCCAGCGGCAGATCGCGAGGCCCATGCCCATGCCGTCTTGCTTCGTGGTGAAGAACGGCTCGAACACCTTCTCGACATCTTCAAGCCCGTTGCCGGAATCGCGTATCTCGATCAACACGCTGTTGGTCCCGTCCCGTCGGGAGCGAATCACCAGCACCTTTGGCTGGCTTTCCTCGGACTCCATCGCCTCGACTCCGTTGCGCGCCAGATTGGTGATGACCTGTTGCATCTGTACGCGATCGGCCCAAATCGGCGGGAGGTCGTCCGCGAGGTCGGTCTCGACCCTGACGCTCCTGGTGGAAACCTCGTCGGTCAACAGCCGGTTCACCTCGCCGATCACGTCGTTGAGATCCAGCAGCGTCCGCGTCAAGTCGGTCCGCTTGAAGAGCGCGCGAATCCGGTTCACCACCTCCGCCGCGCCGGCGCCGTCGCGAATGATCCGCTCCGCGGTGACCTGTGCCCGTTCGAGATTGGGAGGCTCGGCGGACAACCAGCGCTGCATCGCGTGACTGTTGGCGACGAGGGCCGCCAGCGGCTGGCTGATCTCATGCGCGATGGAGGCCGCCAGTTCGGAGACGGTGGCAATCTCCGAGGCGCGGGAGAGCTTCGCCTGCGTCGCGCGCAGCGCCTCCTCCGCCCGCTTGCGGTCGTCGATGTCCGTTCCGCCCGCATACCAGCGGAGGATCCGTCCCTGCTCGTCGCGCAGGGGATGGTACCGGACCAGGAACCAGCGGTACTGGCCATCGTTGCGCCGGACGCGCCACTCGAGTTCGAACGGCATCGAACGGGCCAGCCCCTGGCGGCGCTCATCCTGTAGTCGGGCCCAATCCTCGAGGTGGAACAACACCGGGTTGCCCTGGGAGTCCGGGGTCAGCAACTGTTCCATGGTGAGCCCCGTGTAGTCGAGCAGGGGCCGATTCGCGTACAGGCCATGCCCATCGGCGTCGAGGACGACGATGGTTTGCGGTATGGCGTCGACGATGCCGCGCAGCTCCTGTTCGCTCTTGCGGAGCGCCTCCTCTGCCCGCTTGCGGTCGTCGATGTCGACCGCCACGCCGTACCAATGGACGATCCGGCCCGCCGCATCGCGCATCGGCTCGGCCCGCGCCTGGAACCAGCGATACGAACCGTCCGCTGCTCGGATTCGGGCGGTCAGGTCGAGCGCGTGCGTCTCGTTGGCGCGAGCCCACGCAAGGGCAGCCGTGTCGAGATCATCCTGATGGATCATGGCGTTCTGCACCTTGAGTTTCACCAGGTCGTCCAGGGTTCTCCCGAGGTCCTCCGGGCCTCTCCCGATGCCGTCCAGGCCTCTTCCGGTATAGTTGGCGAGACGGGGATTGATGTAGTCCGGTTCGCCGTCTGGAGTGGCGCGCCACACCATCGCCGGCAGCGTTTCGATCAACCGGTTGAGGCGCTGTTCGCTCTCGCGCAGCGCCTCGTCCGCCCGTTTTTGATCGTCGATGTCCACATCCACGCCATACCAGCCAATCTCCTGGCTCAGGGGATCGCGGATGCGTAGCGCGGAAACACGAAACCAGCGGTAGATGCCGTCGAAGCGCCGCACCCGGTGCTCGACGACATAGGGGTCGCCGGTGGCAACGGAGTGGGATGCCGCTTTGATCGTGTCGGCGACGTCGTCGGGATGCAGCACGTCAACCCGTCCGAAACTCGGCCCTGTCTCGACGCGATTGAAATCCTCGATGCCTTTGCCCGCGTATTCCAGCAAACGCTGATTCACGTACCGCAACGTCCCATCCTGATCCGCCGACCAGGCGAACCCGGGCATGTTCTCGACGATCAGCCGCGCTTCGCAGTCGCCGTGCGGGAGTGAATCGGAAGGGGCTTTCATGGCGGGAGCTCTCAGCCTCGAATGTGCCGCGTGCCCACCCCGGCATGATGGCAGGGTAGGGCAACGCCGGCGATACGACAATAATAGAAAGGTGTTATAGGCGGCGGTCCAGCGAATTAATAGAAAGACGTAATAGGCAGAGACATCGGCTGGGAGTACCGTGCGTCGAACGTTTTCCACGCGGGAGAACACCGATGCGACGGCTCTTACTCGTGACCTCGGCGCTCACGGCACTGCTGGTAGCCTGCGGCGACCACACGACCCCAACCGAGGCCGGCGGTCCCAGCGCTGGCGTCGCCGCCACCAGACTCGCCCCAGACGCGAATCGCCAACGACCCGGCACCACCGTCATCGTCTATGACGACTTCCACAAACCCGGCGGCTACACGCTGGCCGACTACAATGCGAAATGGTCTACGCTCACGCTCGGCGAGATGGCCATCGAGGACACGCGCCGGTTCGACAACCACACCTTCTCGATCTCCGCGACGCCGTTTCGGACTGGCAAAGACTCCAGCGTCGCCGATCACGGCAAGTACACCGCCCTGAGCAAACAGGTCTTCGCCGTACCGGAGATCGGCTCCATCACCGTCTCCATGGACATCGCCGCCGAGACACCGGGCACCGTCGCGGGCCACGTGGTGCACGGCACCTACGTGCAGTCGGGTGCGTCGTACGCGGCGACGGTGCTCCAGGGCCAGCAGGCCGCCGCCACACTCCATATGATCGACTTCGCCACCGGGCAGCTGTTCGATTGGTTCGTGTCCGGCAACACCGCCTTCCCGCTCTACGAGCGCCTGCCGTCGACCGTGTCCGGGTCGGCCGAGCGCGTCTCGACGGGCAAGATGTACACGCAGATCACGCACGAGGTACCGATCGCCGCCGGCGTCCCGCATACCGTGGCGATCCGCTATTCACGCGACCGGCGGCGCTCGCGCGTCGAGTACCTGCTCGACGGCAAGCGCGTGTCCCAGGTCGAAAGGGTCGGCATGCCGCTCGACGCGCAGGGAGTCAAGTACTCCGGGATCTATCCGTCGCTCGGACCCGGGGAGCTCTTGCGGGACAGGATCAACTCGGTCGTCATCGCCCATGGGCTCTTCAGCCTGCTCGACGCGTTCCCGTTCCAGCATCCGGACGCGCCGGCACTGAACGTTTCCGTTCCGATGCAGGAGCGGCTGTTCGGCCAGGGCGCGAGGGCCAGGTTCGCCAACGTCGTCGTCACGATCGAAGACAAGACCGACAAGTGAAACGGAGCACACCCTCATGCCGAACAATCCGAACGAGCTGACAGTCGACAACTCGGTGCTGGTGCTGATCGATCACCAACCGATGGTCGCCTTCGCCGTGACGTCGATCGAGCGCACGCTCTTGATCAACAACGTCGCCGCGCTCGCACAGTGCGCGCGGGATCTGGGCGTGCCGGTCGTGCTGACCACCGTCGGAGCGGAGGGCAGCGTTCTGGTCGACCCCATCTTCAAGGAGATCGGCGAGCTCTTCCCCGACATCACACCGATCGACCGGACGTCGACGCATGCGTGGTCGCACCCGAAAGTCCGGGCTGCGATCGACGCGACGGGCCGCAAGAAGCTGATCATGGCCGGGCTCGCGACCGAAGTGTGCCTCGCGCAGTCAGCTCTCGCTGCCCTCAAGGACGGATTCGAGGTCTACTTCGTCAGTGACGCCTCGGGCGGTGTGACGACTGAGTCACACGAGGACGGGAAGGCCCGCATGATCCAGGCGGGTGCCAAGCCGATGAGCTGGATAGCCGTCTACAATGAATGGGCCCCGGACTACACGTCCCCGGAACGACAGGCCCTTCTCGATGTCACACGGCGGCGTGGCGGTGGCGCGGCCTTAATAGCCGACTACGCGTTCGCCCAGGTCACAGCAGGCCTTGTGAAGGCACCACGCTCCGAGGCGGCTCCCGTTCAGGCCGGGTCTCGGTGACCACCGCGCGCGGCATCCTGGCTCGCTCGGCCCTCGTGGCCGCCGCGTTGGCAGGGCCTGGCGTGGCGAACGCCGACACGGGTCCGGCTCCTGCTGGTCATGCGTACGTGCTGCCCACGGCGGGTCGGGAGACGGCGGAGCGGCGGAGGATGTACGCCGCCCTGCGCCGCTACGTCGAAGCACACCGCGAGATACCTGCGTTCGCCCGTAAGTACGGCATGAAATGCTCGGCCTGTCATCTCGCGGTGCCGGTGCTCAACGCCTACGGGCAGGCCTTCAAGGACAACGGGTACCGGATGAAGAACGGCACCGACGACCTGAGGGCCAACGAGCCCGGCTATTGGCCGATCTTCGCCTGGCTGTGGAAGAACTACGAGTACGATGTCCAGCGGGTCGGCGGGCAGACGGTGCAGCGTGTCGGGCGGATGAGGGACGGTGCTGTGGTCTTCGGGGCAATGGGCTCCGTCAGCGACAAGGTCTCGTTCCGCTTCCTTCCGAGCGTCTACGAGGATGGGTTCACCTTCACCGATGCCGGCTGGATCCGGTACAACCAGGCGTTCGGCACCGATTGGGTCAACATCAAGGTAGGGTCCAACGAATTCGATTTGCCTATCAACGGTGGCCGCGAATACAACATGAGTAACTCGCGATTCGCCGTGTTGTACGCGTACGCGGTGCCGGGGACCGTATCGCGCTTCACCATGCTGTTTCCCCAACCCGGCATCGAGGTCATGGGGCACGATCTCGGGAGCCGGAATCGCTACTCGATCAACGTGTTCACCGCGGGCGGAGCGCCGGCAGCGCGTTGCACGTTTTGCTCGCCCGGCGTGTTTGGGCGGGTGACACACCGCCAAGAGTTCGCGAACGGATTCCTCCGCAGCGTGAGGGCCGGCCTCTTCGGTGCGTACGTGACCTGGCCAGTCGGCCCCGACAGTTCGGACCTGAAGGGACAGCGACGGCTCGGCGGCGACCTAGAGTTCGGACTGGGGTCGGATGTACTCCCGCTTCGTGTCACGCTGATGGGCATGACAGGGCGGGACGACCGCGCGCTCGTACCGACGGCGACGCAGAACCCGACGTTCAATGCCGGCATGCTGCAGCTCGACTACGTGCCCAAGCTCCCCCTCGTGTTCTACGGCCGGCTGCAAGTCATTCGCAATCGGCGCCAAGCCATCGCGGGGAACCCCGGCGACTTCGGCGACCAGGACTTCCAGCTCGTCGGCGTGCGCCGGGCGCTCGAGCTGACGTCCCGCTTCGCGTGGGTGGTGGAGCTCACGTACTGGCGTCAGAAGATCAAGGCGGTCGCGCCAGGCGGCGCGGACGCGACGCTCAACTCCCTGTGGCTCGGGAGCCACCTGCTCTTCTGAAGGGAGAGCGCATGTCAGCCATACGACGCACGGTGGTCGTAGCCGCCCTCACGGGCGGCGCACTCGCGCTCGGCGCCGCGCCACTGCCGGCACAAACGGGCGGGGGAGGGGACCCGGGGCGTGGTCGCCAGGTCTACGAGCGCTACTGCGTGCAGTGCCACGGTGACCGCGCCGACGGCGCCGGGGAAGTGGCGCGCTGGTCGCAGCCGAAGCCGCGTGACTTCCGCGGAGGCGTCTACAAGTTCAGCTCGACGCCGTACGGCTTCCTGCCCACGCCCGCCGACCTCGACCGGGTGATCCAGAACGGCCTGTACGGCACGCGCATGCCTCCGTTCGCCGCCTTGAGCACGCGCGAGCGCCGAGACGTCATCACTTACCTGCAAACCCGGTCGCCACGCTGGCGAGCCGAGGGGCCGGGGAAACCGATCGCCATCCCCGCCGAGCCGGCGCCTACTCGGGTGGCGGTGACCTGAGGCCGAGAGCTGTTCGAGGCGAACTGCTCGAAGTGCCACGGCGACGGCACCGGCAACGGGCCTTCCGCTGTCAAGGGAATGGTGGACGATTGGGGGATGGCCATCACGCCGGCCAACCTCACGCTCGGGCGCGGCAAGTGGGCACGCACGGCACGCGACATCTATCTGCGGATCACGGCCGGGATCAATGGGACGCCCATGCCCGAGTCCGGGGATGCGCTGACCGCGGAGCAAGTCTGGCAGGTCGCGCACTACGTTCAGGCCCTCGGGGCCTGGCCCGGGTCGACCGCGGAGCTGCGGCAGTTCGCCGCACAGCTGCCGCCGCCGGGAACGGAAGCGCCAAGCGAACCCGCGCCCGCGGACACGACCAAGCGATAATGGGCTCGCGACGGCGCCGTCACTACGGGCCAGTGCAGCGATCGCGATGGTGCTCGAGGCCCTGCGCCCCCAGGAAGAATTGGCCGAGGCCGTAGTTGCAAGTCGGCATTGACAGCTTCGTGGCGGCATTCGACGACTTCAGCTCTGCGGTCGACCCGTCGGTTCGGCTGCGCAACCTAGTGGAGCAGATCGAGCACGCCGATCAGGTTGGCTTGGACGCGTTTGGAATCGGCGAGCATCACCGTCGGGAATTTCTCGATTCCGCTCCCGCGGTCATTCTCGGAGCCGCGGCGGCACGCACCCAGCGGATACGCCTCACCAGTGCCGTAACGGTCCTGAGCGCAGCGGACCCGGTGCGGGTGTTCCAGAGCTTCGCCACCCTCGACCTCCTATCGCAGGGCAGGGCGGAGATGGTCGTCGGCCGCGGCTCGTTCATCGAGGCGTTTCCGCTGTTCGGCCTGCAACTCGAGGACTACGACGCCCTATTCGCGGAGAAGCTCGATCTGCTCCTCGAGATCCGCGACCACGAGCATGTTCACTGGTCGGGCAAGTATCGGGCGGCGCTGACAGGCCAGGGCGTCTACCCGAGGCCGGTGCAGAACCCCTTCCCGATATGGCTCGGGGTCGGCGGCACCCCGAAATCGTTCGTGCGGGCGGGCGAGCTCGGACTTCCGTTGATGGTCGCCATCATCGGCGGTGAACCGCGGCGCTTCCGTCCGCTCGTCGACCTCTACCGCGAGGCCGGCCGGCAAGCAGGACACTCACCCGAGCAGCTGAAAGTTGGCGTGCATTCGCTCGGCTATGTCGCAGCCACCACGCAAGAGGCGGCCGACGACTTCTTTCCCGGATACGCCCGCGCCGTCACCGATGTTGGGAAGGAGCGCGGATGGGCCCCCGTCACACGCGCGGGGTTCGACGCGCAGCGAGGTCCACAGGGCGCGCTGCTGATCGGCCACCCCGACGAAGTGGTAGAGAAGATCATCCGCCATAGCGAGGCGCTAGGTGGCATCTCCCGCATCAGCTTTCAAATGAACGCGGCATCGTTGCCGCATGCGAAGCTCATGCACGCCATCGAAGCGCTCGGCACCAGGGTCGCACCGGCGTTGCGCAAAGAATTTGCACGTGACTAGTGCTGCACTATGCAGGCGCTTGTATCTGGGCTGGTGGCATCCTACGGCTACGTCGTTCTCTTTTTCCTGGTGGGCCTCGAGAGCCTCGGGATCCCGCTCCCGGGCGAGACCGCCTTGGTGACGGCGGCTAGTCTACGGAGCCGGCGCTCCGCCAGGACCGCCGGGCGCGCGACGATTGAGTATCGCCCGCTCTGGCGACACCTCTCGAACGTCAACCGACAGAGGGGAGCCACTTTGACGGCCGGTTGACACTCGTTTCTGGCCGAGACGTCACCGGAAGCGCATTCAGGGGCGTGTGTTGAACGTGCGTTGACGCGCGGCGGCTAGGCTGAGCGCACGCGGCTGCCGCCATGCGATACGCTCAAGACGTCTGGCCGAATGCGGAAGAGTTGGTTCATCTGGTGCGTGGGGCGCAGAGTGGGGCCCCCGGCGCGCTGGACGTCCTCTTGGCGCGGCTCCGCCCGTC
>Ga0137378_10000692_pt1 | contig 26781 bp, 24 predicted proteins | sample SagtaG_21_FD_104813 | JGI IMG/M metagenome (GOLD analysis project Ga0137378, IMG submission 104813) | Vadose zone soil microbial communities from Sagehorn Ranch, Mendocino, California, USA - Sage2_L_60_16 metaG | ecosystem: Environmental > Terrestrial > Soil > Vadose zone | place: USA... | reverse complement strand
GCGGATGCAGGCTATAAAGATGAAGACGGCTATCTCTGGATCATGAGCCGCACGGACGACATCATCAACGTGGCCGGGCATCGTTTGTCCACGGGCGCCATGGAGGAGGTGCTCGCGTCGCACCCCGACGTGGCCGAGTGTGCGGTAGTCGGCGTGCATGACGAACTGAAGGGACAGGTTCCCGTGGGTTTCCTGGTGCTCAAAAAAGGGGTTGACCGCGATCCACAAGAAATTGTCAGAGAGGTCGTGCAGATGGTGCGGCATAGGATCGGCCCGGTGGCGGCGTTCAGGACCGCGGTGGTTGTGCCGGTTCTGCCCAAGACGCGGTCCGGAAAGGTGCTGCGTGGCACAATGCAAAAAATTGCCGACGGGAGCGATTATAAGGTGCCCGCCACCATCGACGATTCGAGTGCCCTGACCGAGGTTGCGAAAGCATTAACTCAGGTGGGATACGCCAAAAAGCAGGGCGCCAGTTCTGTCTCTCCAAGCTCTTGATCAAGTTGCTTTGATGTGATTGAAGTGCGAACTAAATGGTCGCACCTGTGCGTGATGTGCCTGACTGACTGGCAACTCGGAAGTTATGCAAGCCGCAGCGGTTTCGCGTGTCCCTGCTACGCGCTGCCGACGCACTCGCGAATTTCGGCTTCGCTTAGCGTGTGGTCGGACGATTTTGCACGTCGGTAGATTCGTTCGACAACATCCTCTACAGGCGGGATGCCGTGCCGCTCGAGCCAGAAGAGAACATTCGACTTGCCGCTCATAGGGCCGATGTCGATGACCTGCTCTAATCCAAACAAGTGTGCAGGCACGCCGGAATAGACGGCGTTTGCGAGTTCGATGTCGTTCTTCTTGTAAGCCTTGATCACTGCGGCGGCGTGGACTCCGGTGGCGGTGCGGAAAGCGTCTTCGCCGACGACTGGGTAATTCGGCGGAATTGGAACTCCGGTGGCGGTGGAAACCGCCTCGCAATAGTCCCGCAGCTTAGTTAGGTCCTGCTGGTCCCACGGAGAGATGCCCATGAGTTTTAGATTCACCAGCATATGGTCCATCTGCGTATTGCCAACTCGCTCGCCGGTTCCCAAGCCACAGCCGTGGACACAGTTTGCGCCAGCGGCGAGAGCGGCCATCGAGTTCGCCACAGCGAACCCGCGGTCGCAATGACCATGCCAGTCCACGCGGATCTTTTCGCCCGAAGGCTTCACCACTTCATTTAGCACGAACTTGGTGAGCGCGTAGGCGCCCGGCGGAGTTGAGTGACCAGCGGTGTCGCAGATGACGATCGCGCGCGCACCACAATCGATGGCAGTGGAATAGAGGCGCTTGACCATTGCGGGATCGCAGCGGCTGGTGTCCTCGGTTACGTACATGACTTCGAGGCCAAGCGAAGCCGCAAACTTCACCGCTCTCTCCGTAGTCTCAAGTAGGAAGTCCTCGCTCCAATTTTCGGTATAACGCCGCAGAGGGCTGGATCCGATGAAAGTGGCGGCTTGTATCTTCAAGCCGGTCCTCTGCAAGATTTCGGCGATCGGACGAATATCATTTTCGTGCGTGCGAGCGGCGCAGTTGGCCTGGATATTCATGCGGTAGCGAGCGATCTCGCGGGCGAGCATCTCTACATGCTCGAATGCGCGCGGGCCGGCACCCGGCAGACCGAGGTCGAGCGAGTTGATTCCCAGGGCCTCCATTAGGTGCAGAATCCGAATTTTTTCTTCAATCGACGGATCTCTAACAGACGGCGACTGCAGGCCATCGCGCAGGGTTTCGTCGTTTAGCAGCACCGGTCCTTTGGGGAGAAGATCCAGCGGCAGCGCGCTGTTCCAGTCATAGATCAGGTCGGAGGGCTTCATCTAAGGACCACAAACGCATTATTCTACTTGAGCCTGGATCATATGCGACTTTTCGTGGCCCTCGACCTTGAAGAAGAAATTCGGGATCGAATCGAGAATTTCATTAATGAAGTGCGTGAACTGGCGACGGACGCAAGATGGGTGAATCCAGAGTCATTGCACGTAACACTGAAATTCATTGGCGAGAAGCCGGATTCGATGGTGAAGCAGATTGAAAACACCCTCGCTTCCATTCAAGGCAGCCCGATTGAACTCCGGTTGTGGAAGACGGGATTTTTTCCAACCGCCAAATCCGTTCGCGTTTTCTGGGTCGGTATTGAGACCAGTGCCGGTCTGGCAGAGCTGGCTAAGAATGTAGAACATGAGTTGGCGAGAATTGGCATTCCAGAAGAGAACCGGCCTTTCAGTCCGCATCTCACGCTGGCGCGGGCGGGTGCCGGGTCGGGCGCGCCCAGCCGGAAAAAGGGCGATAAGATGAACCGAAGATTCGCGAGATTGCAGGAGAAACTGGCAGCGTCCCCGGCGCCTGATTTTGGCAGCATGACGGCCCGGGAATTTTTCTTATACCGCAGCCAGCTCTCGCCAAAAGGGTCGCGCTACACGAAGATCGCGCGCTTTGAACTCAGTTCGCCCGGCGAATGACATGCGACAAATGCTGCTTAGCGCCGCGGTCGGTTATCTGCTGGGCTCAATCCCATTTGGATATCTTCTGGTGAGGGCTTTTCGCGGGCAAGACGTGCGCGCGACGGGAAGCGGAAACATCGGCGCAACCAACGTTGCGCGGACCTCTCCCATCCTGGGCCTTTCGACTTTGTTGCTCGATGCTCTGAAAGGATGCGCTGCCGTGCTGGCCGCGATCCTACTGAGCCGGTACGAGGTCCTGGGTTGGGCTCATTCGAACATGCCGTGGTACACCGGTCATCTATGGACCGAGGCAGCGCGTATTCCTGCTCCCGCCGCTGTGGCTGCCCTGTTTGCGATACTCGGCCACGTCTTTCCGGTGTGGCTGGGGTTCCGCGGCGGTAAGGGTGTAGCAACTGCCGTGGGGGCATTTCTATTGCTCGCTCCTGCCGCGATCTTCGCAGCCGTCTTATCGTTTTTGCTGGTGGCGTTCTTGTCGCGATATGTATCTCTCAGCTCAATGATCGCCGCCGCGTCGTTCCCCGTTCTCGCGTGGTTCTTTTACCGGCGTGAATTTTCCTGGGACGTCATTCTTGTGATCTTCATAGCATCTTGCGTAATCATTGTTCGTCACCGTCAGAACATTCGCCGTCTTCTCGCCGGCACGGAGCCTCGCTTTCAGTTGAGGTACAAATGAGCCAGATCGCAATCATAGGGGCCGGTGCGTGGGGAACTGCGCTTTCAATAGTGCTTGCGCGCAAGGGGCGGCATCGTGTCTGGCTGTGGGCGTATGAGAAGGAAGTGCGGGATGCGATCGCCTCCAGCCGGATGAATTCTTTATTCCTGCAAGATCAACGGATCCCGGATTCCGTTCTCGCGACTGGGAGTCTCGAAGAAGCCTTGAGCGACGCCGAGATTGTGGTGAGCGCCATGCCTTCTCAGCACTGTCGGCGGCTATGCCAGGAAATCGTTCCACATTTGCGCCCGGAGATGCTCGTGGTGAGCGCTACCAAGGGCCTGGAGCAGACGACTTTTCTACGAATGACCGAGGTGATCGATTTGATCACAAGCGAGAGGGGGGCTCACTGTCGCGTGGGAGCGCTGAGCGGCCCGACCTTTGCCGCGGAAGTTGCGCGCGGCGATCCCACTGCAATCACGATTGCCTCGAGAGATGCGGGACTCACGGTGATTGTGCAGCAGGAGTTCAGCGACCCTGCCTTTCGCGTGTACACAAATGACGACGTGGTGGGGGTGGAACTTGGTGGGGCGCTAAAAAACATCATCGCGATCGCCGCCGGAGTGTGTCACGGACTGGGCTTGGGGCACAATTCCGTGGCCGCACTAATCACTCGGGGATTGGCCGAGACCACGCGACTGGCGATGGCTTGCGGCGCCCGCGCGGAAACAATGTCTGGCTTGGCGGGACTTGGCGACTTGGTACTCACTTGCACGGGAGCACTTTCGCGCAACCGCAGCGTCGGCGTCGAACTTGGCCGTGGACGCAAGTTGCCGGAAATTGTTTCGGGCATGCATGGCATGGTGGCAGAAGGAATCTTTACCACTCAGGCCGCGATGCAGCTCGCGCGCGCGCATGGCGTGGAAATGCCAATTACAGAGCAGATGCACGCGATTCTCAATGAAGGCAAATCCCCGCGCCACGCAATCACCGATCTGATGAGCCGCACTTCCAAGAGCGAGCTTCATCTTCCGGCGGCAAATGCTGGGTGGGGCAAGCTCCCGTGACCGAGGCAGCCACCTCACGGACAGAGTCGCAACCGGTGCGACATGGAATCGTGGCAAGCAATAATCCGGCCACTCATCCCGGAGTTTCGCCCCAAGTTCCCGAGCGGTGCGGTACCTTAGTAACCCCACCCGTGTCCTGAGCTGCCAATCCGCCAGAGATTGCACAGTAAAATTTATGGGATTGCCCGATAGCTTGCCGCTGAGAGGAACGGAAAAATCCTTGGCCTCGAGATTTCTGCCAACTCGTATCCCGATTCTGTACGTGATTCTCAGCGTACTGGTCCTGATCAGCGTGGTGCCAATGTATTTCTACTCGGCGCAGGTGCAATCGATTAACCGCGACCGGCTAATTACAAATGAAAGACTGCTGCAAAATACTGTGACCCGCTCGGTTGCGGACGACATTTCGCAACACCAGGAATCGTTCCGGCTGATGCAAACCAACCTGGCGTCAGCCCTGCAGATAGCAAGTGGCGGAGATTTGACTGGGGAGCACGTGCAAGCTCCTGAACTGCGCGCGCTGTTGGAGACCTTTGTCTCTTCTTCTGAAGATTTGGATTACGCGACCCTGCTGAATTCTGATGCAAAGGGAATCTCCGCAGCGAAAGGAAACGCGGCAGCACAAATCGAGCCGGACGATTTCTTTCAAAACGAGCTCGGATATGCGTATACGGCGGCGCGGCAGTCCCGGGTATACAACGGCCAGCCGCTGGTAGTTGGAACCGGCAAGTCCTCACGGACAGTCATGCTAGTCAGCACGCCAGTGACATACGACGGGCGATTCCTGGGCATGATCGCGTCGGTCATTGATCTTGAGTTTCTAATTCGGCGGTTGAAAGAAATTGACCGGGGCGGCCTGACACCCTACGTCGTCGATAGCCAGGGGCGTTTGGTTGCCGGGGCGCGACCCGAGTACGCAACCGGGCAAGACATGGCAGGTCTGGAAATCGTGCATAATTTCGTCGAGCAGCGCGGCAAGACTCAGATGGTGGCTGCCACGCAGGAGTTTACAGTCGGCACAGGCAAGAAGAGAACAGTCATTCTGGGGACTTATAGTCCCGTTACGAATCTAAACTGGGCCGTGGTGGTGCAAAAGCCCAGAGACGAAGCTTACAGCAGCGTTTATGAAATGCAGCGCACGGCCCGCATACTCGCAATTTTTGCTATCGCGTTGAGCATAGGCGTCGGAATCATTGCGGCGCGACGTATCACCAATCCTCTGGAAGTTTTGACTGAGTCCAGTCACGCTATCGCGCGCGGAGATTTCTCACAGCGGGTGCAGTTGAAGAGCCGCACTGAAATCGGCGAATTGGCGTCCACGTTCAACTTCATGTCAGAGGAGCTCGAGCACTTCGTGCTCGATCTGAAGCGGGCGGCGGCTGAAAACCGCGAGCTGTTCATGAACTCCATTCAAATGCTGGCAGGCGCGGTCGACGAAAAGGACCCATATACTCGCGGACACTCTGACCGGGTCACAAAATATTCCGTACTGATTGCGAAAGAAATGGGCATGGCAGAGGATTTCCTCGAGACCGTGCGGGTTTCGGCGCAACTGCATGACGTGGGCAAAATTGGTATTGAAGACCGTATTCTGAAGAAGCCCGGAGCGCTGACTGCAGAAGAATTCGAGATCATGAAGACCCACACGACCAAGGGAGCGAATATCCTGCGGCCGGTGTCGCAATTAAAAGAGATGATTCCCGGGATCGAGCTCCATCACGAGTCGCTCGACGGGCGTGGATATCCGCATGGGCTGAAAGGTGACGACGTCCCGATGCTGCCGAGAATTATTGCCGTGGCTGACACTTTCGACGCGCTGACCACGAATCGTCCGTACCAGCAGGCGCACGATTGCGAAGACGCGCTCAGGATCATTCATTCCATCTCTGGCAAGAGGCTCGATCCTGCACCGGTGGCAGCCCTCGAAGCGATCTACCGACGGGGTGAGATTCGCGTTCCGCGGACCGTTCCCATGGCACTCAAAGCCGCGGCCGCCGGCGGTACGAATGTTCCAGCGAGCGTCGCGTTTCAGCGGCCGAATGATGCCGGGCTGGATCTGGATCGCACGTAAGTCTTCTTGGAATTCCTGGTTTCACACTTGCGCACCTCAGGCGGCTGCTCTCTCCCGTCGCTATAATGAAATTGTCCACTTTTTGATCGAAGTGTCTTCATGATCCAAACCCTTTTTGGCAGCACGGAGAAGAAGCCCGGCCTTTTTGATCGCATGAAGGAGGCGGTGGCGCGCACTCGCGAAAATTTGAGCGAGCGTATCGAAGAAACGGTCGCTTTCAGCAAAGAAATTGATCGCAATACGCTGGATGATCTGGAAGCCACGCTGATCGGCGCGGATCTGGGCTCGGCCACGACTCACCAGGTCTTGGACAACTTGCGCGAGCGTGCAGACCGCAGGCAGATCAAGGACGTCGAGGAACTCAAGCGCCTGCTGAAGCAAGAACTGCTCACAATTCTGAACTCCGCGAATACTCCGCCCGTGGAGAAGTCGGAGGGAGTTCCCGAGGTTGTTCTTGTCGTCGGAGTGAACGGCACAGGCAAAACCACGAGCATCGGCAAACTCGCCCAGACTCTGCGCTCCGAAGGAAAGACGGTGTTGATGTGCGCTGCGGACACCTTCCGGGCGGCGGCGATTGAGCAGCTCGAAATTTGGGGACAGCGCACGGGCACAGAAGTGATTCGCACGAAAGCTGGAGGAGATCCTGCTGCGGTGCTTTACGACGCCCTGGAAGCGGCCAACGCCCGGCATATTGACTGTGTGATCGTAGATACCGCGGGCCGACTACACACAAAATCCAATTTGATGGCGGAGCTCGAAAAGATGCGGCGCACGGCGCAGCGGCTGATCCCCGGAGCGCCGCACGAAGTGCTTTTGGTGATTGATGCGACCACCGGGCAGAATGGCCTGCAGCAGGCTAAGCAATTCACCGATGCGGCAGCGGTAACGGGCGTCGTGCTCACCAAGCTTGATGGCACCGCGAAAGGGGGAGTTGTAGTCGCTATCGCTCGAGAGTTGGGACTGCCAGTGCGCTACGTTGGCGTAGGCGAGAAAGCGGCAGACCTCTTGCCCTTCGATCCCAAAGAGTTTGTGGATTCGCTCTTCTCCTGATCTGTGAATACAACCCTGGAAACCGAGCAGAAACACCTGCGACGAGCATTGAAGCTGGCGCAGCGAAGCTTTGGTCTGGCGTCGCCGAATCCCAATGTTGGAGCGGTATTGGTTGATGGCACCGGGAACGTCGTTGGGGAAGGAATCCACACTTACGACGGCATTAAGCACGCGGAGATTCTGGCGATCGAGCAGGCTGGGGAGAAAGCACGCGGAGCCACGCTCTACATCAACCTTGAGCCATGCTCGCACCAGGGCCGCACGGGACCGTGCGCAGAAACAATCATAACCGCCGGAATCAGACGGGTGGTGGCGTGTACTCCCGATCCCAATCCTACGGTTAGCGGTCGCGGATTTGCGCGGCTTAGGCAAGCAGGTGTTCAAGTCGCATCCGGCCTGCTTGAGGACGAGGCTCGTCCAGTGAACGATGCCTTTGCCAAGTACATACGTTACAAGCTTCCGTTAGTGACTCTGAAAGCGGGAATGACGCTGGATGGGAAGATTGCGCCGCCGCCAGAGGATTTAGTAGGGGACCACGTCCTCGGCGCAGGCGGGCCAACCGGCGGATGGATCACGAGCGATGAAGCGCGGGCACATGTTCAGCATTTGCGGCACCAGCATGATGCGATTTTGGTCGGTGTAGGAACGGTGATCGCCGACAATCCCTTGCTCACCGACCGAAGCGGGCTACCGCGCAGGCGTCCGCTTCTCCGCTTGATCGTGGATTCGCACCTGCGGTTGCCACTTGATTCCCGAGTGGCGCAGACTGCCAATGACGATGTGCTGGTTTTCTGTTCATTCGCAGAAGAGAAAAAGAAGCAGCTGCTTCAGGAACATGGAATTCAGGTGGAACAAGTTGCGGCTGCGGGGGTGGACGGGCGTCCGGACTTGCAGGCGATATGCAAACGCCTGGCATCGAGAGACGTCACTAGCGTGATGATCGAAGGCGGGGCGCTGGTAAATTGGGCGGCCCTGGCCGCTGGAATTGTCGACAAGTTGTTCTTGTATTATGCTCCGAAGATTTTGGCGGGGACCGGATCTGTACCCTTTGCCGCGGGGCCGGGCTTTCGTAGCATGCGTGAAGCCGCGCACTTGAAGTGGCTCCGGCTGCACCGCTTCGGCGAGGATTTTGCGGTGGAGGGATATCTAAGGGATCCTTATCTGGATTAAGATCCAAAGCTTGCCACCGATTTTCACGGATTCACACGGATAAAGCGGGTTTTATTCACGATTCAAATCCCTGAAGATCCGTGTTTATCCGTGGCGACTTTGATTATGTTCACTGGAATCATTGAAGAAGTCGGGCGCGTGTCTGCGATTAGCATTAGAGACGCTAAGAGGCGGGTCACGATCGCCTGCTCCAAGCTGCTGCCGGAGCTCAAGCAGGGCGACAGCATTTCCGTTAGCGGAGTTTGCCTGACGGTGGTTGATCTCGGCCGTGATTCGTTCACATCTGACCTGGCGCAGGAGACTTGGCGCCGGACTTCATTCTCGCGCATGAAACCGGGTGCGCTGGTCAATCTGGAGCTCCCTATGAGGGCAGGCGGGCGTCTCGACGGTCATATGGTTCAGGGCCATGTGGACGGAACGGGAACGTTGACATCGCTGAATCCGGTTCCCGGGGGAAACGATTTCCTGCTCACGATGACTGTTCCGTCCGAACTCACCCGCTACATCGTGGCCAAGGGCTCGCTCTCAGTGGAAGGAATCAGCCTCACCGTGGCAGCAATTGACGGGGTAAAGAGCCAAATTGCCATCATTCCACACACGGCCGAGGTGACGAACCTCCATTCACTCCGGCCGGGTGATCCGCTGAATCTGGAAGTCGATGTAGTCGCTAAATATGTGGAGAAAATGATGACGAGAGAGAAACCCGAGAGTTCGATTTCGCTTGAAAAATTGGTCCAGGAAGGCTTCTGATCCTAGCGAACCGACCGGGGAGCGTCCGCTCCTGACAAGATATACTCCCACAGATAATGGCCACTACCTCTGAAGTCACCTCTGCGCGAGCCGGTCTGGTTCGTGAACTGGGAGCGAGCCACGCTGCTTCAATCGTGATTGGAGTCGTGATCGGCAGCGGGATCTTTCTAGTCCCTGCAGAAATGATGCAAGCGGCCGGTTCAGCCCGGCTGGTTTATCTCGCGTGGATCGTCGGTGGCGTCTTTTCGTTTTTCGGTGCCGTAACGTATGCCGAGCTCGGAGCGATGAAGCCGCAGGCCGGCGGCGAGTACGTTTATATCCGCGACGCTTATGGCCCGCTGCCTGGCTTCCTGTGCGGCTGGGCGTGGACCATCGTGATTAAGCCGGCTTCACTGGCTGCCGTTTCAACCGGAATTGTTCGCATTATGGGGAGCTTCTCCTCCCTTTCGTTTCTCACCGTCACAGGCGGGCACTTGACCACCGCCGGGAAACTTGTGGCAATTGCGTTTGTAGTTTTGGTTTCGGCCGTAAATTATGTCGGCGTGCGGCGCGCGGGAAATTTTCAGCTTGCTTTCACTGTCCTGAAGCTTGTGCTCATTGTAGCCATTGCCATGTTGGCGTTCAGCTCGCATGGCGATTGGGGGCACTTTGCCGAGCGATATTCTGGCGCGACCGGCGGCATTGCAGGATTCGTTGCGGCGGTTGCCGCCGCGCTCTGGGCGTACGACGGCTGGAGTGACCTGAACATGGTCGCCGAAGAGGTTCGTTCTCCGGAGAAAAACCTTCCTTTGGCACTGACCGGAGGACTCATCGTGATTGGCATTTTGTACATGCTGGTGAATGCGGCAGTGCAATATGCTCTGCCAGCGGCATTCGTGGCGACTTCGTCCTCGCCCATGTCGGATGCGGTAAGGAACTCGTTTCTCGGAGCGGCTGGCGCTGTCATTGTCTCCGGCGCTATGGTGATTTCGCTCACCACTTCCTTGAATGGTATTGCAATGAGCGGGGCCAGAATGGCATTCGCACTGGCGCGCGACGGGAATTTCTTTCAAGTTCTCGCGAAAGTACATCCCCGATTCCGCACTCCCCACGTCGCCATCGTCATCCAGGCCATTCTGTCTGTAAGTTTTCTGTTGATAGGCGGTAACTTTCGGCAGCTGTTCACGCTATCAATTTTTGCGGAGTGGTTGTCGTATGTGACCGCCAGCAGCGCGTTGTTCGTGTTTAGAAAGAAGCTTCCCTCCCCCCCACGCCGGTTCCGAATTTGGGGATATCCACTGGCACCTGCCCTTTTTATTCTGGCTTCGGCGGCCCTGCTCTACTACACTTTCACCAGCAACTTACGTTTCTCAGCCCTGGGAAGTCTGGTGATTTTGGCCGGTATCCCGGTGTATTTCGCGTTCGCTCTTCGCCGTAGAACATGAGCAGTTCACACTTCATTTTTGGGAGACTTGCTCCTTCGGTTTCTGATGATTACCGAAGTACACGAGCGGCGGGGACGTTTACCCCTGTACCATTCTCCCTTACCCTAAGACTTCGTCCGGTCTGTCTCCCCCAGGCACGGGTGTCCTTTGGAGCTAGAAAATGCAGTCGCGTGAAACGCTCACCCTCGGATTATTGCCGGAGAAGAAACGGGACTGGCGCACATTCCTGTTCAGCTACAGCATGTGCCTGGTCGTGGTTTTGCTGGTGCTGCTGGCACGGTTGATCTGGCCGGATCGCATGAGCAGTTGGGCGAAGTACACAGTGACGGAGATCATTCCGCGGCCGGACTTGGTCCCAGAAAAGCCGATCATCAAGCCGAAGCCAAAAATCACCAAGTTGTTGCCCGAAGTAAAATTCGAGGTGCCCAAGCTGATCGTTCCCAAGGAGATGCCACGTCCGAAGGTGCAAGAGGTCAAGCTCGAGCCTCCGAAAATTCAGTCGGTAAAGTTTGAAGCACCGAAGCTTGAGCCGGTTTCGGGCGCTATGCCAGCAAAGGTGATCTACACCGGGTCGTTTGGAAGTTCGGCCACGCCTGCGGTAAATGCGCCTATTCAAAAAGTGCAGACCGGCGGCTTCGGAGACCCCAACGGTTTGCCGGGAGAAGGTAAGCAGGGCGCGAAATTGACGGCCGCAAAGCTGGGATCATTTGATCTGCCGGAGGGCGCCGGAACCGGCAACGGCACTGGCGGCGCAAAAGGGATCAAAGGCACAATTGCCAGTGCAGGGTTCGGCAACGGCATTGCCCAACCGGGTCATGGGGACGGAAGGGCGAGCGGCCAGGGTGTGCAGGCGGCGGGATTTACCTCACAACAGGTTGCCACGAATACCGGCAAGCACAACCTGAATGACACCGCAGCGCTGACAACTCAGGTCGAGATTCTCTACAAGCCCAAGCCGGTTTACACGGATGAGGCGCGCAAACTGAATCTTGAAGGCGAGGTCCTTCTCGAAGTGCTATTCGGAGCAAATGGGGAGTTGCGCATCAATCGCGTGGTTCGTGGACTGGGTCACGGACTCGATGAAGCGGCAGTGAGCGCCGCTAATAAAATCAAGTTCAAGCCGGCTCAACATAATGGTTCGGCGGTCGATTCCACGGCGGTCGTGCACGTAATGTTTCAGCTGGCTTCGTAAGCTTCTTGGAAAGAAGGTAATAATCATGCGTTGGGGATGGCTTTCAGCCGCATTATTCATTATTTCGTTGAGCGCGAGCGCGCAGGACGCAACTACTCCTGGCCAGCCCACGTCGACGCGACCGTCAGCGACGCAGCCCGCGGCTGTACAGCCGGTCTCGACAACGACTCCTGGCCTTGCGCTGTCGCAACCCGCGTCTAAAGCTCCGGTCAGCGTCGATCAAGTCGTCGACCAAATCATCGAGCGTGAGCACGCCCTGATCAATTTCCTGAAGAACCGCACGCCGCTGGTCGAGACCTATTTGCAGAACCTCACGCCAGACACAAAGCTTGGCGCCACGCCGAAGGAAGACCATTATTTCCTGGGCCGCCTGGATATGGGCGAGAGCATCGACCGCCGCGACTATCTCATTAAACAGACCAGCTTCCAGAAAAACTTGATGGGCGGCGTGACCAAGTTGTTCCGTATTCAGTACCAGCCGATGGGCTTTTCCTGGATGGTGTTCGCGGACCGTCAGAACTTTGACCGTAATCATTACAACTTTAAATTCGTGCACCGTGAGTTCCAGGGCGAAGTCAAGTGCTTGGTCTTCGACGTTACACCGAAGAAAGGCGCGGGGAATGGGCTGTTTGAGGGGCGAATCTGGGTGGAAGATCAGGAGTACAACATCGTCCGCCTGAATGGGACTTATGTGCCGCGCCCGAAGAATGCATATTTCTTCCACATGGATAGCTGGCGGCTCAACCTGGTGCGCGGCTACTGGGTGCCGGCTTACATTTACAGCGAAGAAGGGGATTTCAGCTACGGCTCGCATGACAAGCTGGCCTTCAAGGCGCAGTCCCGCATCTGGGGCTACGACCTGATGAAAAACAACCGGGAAGACGAACTGACGGATTTGAAAGTGGACGCCGTAAAAGACGAGAGCGCGGTTGCGCAGGACGCGTCCCCGCTTGAGGCACAACGCGAATGGCAGCAACAAGCTGAAGATAACGTAGTCGAGCGGCTGCAGGAAGCCGGGCTGCTTGCGCCCGCCGGAGAAGTGGACAAGGTTCTGCAGACTGTCGTTAATAACATCCAGATCACGAACAATATTGATTTACCTCGTCCCGTGCGGGCTCGCGTTATGCTGACTTCGCCACTCGAAACATTCAGCGTGGGCAACACAATTGTGATCAGTCGTGGCTTGATTGACACGCTACCCGACGAAGCCAGTCTGGCGGCGATTCTCTCTCACGAATTGGCGCACATCGTTCTCGGCCACAATCTGGGCAGCAAGTTTGCCTTCAACGACCGTATGTTGTTCTCGGACGAATCTACATATCAGAACTTTGGCTTCCGCCACAATCCCGAAGAAGAAACGGCGGCTGATGCAAAGGCAGTTGAGCTGTTGAAGAATTCGCCTTATGCGCAAAAGCTTGGATCCGGCGGGCTCTATCTGAGACAGCTTTCCGCACGAGCGCCGGTGCTATCTGCGCTGCTTACGTCGCACCTGGGAAACAAATTCACCGATGACAAGGGCCAGATCACGCGTCTGGCTGCGTTGATGACCTCATCGCCGACCCTGGATGACAGCAAGCTCGACCAGATCGCCGCGCTTCCGCTGGGCGGCAGAATCAAGCTTGATCCTTGGGGAGATCATGTCGAGATGATTAAGGCAGCGCCGGTGGCAATCACATCGGTTCGCGACAAGATGCCGTTTGAAGTCACACCATTCTTCCCGAGGCTCACGCGGCTGGGAACCACAGCCGACACGACTACCGCGCAAAACAACGCGAGCAAGTAGCCGAATCAAGAGAATCGTAAAGGCCGAATCAGGAAGCTGATTGGGCCTTAACTTTTGCCCGCCGACGAAGCCGTTTCACCTCAAATCACCTATGCTGCCTGTATAGTAGTTCGCGCGCTTCATCTCCGAGGTGAAACATGAATCGACGAGCGTTCGCCCGCAGCATTGCCGGAACTCTGCTCTCGGCTTCGGCCCTGAATTCTCAAAATATTTACGCTTCCAATATCTCCGAATCAACAGAAAGTGCCGAGATCTCGGGAGCACCATTCCAGTTGTCGGTGATGCTGTGGACTGTTTTTCGCGATCTGCCTTTTGAACAACGCCTGGAGAAAGTAGCGGAAGCCGGGTACCGCAACGTGGAGCTTGTGGGGGAATACGAAAAGTGGACGGACCAGGATTTTGATCGCGCTAACGCCAAACGGAAAGAGCTTGGAATAACTTTCGACTGCACTGCGGGTCTGAAGCATGGCTTATGCAACCCGTCAAACCGTGACGGGCTGATCGAGGAACTTCGGCGCACAATTCCGATTATGGAAAGGCTTGATTGTCCAGCCATCATCCTGCTCACGGGAAACGTGGTGCCTGGGATGTCCGTAGAAGCCCAGCATCAGAGCTGCGTCGACGGCCTTAAAGCGGCAGCCAAGCTTGTGGAGGGCAGGAAGATCAAGGGAGAACCTGTCCGAGTGCTGCTGGAAAATATCGATCCGGAGGAGAACCCACAATATTTTCTGACATCAGTTGCCAGAGGTTTTGAAATCGTACGCGTCGTAAATCATCCGCAGGTGCAGTTTCTGTACGACTTCTTTCACGAACAGATCGCGGAAGGCAATCTCATCGAGAAGCTGGAGAAAAACATTCAGCACGTTGGACTCGTACATATTGCTGACGTGCCGGGCCGCCACGAGCCAGGTACTGGCGAAATAAATTATGCAAACATCTTTCGCAAGCTGGCGGAGCTGAAGTATGACCGCGTGGTCGCGATGGAGTTTTTGCCCTCAGGTGATTCCGTCAAGCAACTGCGGGATGCTGGGAAAATGGCGGTGAGTTCATGCCAGCCATGAAGAGAACACTTATTGCCGCATTGCTGGCATTTCTTGTCGGCCTTCCGCTCGGCTGGATAACCGCGATGCTCCTCACCCCGCTACTCTGGCGACTTGAGCCCATTCTCGATCTGGAACTTGCAGGACATTCAGGTCCATCGCAATGGGTGTTCTTCGTTGTTTGGGCTGTAATGATTTCAGTCCTGTTTTTTCTTTTCAAGGTTGTAATTGCTCACAAACGCGGAGCCGTGGAAGATTACAACATAACGCGGTAAAGAGTACCGACGTTAGCTAACAGGCTGTTCCGCCAAAACTTTCTCACGCTCCTCGGCATAGCGCTGCTCTTCGCCGATTGAGGTCGGCAGAGCCAGATCGAGCACCTCGCGGATGGTCTTCACGTAATGAACGTTTAGATTTTCCAACTGCTCGGGCGTGAGGTCTTCGTCCACGTTCATTTTATTTTCCGCCGGCAGAAGCACATCATGCACTCCTGCACGCTTCGCAGCCAGGACCTTCTCCTTGATTCCACCCACCGGCAGAACATTGCCGCTCAGCGTGATCTCTCCAGTCATGGCCGTCAGCGGCCGCACTGGGCGATCTTTCAGTAATGAGACCAGCGCGGTTGCCATGGTCACCCCTGCGGACGGGCCATCCTTCGGAATCGCGCCCGCCGGCACGTGGATGTGAATGTCATGATCGGCAAAAAAGCCTTCCTCGACGCCAAGCTGTCGCGCATTCGAGCGGACCCAGGTCAACGCGGCCTGCATTGATTCCTGCATGACCTGGCCAATCTGTCCAGTCATGGTGAAGCCGCCTTTGCCTTTCATCACGTTGGCTTCAACGAACAGCACATCGCCGCCGGTCGGAGTCCACGCCAGGCCCACGGCAACTCCTGCGCGTTTGGTGCGCTCGGCGATTTCGCCCTCGCTGCGCACCTTGATTCCGCCCAAAAATTCCTGAATTACTTCTTCGGTGACCAGCAGCTTCTCGGTCTTACCTTCCGCCAAGCGGCGCGCCTGCTTGCGGCAGATGGTGCCGATGTTGCGTTCCAGGTTGCGAACCCCTGCCTCACGCGTGTAATGCCGGATCAGGTAGCTCATCGAATCCGTTGAGAATTCAATCTGGTCGGCGGTAATTCCGTTCTCCTCAATCTGCCGCGGTACCAGATACTGGAATGCGATGTGGACCTTCTCCTCTTCGGTGTAACCCTGCAGCTCGATGATCTCCATGCGGTCGCGTAGCGGCTCGGCAACAGGATCGAGCATGTTGGCCGTAGTGATGAACAAAACTTTCGACAAGTCGAACGGCACATCGAGGTAATTGTCGCGGAAAGTCGAATTCTGCTCGGGATCCAGAGCTTCTAGCAAAGCCGAACCGGGGTCGCCCCGGAAGTCACGCCCGACTTTATCAATTTCGTCGAGCATGAAGACCGGATCTTTGGTCTCCGCCCGGCGAATGCCCTGAATGATTTGACCAGGCAGAGCTCCAATGTAGGTGCGGCGATGGCCGCGAATCTCAGCTTCATCGTGGATACCACCCAGGGAAATTCGGACGAACTTGCGTCCCAACGCGCGGGCAATGGAGCGGCCCAGAGAAGTCTTGCCCACACCAGGAGGTCCCACGAAGCACAGAATTGGGCCCTTCATCGTCGGCTTCAAGCGGCGCACAGATAAGTAATCCAGAATGCGGTCTTTCACCTTCTGCAAATCGTAGTGGTCGGTATCGAGAATCTCTTTGGCCTTAGGAATATCTACTTCGCCGCCTGATGTCTTTGACCACGGAAGCACAGCTAGCCATTCCACGTAATTCCGGGTTACGCCATAGTCGGCTGCCATCGGCGACATGCGCGCTAGCCTGCCTAGCTCTTTCAAGGCTTCCTTCTTGACCTCATCCGGCATACCTGCGGCTTCGATTTTCTGCCGAAGTTCCTCGGTATCCCGCTGTCCTTCATCTTGCTCACCTAGTTCCTTCTGAATGGCCTTCATCTGCTCGCGCAGGTAGTATTCGCGCTGGCTTTGTTGGACCCGGTCTTGCACCTCGGACTGGATTTTGTTGCGGAGCTGCTGGACTTCGAGTTCTTTGGCGAGATGCTGATTGATTTTTTCCAGCCGGACACGGACATCGGTGGTCTCGAGCGTGTCCTGCTTGTCGGCGGTTGAAAGCGACGGCAGGGATGAGGCGATGAAGTCCACCAACCGACCTGGCTCATCAATGTTCATGGCCACGGTCGAGAGTTCGTCGGAAAGGGTGGGCGAACCGGCCACAATCTGCTGAAAAAGGGTGAGTACGTTACGCTGCAAAGCCTCTACTTCAGAAGACTTGGGCGGAATCGCTTCCGGGACTGTCTCTACCCGTGCCATCATGTAAGGCGCGAGTTGGGTGAACTCGGTGAGCCGAACACGCTCGAGACCCTCGGCGAAGACGAACAGGCTCTGGTTGGGCATCTTGACGACTTTGTGCACTACCGCCAGACTGCCAACGGTATAGAGGTCGGTGGGCTGGGGCGAGTCGATGCGGGCCTCACGCTGCGCAACGACTACAATCGTCTTGTCTTCCCCGAGCGAATTAATCAGTTGCACAGAACTTTCGCGGCCCACGGTCAGCGGCAACACCGCGTGAGGAAAAAGTACGGTATCTCTAACTGGCAATACTGGTAAGGATTTCTCTTCTTGCGCCATATTCTCTCGCTGCGCTTCGAAGCGTCCAGAAGCGCTGAAAATCGATTATTCCATCCTTGAGTGTAGTCTACTCAACTTTGATGTCCTGGAATTCCAGAAGATTCATCCAGCAAAAGCAGGCGTGACTTTCGTCCGAAAACTCAAGCATTTGGATTCTAAAACTCGGTCCTGAGCTTTGTGAAAAACGAAGTTATGGATACAAATGGACGAAAGTGCTGGTTGTCCGGCTTATACGGGTTCGCCCCTGACGTGGTCCCCGAGTCCCTAAAAGGAGCAGCATGCGCGTGAATTCGTACCTCTTAAAAAGCACAGTAGTAGCCGCGCTAGGCGGCCTGCTGTTTGGCTTTGATACGGCGGTGATCTCCGGGACCACAAGCAGTCTGACTCAGACTTTTGCGCTGTCGCCGGGACTGCTCGGATTCACAGTCTCTGTGGCCCTGTGGGGCACGGTTGTGGGGTCCCTGCTGGCTGGTTTCCCGGGTGATCGGTATGGACGCCGTGACAGCCTTCGAATCATGGCTGTGCTCTATCTGATATCTGCTCTGGGTTGCGCCGCGGCGTGGAACTGGGGCTCGTTGGTGCTCTTCCGGTTTATTGGCGGACTGGGCATCGGTGGCTCGTCGGTGCTGGGACCGATGTATATCGCTGAAATTGCACCTGCCAGCTGGCGCGGGCGGCTGGTTGGCTTCTTTCAGTTCAACGTCGTGTTCGGGATTCTGCTCGCCTATTTTTCAAACTACGTGATCAGCTTGCAACATTTCGGCGCCTCAGAATGGCGATGGGACCTTGGAGTTACAGCCATTCCTGCGGCTTTTTTCTTCCTGATGCTGTTCTCGATACCACGCAGCCCGCGATGGCTGGTCAAGAAGCAGCGCACCGCCGAAGCGCGAGAAGTATTGAAGCTAACCGGTGAAGCCAATTACGAACAGGAACTCGCCGAGATTTCAGCTTCGATTGACGCGGAGCACGGGCACGCGGACGAACCACTGTTCTCTGCAAAGTACCGGCTGCCCATTTTTCTCGCGGTGTCGGTCGCATTTTTCAACCAGTTTTCCGGAATCAACGCCATTCTGTATTACTTGAATGACATTTTCGCTGGCGCTGGATTCAGCAAAGTCTCGAGCGGATTGCAAGCCGTTTTCGTTGGATCAACCAACCTTGTGTTCACCATGATCGCGATGTCCGTGATCGACAAGTTTGGACGGAAGAAGCTGCTGCTCATCGGGGCCGTGGGCACATCGGCTTGCCTGGCAGGCGTGGCCGCGATTTACGCCACAGGCAGACGTCCCGACCTGCTGATCTGGCTGTTGGTGACGTACATCGCCTTCTTCGCGTTCTCCCAAGGCGCGGTGATCTGGGTCTATATCAGCGAAGTGTTTCCAAACCGTGTACGGGCGAAGGGTCAGAGTCTCGGCAGCTTTACGCATTGGATCATGGCGGCCTTTATATCACTTGGGTTTCCAGCGGTCGCCCGCTGGTCGAAGCCTCTACCCTTTGTATTTTTCGCCGCGATCACAGTCGGGCAATTTTTTGTGGTGTTGATGCTCTATCCGGAAACGAAAGGCGTTTCGCTGGAGAAGATCCAGAAGGAACTTTCGGTAGCCTGATGTCTTCGCATGTGTTCATGGCGAACACACGTAGTGCTACTCTGAGCGTCCGGCTCAAGCCCGAGACAAAAAAACGGCTTGCGAAACTCGCCAGCGCTTCGGGCCGCAGCTCGAATTTCCTCATTTCCGATGCGGTCGAATCCTACGTCGCCGATCAGGAGAGACTGCTGGCGGAGAGCCGTCAGGGAGAGCGCCAAGTCAAGTCTGGTCACTTCATAAAACATGAAGACATGAAGGCCTGGCTACTCTCCTGGGGCACGGACCATGAGTTGCCGCCTCCGAAATGCGCCTGCGGCCAACCCCACGATGACGAGGCGCTGTGCCGCTAGAGATGATCTGGTCTCCAGTGGCCAGGAGTCGGTTACAGGAAATAAGGCATCACACAGCAAGAGATAAGCCCGCAGCCGCGGAACGGCTCGCAATCCGAATTGTGGCGGCAGTTGAAACTCTGCGCAATTACCCTCACTTAGGTCGAGCCGGAGCACTGCCCGAAACCCGTGAGCTGATTATTGGAAGAACTCCGTATGTTGTGGTTCATCGAATTGAAGATGACAGAATTCTCATCACGGCGATTAGGCACGGAGCACAACTGCACACGCGGTGAATAGAGTCATGCCGCGGGATAAATGCCCAGCACCTTTACCATGTCTGCCACCACCCTCAACTGCAGCAGCGCTCCCCGCGCCAATTTGTCGTCCCCCCGAAGAAAATCAGCGTAGAAAACATACTCCCAAGGCCGGCCACGAATCGGCCGTGATTCGATCTTACTTAAGCTGATGTCGCGATCGGCAAAAACACGTAGAGCTTTGTAGAGCGCGCCCGGAACATTCTTTAGACCAAAGGCTATGGACGTCTTATTCGCTCCAGCAATCGCACGACGTTTCTTCCGCAACATAACAAATCGAGTGAAGTTGCGCTTGTCGTCTTCAATACCGGCCGCAAGAATCCTGCCTTTGTAAACCGACGCTGCATGGCGGCTCGCGATTCCGCCGGCATCGCGCATTCCGTTCGCGATCACATGCTTAACGCTTCCTGCGGTGTCATAGAAAGGCGTGGCCTGAATACGCGCGTTATCGCGGAAAAAATCACGACACTGATCGAGCGCCACGGGATGCGAAAAGGCACGACGGATGTCTGACTTCTTCACGCCTGGTGCCGCGATCAGATTGTGCACAATGCGCAGGTGGAAATCGCGTTGTATGAATACATCGCGGGCGAACAAAAGATCAAGATGCTCGGTCACCGATCCAGCCAGAGAATTTTCGATCGGAATCACTGCGACGGGGACCTTGGCCGCTTCGAGCAGATCGAAAACTTCTACCGAGCGAGCACAGGGAACGATCGTACAGCCCGGCACCATGCGCCGCGCCGCTTCGTGACTGAACGACCCGGGCTCTCCCTGGATGGCAACTTTCATTTGAGCAAGTTATCTGGACGAAACTGAGGAAAGCAAATTCTTTTCGAGCAATAACGCGTCTACACCGTTCGAATAATAACGCGGGATGGTGCTAATAACATCGTAGCCATGGCGCTTATAAAAGCCCAACGCAGAGACATTGTCCACTGCGGTCTCGAGACGAACCAAATTGCAATTAGCTTTGACTAAGCGAGTCTCAGCGGCTTCGAGTAATCCGGATCCGACGCTGTGCCTGCGGGCGTTAGTGCGAACGTCGATTGTAATGATATGCCCAACTCTACGCCGGTTGGATTCGCCCACCAGGAAGCCCATGATTTCGCGCCCAGACTTGACCTCAGATTCGGCGGTCGTCGATCCAGCAGTCGCAGCCTCTGCGATCAACGAAAATGCCCCCGAACGCCGGAGGTAATCACTCAATTCATATTGGCTGTAGGAGATCCCAGGCGGAAAACAGGCCTGATCGATTTCCCAAATTGCGCCGAAATCCTCGCTTCGGTAGTCGCGGACTGTGAATCGCACACTCCCATTTTAGATGGACGGAACGAAAGTTTAAGCGGATCAACTACTTAGGCGAGCCCCAGATTTTTCAAAAAAAACTACAATGTAGACCTTGCTCGTTTACACCCTAAGTCGTACCATTCGCATCTGAGGGGTTTGTGGTGCTTCCGATCGCCATTGACGCGGTGGGTGTTGCTATCGCCGTAGTCGTCGTCTGGTACTTGCTGTTTGCCCGCTACAACCGCCGCCGAGGCGCTCTGGTGCTTCAGTGGGTGGAAGCGGCATGCGCCACACGAGGTCGAATTGTTGAGAGCAAATGGCTAAGCACCAGCCGTTTGCAGGCGCATTTCAGTTTTGCCAGCCATTGGTTTGAGAACGCCCGCATCACGATCAAGCTACTTCCCCGCCCCGTACCGCTCCAGTGGATTGTCTGCCTATGGCGCCGGCAGCGCGAAACCCTGACTTTTGAGGCCGATCTCGACGACTCGCCGAACTTTCACCTGGAAATCACCCGGCATCGCTGGTTGACGCAAAAACCAAAGGAAATCTCAAGTCCAGAGAGAAATTGGACAATTTCCCGACCCGGCCCGGTCGTACTCACTACTCGAACAGAATGGACCCACGAACTCACTCCGGTTGTAAACACTCTTATGACCTCCCGTGGCCATAACCTGCTGACCGTGCGCTTCCGGCCAGATTCTCCTAACCTCGCGGCTACGATTCCTCTGGATGCCCTCTCGGATGAAGAGACGACAGCCTCATTTCTCAGCGTATTGAGAGATCTGGCGGCGGGATCGTCCGCTTCGCGACACTAAAGCCTCATTCCCGAATTACCCAAAAGACCACTTCCAACTCACGATTTTCCGTGATATCTTGCACCGCAATATGTCTGACGCATTGGGTAATCCCACTCCTCAATTTGGAACTGCAGAATATGCCGGCGTTACCGGCACCGAGCACTGCCAGTTCTGCCGTCAACCCCTGGGTCGCCGATACTATCGCGTTAACAGTGCCATGGCTTGCGCAGCCTGCGGCGAGCGGGCGCAGCACGAATTACCGAAGGATACACACACACTTTTCACGCGTGGATTGATATTCGGAATCGGCGGCGCAATTCTCGGCCTCATCATCTACGCAGTATTCGCCATTACCACGGGCCTCATGATCGGCTATGTATCGCTTGCGGTTGGCTACATCGTGGGTAGAGCAATCAAGATGGGATCGCGAGGAGCGGGCGGACGCAAATATCAGATCGCGGCGATAGCGTTGACTTACGCTGCTGTTTCACTGGCGGCAGTGCCTATTTACATTTCGTTCTACGCAAAAAATCGAAAGATCCAACACACAGCTCAGATACAGCAGCAGCCGGCAGCAGACGCTGAGCAAACATCAGATGCCGGACAAACTTCAGGCCCTGAACAAACCCAGGCACCGCAACAACCCCGCGGCCAGCGAACGGGGGTAGGATCGGCGCTGCTGCAGCTCACCTTTGTTGGTCTGGCCTCACCGTTCCTCGAATTGGCCGGCGATCCATTTCATGGACTGATTGGTCTAGTCATTCTGTTCGTGGGAATCCGCATTGCATGGAAGATCGCGGCGGGAACGGAAACGCAGATTTATGGTCCGTTTGAGAATGCTGCGGTAGCTTCCTGAAACAACCTGTGTCGACGATCAGCCCTGAATTTGTTCGGAATTGCGGCCGATGCTCTCATGCACTCAAGGCGGGAGCCTTGGCATGTGAGGAGTGTCATGCCCTAGTCCACTCCAAGGAACTAGAGCAAATTGCGGCGGAAGCGAAAGCGCTGGAAGCCGGGCACGAACTACGGCAGGCGCGAGAAAAGTGGCTGATGAGCCTGCCTCTGCTTCCACAGGGATCGAAGCAAGCGCTGTGGGTTCGCGATCATGCGCTAGCTCTCGACCTGGCGGCCGACAAGGAGCAAGCCCCTGAAAGCGAAAACAAATGGGCCCAGAAACTCGGCCCGGTAGGACCGATCGCAATTGTTCTTGCAAAGAGTAAGGCCCTGTTTGCCGCAGTATTCAAGCTAAAATTCCTGCTTAGTTTTGCGGCATTCTTCAGCATATCTTGGGCGCTATACGGGGCGGCATTCGGCATGGGCTTCGCCGCGCTCATCCTCGTCCACGAAATGGGCCACTTTATTGATATCAAGCGGCGAGGTTTGCCCGCCGACATGCCAGTATTCCTGCCTGGATTCGGCGCTTATGTACGCTGGCGTGCGCTGGGCGTGCCGCTGGAGACACGCGCAGCCATTAGCCTTGCCGGACCGCTGGTGGGTACGATTGCGGCCGTGGCCTGCGCCATCCTTTGGTGGAAGACCGGCAACGGAATCTGGGGCGCTCTGGCCCGCTCAGGGGCCTGGCTCAATGTGCTGAACCTCATTCCCGTATGGTCACTGGATGGCGGCCAAGCTGCGCTCGCGTTGAGCAAACTGGAGCGCATTGGGCTGCTCACGCTCTGCCTATTGCTATGGGTGATGCTCGGCCAAGGCGTTTTCTTCCTGGTGGCGATTGGCGCCGCTTACCGCATATTCACGAAAGATCTTCCACCCGTTCCGAGTCGCGCTATCAGTCTGTATTTCGCAGCTGTGCTGACCTGCTTGGGTTTGGTGATGTGGAGCCTGCCAGGACAAGGCTTCGGCCCCAGATAGATCACTTCTTCTCGGCTTCGAATCTGTATCCTACGCCGCGAACCGTGAGCAAACGCTCAGGACGCGACGGGTCATCCTCCAAGTAACGACGCAGGCGAACGATGAAATTATCGATGGCTCGGGTATCGGTATCTTCCCGTAATCCCCAGACCTCTTCCAGGATGGACTTGCGCGAGACGACCCGGCCCCGATTTCGGATGAGATGTCGCAGCAACTCGGCCTCCATCACGGTCAGGTGCGTTGTCGTCCCGCTTGCCCGCAGTTCCAGATTTCCGAAGTCAATTGTGCGCCCGTCGAACGCGTAGATGCCGAATTCATCGGAGTCGCGGGTTCCGTTTCCTGCGGGAGGCGCCGGAACAGCTCCTTGCTGCATCCATTCGCGACGGCGCAACAGACCCTGCAGCCGGGCTAAGAGAATGGGCAACTCGAACGGTTTGGCGAGGTAGTCATCGGCACCCGAAGCAAAGCCCTTGAGGACATCTTCTGGGCGCCCGCGCGCTGTGAGCATAAGAATGGGGACAAAATTCCGGGCGGCACGTAATTCAGCGGCAACTTCAAAACCGTCCTTCCCAGGAAGCATTACATCCAGCACCACTGCGTCGAATTCTTCCCCTCTTGTAAGAAGCAAATCAAGCGCGGTTTCGCCGTCTCCATTAACTTCAGCCGAATGCCCTTCGGCTTGCAAGTTGAATTGCAGACCTGTAGCCAGGTGGGCTTCGTCTTCAACAATCAAAACGCGACTCACGAAACTCTCCGCGGAAGTTCAAGAATGACCGTTGTACCCTTGCCTTCTCCTGCGCTGTCCGCGGAGACCTTGCCCCCGTGGCGCTTGGCAATTGTGCGCACCAGAAAAAGACCGAGTCCGGTCCCTCGTATATGCGCGCGCGCGCGGTTCTGAACGCGGTAGAAGCGCTTAAAAATCGTCTTCAGCTCGGCTGGCGGAATTCCTACCCCCCGGTCCTGTACGCGCAGCGCAAGACGCTTGTCCTCTTTCAGCCCGAGCTGGACAGAAATATCAACCGTACCTGCGGAATACTTCACCGCATTATCGAGGATGTTGGAGATGGCCGTTCGCAAATCCTCGGGATCCCCGCTCACCTCCGAGCTGTGGCCGTTGAGCGACGACTCATATCGGAGCGCGTCCTGCTGCAGGTGGTGGCTGGTTCGTGCACGTTCCACGCACTCCTCGACCAACTGCGCGAAATCCACGCTGATGCGCTGCCCTTTTCGCGCTCCCGCCTTTCCGGCCTTCAGCACCTGGTCCACCGTTTTCATCAGGCGGTCAGTGTCCTCCAGCATGAGCCGGTAAAACTCATGCTGCTGTGCTTCAGTGATCAGTCGTCGTTCGAGGGTTTGCAGGTGCAGGCGAATCGACGCAATAGGCGTCTTCAATTCGTGAGTGACAGCATTGATAAAGCTATCGTGCTGCTCGTTGCGCCGAATCTCCCGGACCAGGAAGCTGGTGTTCAAGATCAAACCCGCTACGATGGCCCCAAAGAAGATGATTCCCAGCAGGACTTTGACTTCTTCCTGCCAGTTGAGAATGATCCAGCCAGAGCCCACAGCCATCGCGGCGGCAGCTAGCAGGACTCCAATAGACAGGAAAAAAGCGATCTTGCCACGCCGGGAAACGCGCATGTAGAGATTCTAGCGCGCTCGAGGAGGCTGCGGAACGCTGCTGAAGGAGTTGAGGTCTATACCGAAGCCAGCTCCGGCCGAGCTGCCACCAGCTTCTCGCGCTCCTGCTCTCGCAACTCCGATAGCTTCACACGGTAAACGTGGCGGGCCAACCCAAGTTTTTTCAGTGCCCAGATGCCGTACCAGTTCAAGTCAATTTCGTACCACTTCAAACCATGCCTGGCAGAGACCGGATGCGCATGGTGGTTGTTGTGCCAGCCTTCGCCGAATGTGAGCAGCGCGACCCACCAGCTGTTGGTGGACAAGTCGCGAGTTACGAAACGGCGCGAACCCCAGCTATGGGTGGCTGAATTCACCAGCCAAGTGGCGTGTAAACCTACGACGGTGCGCACGAATACTCCCCACATCAGGAATGGGAGACCCCCGATTGCGAATAATGCAGCGGCGACCGCCATGACCGGCACGTAGTGATATTTGGTCAGCCAGATGTGGGTCTTCGATTTTGCCAAGTCGGGAACGTATCTGGAGAGAGTCTGAATGTCCTGATGAAGGCTCTTGCCCGTCAGGATCCATCCCATGTGGGCCCACCATTTGCCGTCCACCGGACTGTGGGGATCGCCTTCCTTATCTGAGAACTGATGGTGAATGCGGTGCGTGGCTACCCAGAAAATCGGGCCGCCTTCGAGAGTCAGAGTTCCACACGTGGTCAGGAAGTATTCAACCCATTTTGGAGTCCTATAACCGCGGTGGGTCAGCAGGCGGTGGTAGCCCATGCCAATTCCCAGGCTGCCGGAAATCCACCAGAGCACAATCGCGGCGAAAAAGGCCTTCCATGTGAAAAAGAAAAATGCGGCAATCGCCCCGACGTGGAACAGCGCCATGAATCCGGCTGTAATCCAGTTGATTTGATTATCACCACGTGTGCCCTCCAGGGCTTCGATCTGCAAAGGCATGTTCTCCCCCGATCCTCTCTTGTCCTCTATCGGTAAGGTAGCAGCCAGCTTCAGGTCGCAGCTGTAATACTTGTGTAATACGGACCCGCTCGATTACTCAAGTAATCACCGGACTGGGAGTTCCGTATTGTCAGTGGGTGGAGCGTTTGCAGCGAAAATCCTGGAGAGTTCAAAATCGCGGTGCACGAGCGGCTTCCTTGCCAGCCGTCGGAATCCCACGTAACGCGGCGTCGGCAATCCTCAGCCAGCGCTCGAACGGGGGTTCCCAGACTTCCAGCTCAGTAGGTTTTGGCTCGTTCTGGGAAACGGGGAATCTTTGCAAATTGCCTGTAGTTTGCGGATTCATGGTCTCCTCACAGCGGTACTAAACCCTGAGATGGAACCAGAGTCGCACATGGTTGTAAATTATTGATAGGGGTGAAATGCGTATTACTTCGGTTACACGATCGCCGTAAAATTACTATCGTTCTCTCTCCGAATTGAGCCTGCTATTCAGAGTGGAATTCATGCGATTCAGTATGGAACGAACTCTCAATTGGGGCTTGACATCCCAAACAAGCGGTCTAGCATAGAGATATCACCTCCGATCCAATTCAGGATCGAATGGGCTGGTAGCCAAGGAATGTCACCGCT
>Ga0137378_10000688_pt1 | contig 26795 bp, 27 predicted proteins | sample SagtaG_21_FD_104813 | JGI IMG/M metagenome (GOLD analysis project Ga0137378, IMG submission 104813) | Vadose zone soil microbial communities from Sagehorn Ranch, Mendocino, California, USA - Sage2_L_60_16 metaG | ecosystem: Environmental > Terrestrial > Soil > Vadose zone | place: USA... | reverse complement strand
GTGGTTGCTTCCCTGCCGTTTGCTTCAGAGATTGTTCTTCCAACTCTCGAACATTTCAATGAGATCGAAGTTGGTGTCGGCCATCCTTACGGACTCGAAGCTACTTTCAATCCAACCTTTCCCGATGAAAAATGTCGCGAATGCGGATGGCTGTCGCCATGGCATTTCGGTATCAACCAGGGACCAATCGTTTTGATGATTGAAAATTACCGCAGCGAGTTCCTCTGGAAATTAATGAAGAAGTGCCCTTACCTCGTCAATGGCTTGCGACGGGCAGGGTTCAAAGGCGGCTGGCTTTAGACCTGCGCGCAGTAGATGGTTACTTTCGGCGGCCCCTAATTCGCAGCGGGTTGCGGCGTCAAGCGGAAATCGAAATCCGGAAACGAGCCGCGCCCAAAGAAGACTTGCCAGGCGAACGAATTTAGCAAGGGCAGACGCAACAGCGCGCAGCCCAGCTCGATCAATGCAGGTCGCCGGGCCGCAGCAATTAATCGTCGCATCCAGAGCCGCGAAACGAATCTTGCGCGGAACAATTCTCCGGAATAAGCGGTGAGTACGCCGGCATCACCAGTTTCGAGATAGTCAGCGATCACAGTCGCGGCAAAGCTCGAAAGCCGCATGCAGGGATCGAGGCCTCCTGCCGTGAGCGGTGAAACCGCCCCTGCCGCATCACCGACCAGAAGCCCGCGCTCATTCGCGATTCGACGCAGGACTCCGCCGACAGGAATGCGGCCACCGCGTCGTCCAACTAGTGTTGCATCACGTAGATTCACAATATCGCTCAGACTCGCACGAAATTCTCTCAGCGAGGTTATCGGATCGAAGCGCGAAGCGTATCCGCCTACACCCAGATGAACTTCTTCTCCGTCATGTACCAGCCATCCGAGATAACCGGGCGCCAGGCGGGGATCGAGGAAGCAATGAAATCTCGGCGGGCCGTCAAGTGGCACATTTTCCAGTACCTCCTCGACCCCAACAATCCATTCGTGATTACAATCAAGGCCGAGGTCTTTTCCCACATGCGAGCTTGCACCATCAGCGCCAACAAGGTAGCGGGTGCGCACCCAACGCGAGAAAGAAGGCCCATCGAGTCGAACGATCATGTCGTTCTTGAACTGTGAGTATCCGGCGTAGCATATCGAGGGCGTCCATTCAGCTCCGGCACTAACACAGTTATCGAGCAGCCTTTGATACAGCTGGCCCATTCTACCGACCCGAAATTCATCATGCGGACTAACGAGATCCATCGATCGTCGGGCCGGCGAATACAATCTGACGTGACGAATGGGCGGACCAAGACAACTCTCTGGAAGCGCGAAGTCTTCAAGTGTGCGCCGCACAAAAATTCCGGTGGTGTGAATTGAGTTTTCGAGCGAGGATTTTCGGTCAATCAGAAGAACACGGAAACCGCGCATGCCCAACAATCGCGAACATTGCAAACCGGCCAAACCGGCCCCCACTACAATAACGTCGTAGTCTTCCATTTACACCTCGACGCGAAACTTTGTCTTGCCATGTAGCAGACTGTTTTCGTGCCCAATGACGAAATGGGTGATGAAATCGCCTTCGTTCATAAGCAGCGTGGCGCTCTTAATATCCGGCGGCAGATTGAAGACGAGATCGGTTGTGTAGGATTCGCCGGGCCGCAAAGGCGTCGTCAGCGGCGTGCCGCTCTGTGATGATGCTGCGTATCGATTTCCACGCTCATCGAACAGCGCTAACGAGCGGCTGTTCGGATAAAGCAGGCCATTGCCTCGCCATGGCGCGATGGTCGTTTCGTCGAAGCGAGTCTTAATCGTAATTACCGTGTAAACGCCACGCGCGACTGGCTGATTCGGCGCCTCAGCGAGCGTCTTGGTTTGATGGACGTTCGCAATCGAATAAGCAAGATGACAGTCGAGTTCGCAGAAATGTTTTTCCTCCCCGCGCGCCAGGACTTTCTCGTGGCTGGCAAGCGAGAATCCGAGAATCGCCGCGATATAAAATCCCGCAAACATCAGTATTAAGATCAAGATGATTCTCGCGCGGCCACGCTTTCTTACTATCAGCGACTGAACCAATACGATCGTCGCTACAAATATAAGGAAGCCTGTTCCCAGCAGGGCCAGCACGCCGATGGGCGCCGCGAGATTTACATTGGTGTTCATGAAATTCCCCGTAAATTCAGGTAAAGCGCTTTGCCTGGCAAAGCATTTACTGAAAAAATTTTGACGGGAGTGCCTAATATTTCTTTCGCATTCGACCGATCACGGCTTCCATGTGATCAAGATACCGTTCCAGAGCCCGTCGTCCTGAACTCGTCAAACTATATTCCGTTTTTGGCGTGCGTCCGTGAAATGTCTTCGAACAACTGATATAGCCCGCGTCTTCGAGCTTGCGCGCGTGCACGCTGAGGTTGCCATCGGTCGTTCTAATCGTATGCTTCAATTCATTGAAAGTCAGCGATTCGTTGACCGCGAGAGCGCTGATAATTCCCAGGCGAAGCCGCTCATGAATCAATCGATCGATTTCGTGCATGGTGTTTGGAGCACTGCCGTGCACCGGCCGCAGGCGTTGTTTCTCGGGCTGCGCTTTCTTTGTCTCGCGCCTTAGCGCTTGTTGTTTAGCCACCGTATTTCCTCGCGATCACAATTCCAAAAATGATGTGCAGACCACCAAAGCCCGCAGCCATAAACCAGTTACTCCAATTTATCGGCACGAAGAGTCCGATCGCGCCCAAAACCATAAAGCAAATTCCCATTACCGGCACGACGCTAACCGAGAACATACCGCCGGTTACCACGCCGGTGCCGTAAAGCAGCAACCACATGCCAGGAATGGATGCAGTCATTCCGGCTCGAAACAGGACCACCGTCAGCAAAGCGCCGACAACCAGTGCAGGCGACAGGCTGAATGCGACTTTACGCCCGGGCCCGGAAAGCAAAGGAGTCGCCGCGGCTCGCGCCTTCCGATCCATCGACCAACCGGAAATCAGCAAAGCGATGACCGCCGCAATTAGCCAGGTAACCAGCCAACCCCTGGGGGTCGGCTGCTGCGCAGCCAGATAGGTCGCCACCAACGCGGTGACCCCAATTGCAACCTGACCCCAACCGGGCACCGCCGTGAACGAGGAAGCGCGCTCCATGGTCTCGCGGATATAACGCAGATTGTTCATCGCGCGATCGTGTAAAGCAGGCGGGGTCTCTGGCCTTGATGGTGCTAACCGAACGGTCATGCCCAAACTTTAGGGCACCTTGGTCTGCTGTGTCAAGTACTTTGCTGAATAAAGCCAAACGGCGTTGCCTGACCGGAAGATAGTTATACTCAGATTGATCCGGTGCAGCGGCCGGAGGAGCAGGCGAAGACAGGCTCCTCGCGACTACAGAGGTGGACTGTCGCCGGCGTCGATCGTTTCGATCAATTTGCGCCAATCAGAACCGAGCCGGCTTTGCAGAATGCGCACGCAACGGTTCCAGCGCAGGATCGCATCGTCGTTTCCATGCGGACGAATCGCTTCGGCCTTTTCGAAATAGGCGAGTGCCTCATCGAACAGCGGCGCAACAGTGTGCGGCGAGCGGCCTGCGCTCAGTTGGGCTTTCGCCTGGCGCTCATGAAGAATTCCGGCGTAATAAAACCGCTCGTACTCGTCTTTCAGGCTTTGGAAGGTACCCTCGGCTTCGATATAGCGATCCGAAGAATTCCCCGTGAATTGATCGGTCAACGAAAGTCCCAACAAGCGCAACGCCGTTTGATTTTCCGGATCGGCAGCCAGTATATCGCGGCAGATTGACTCAGCCTCGCCCGGCTCGTTTAGATTCCGATACAGCTCGGCTTTCGAGATCGCTTCCGGGATGCCGTCTTTCGAGATTGGTTTAAGTTGCGGTTCCATGTGAATTCACGTTCGCGTCATAGTTCGATTTCGATCTCCGATCCATCGACTCTAACGTTATAGCGACCGACTGATTCGCCGGCAGGCGGCCCGAGCACCTTGCCGGTTGTGACATCAAAAACCGCGCCATGCCATGGACAAGTAACTTCGTGACCTTCAATTTCTCCTTCACAAAGCGGTCCGCCGACATGCGTGCATGTGTTATCGATGGCATGAAACGACCCACCGACATTAAAGAGCGCTATCTCTCTGCCGTTGACTTCAAACATCCTGGCTGAGCCGGCTGGAATGTCACTGGTCCTGGCGACTTTTACAAACTCTGGCATCTGTCGTCTTCCTATCGTTACCAATCGCTTAGGCTATTTCAAAGGGATTGCGGGTAACCGTTTCAGTGTGCGTGTAGCAGGATCAATTGTGATGCCCACCGATTCAAGCGCCGTCATACCCAAAATCGGCTCAGCTTCGTCCGGACCGAAGATAACGCGCCCAGCAGTTACTTCGCCCATAAAAGAAATCTCGACTAATCCGAAGGAATATTCTTCAACTCTTCCATTCGCCAGTTCGTAAGCGGTCCTTCCGGCCGGTTCTATTCCAATCTTTCGGAGCTCAGTGCTCGGCGCGAGGGAATCGGTCGCACCAGTATCCACCAGAAAGTCAGCTTCGTACTTTCCGTTCTGCGAGCTCATGCTTCTCAAAGCCACGGTAACATGAGTGAGTCCCATAAAAACGAGCTTATCAACACCTAAGCGATAAGAACAAGCTTACCTACTTTTACGTGCGCCTTTTTCGTGAGAGCTTTCTCAAGAACCATCGCACTGGATCGTAAAAGTCATCGATGACGCGCTCCTTCAGCGGGATGATTGCATTGTCCGTGATATGAATGTCTTCAGGGCAGGCTTCGGTGCAGCACTTGGTTATGTTACAGAAACCGATACCCAGTTCTTTTTTCAGCAGCTCGGTCCGGGATATGCCGTCGAGCGGGTGCATCTCAAGTCCAGCGATGCGCACAAAAAAGCGCGGCCCGCCGAATTGCTCTTTCTTGTCATGATCCCGCAAGACGTGGCAGACATTCTGGCAGAGAAAGCACTCAATGCATTTGCGAAATTCCTGTACCCGATCAACTTCGCGCTGATCCATCTTCCATTCGACGTTCGGTTTCGCCGTAAACGGAGGAATCTTCTTGTTGATGCGATAGTTCCAGGACACGTCAGTAACGAGATCTTTCAGCACTGGAAACGATTTCATCGGCTGCACGGTTATGGGCTCGTCGAGCGGCAGCGCATCAAGGCGAGTCTTGCAGGTCAAGCGTGGATGACCGTTAACTTCCGCGGAGCACGAGCCGCACTTGCCGGCTTTACAGTTCCAACGCACGGCGAGATCAGGCGCCTGATGTGCCTGTATGTAATGCAGCGCGTCGAGCACAACCATGCCCGGCGCGATCGGGACTATATACTCGACTAGCCCGCCGTTGTTAATATCGCCGCGAAAGACTTTGAAAGTTGCGTCAGGCATAAAAGATCAAAAACCAATTTCACCACGGAGACACGGAGAACACAGAGTTAATGAACCAATCGCCGAATCCCACTCTTTAAGACCACGACGTTGAAGTTAATCAGTAGGCCTACTTTCACGCCCGTAAGTTTCAAATAGGTGAGTAACTGCCCCTCATGGATCGGCGCCAATGCTTCCACGGATTTGATCTCAACAATTACCAAACCCGCTACCAACAGGTCAATGCGATAGCCGCAATCGAGCCTGATCCCTCGGTACTCCAGAGGCAAAGGCTTCTCGTATTCAAAAGAAATGCCTCTAAGTTCGAGTTCTCGACTCAAGCATGCCTGATATGTCGTTTCGAGCAATCCTGGGCCGAGTTGGCGGTGAACTTCAATCGCCGCGCCGATAATCTCTCCAGTCAATCTCTCCTGATACAGTTTGCCCTGAGGTTTCATAGTGGGAGATACCCTCTCTGTTTAACTTTTTGTTAGCTTTTTGTTTTTTCTCCGTGTTCTCCGTGTCTCCGTGGTGAATTATTTCCGTTACGAAAGAAGCTCTCTTAGCTCAACGGGCATCTCCCCGATCGGAGCTTGGCTCAGTCTCATCCGATCCCCATCGCGCGAGATGATGTTATTGAGCCTGCCCCATTGCTCATCATAGTTCGGATAATCGATCCGACTATGCGCACCGCGACTCTCTTTACGTTCCAACGCGCTTAAGGCCACAGCTTCCGAGACCACCAACATCGACTGAAGATCGCGCGCCAGATGCCATCCCGGATTGAACAAACGCGACCCTTCCACGCGCACCCCAGCGGCGCGCGCCTTTAGCCTTTGAATGTGATCGAGGCCGTGTTTCAGATCCTCTTCGTTGCGAAAGATGCCGATGTAATTCTGCATTGTTTCCTGCAAGTCTCGGTGAACGTGGTAAGGGCTGTCGCCTTCCTCGCGTTCAAAAGGCGCCAGGATTTCACGAGCGGCTTCCTCGAGGGACGTGGCATCAATCGTGGACTGGCCAACCCGCTGCGAATATTCTGCTGCCGCCAGTCCCGCGCGCCTGCCGAATACTAATAGATCGGAAAGTGAATTCCCTCCCAGCCGATTCGCGCCGTGCAGGCCGGCAGCCGCTTCGCCGGCGGCAAACAATCCCGGAACATTCGATTGCGCCGTTTCAGCATGGACGCGAATCCCGCCCATCATGTAATGACAGGTCGGACCAACCTCCATCGGCCCTTTAGTGATGTCTACGTCGGCGAGCTCGCGAAACTGATGATACATACTCGGAAGTTTTTTCTTTACGTACTCAGCTGGTTTATGCGAGATGTCTAGATATGCGCCGCCGTGTTCAGTGCCGCGACCTTCCTTTGCTTCCGTATAGATCGCTCGGGCGACTACATCCCGAGTCGAGAGCTCCATCTTCTCCGGATCGTAACGCTCCATAAAGCGCTGGCCGTCTTTATTCGTCAGTATCCCACCTTCGCCCCGCACAGCTTCGGTGACCAGAATTCCCTGCACACCTGGCGGCCAAACCATGCCGGTTGGATGAAACTGGACAAATTCCATGTCCAGCAGCTCAGCGCCCGCGTCATAGGCCAAGGCCATGCCATCGCCGGTGTATTCCCAGGAATTCGAAGTAATACGCCAGGCTTTGCCAATGCCGCCGGTAGCGATCACGATTGACTTCGCTCTGAAAGCAACGAAGCGCCCATTCTCGCGCCAATAACCAAATGCGCCGGCCACGCGATCACCATCTTTTAGCAAGCGCGTGATCGCGCACTCCATGTAAACATCGATGCCCTGATGCACGCCACGATCCTGTAGCGTGCGAATCATTTCCAGGCCGGTGCGATCGCCGACGTGACAGAGCCGTTTAAAAGTATGGCCGCCGAAAGCGCGCTGCAGAATGTTCCCATCGGCCGTCCGGTCAAAAAGGGCTCCCCACTGTTCCAGTTCGCGCACGCGCTCAGGCGATTCCTGCGCGTGTATCTCAGCCATACGCCAATTGTTCAGAAACTTGCCGCCCCGCATCGTGTCTTGAAAGTGGGTGCGCCAATCATCTGCCCGATCCACATTAGCCATTGCCGCTGCGATCCCGCCTTCGGCCATGACCGTGTGCGCTTTGCCGAGTAACGATTTACAAACGACACCCACGCTCGCGCCGTATGCCAGCGCTTCAATTGCCGCGCGCAATCCGGCGCCACCCGCACCGATGATTAAAACGTCGTGTTCATGGGTCTCGTACTTTTCAGTCACAGTAATCTGAAGTCAGTGATCGCACCTGACGCTACCAGGCGCACGTATAGATCCGCCAAACCAACTGAGAAAAGACTCAGCCACGCGAACAGCATGTGATGCTCATTAAGAAAGGAAGCGCCGCGCCAGGCTGCATGTCGTGGCCCGCCGGCAACCACACACGAGAAACAGTCAATGTTTCCGCCAACAATGTGCCTGAGCGAATGACACGACAGCGTATAGCCCGTCAGCAGGATGATATTAGCGAGCAGCACCAACGAACCAATGCCGATGCCGAATTCTTTGCCGCTGCCTGACGGAAACCAGAACGCGACGATTGCGTCATACCAGAGGATGATCAAAAACAGTAACGCGATGTACAAAAAGAATCTATGCAAATTTTGCAGGACCAGAGGGAAGCGCGTTTCTCCACCATAGCGATGCGAATGCGACTCGCCGACGGCGCAGGCCGGAGGATCAAGGAAGAACGCACGATAGTAAGCCTTGCGGTAGTAATAACACGTGGCGCGAAAGCCGAGCGGGGCCCAAAGGATCAGAATCGCCGGCGACAGTGGCCACCAACGCGGTTTGATTAAAGGGGAATAAAACGGTGAGAGATAGGGACCGAATTCGTAATAAGCGTTTTCAAACGTTCTCCACGTCGCGTAAACCGTGAAGGCGCCGAGCACCAGCACAACTGGGATCAGCTCGACCCACCACGCATCGCGACGTGACGTCGTACCAAAACCCGTGCGAGCAATTGCACTTCTTGATTGAGCCATAGGACTCAGAAACAGTCACAGCCGTTCCAGGTGGGCAGCATTCTAGCATCAGTTGTGCTGTAAATCTCCAGAGCAAAACTGGTACTCCGCTTGCTGTAGTGGGTGATTTGTTTAGAAGCCGGACTTGTCCGGCCTCAGGGTTTAGCGACCCACAAGTGCGTCGTCTAAACTAGGCGACCAAAACGACCTTGCCAATATTTTGTCGCGACTCAATGTGCCGGTGAGCGTCGGCAATTAGACCGAAGGGAAAAGCGCGATCGACGTGAGGGCGAATCCAGCCTTCTTCGACGCCGCGCATTATCTCCTGCGTCCAGCTTCCAACTTTTCCGCCTTCGTTCCACATGTGCCCGAGATTCAAGCCAAACACGCCCCGATTCCGATTCATCAGAGCCAGCGGGTGAAAACGCGGAGTTTGCGCCAGCGCTTTCAAAGCACGCAGTTTTCCTTTGATGCCGGAAGCTGACGCTGTTGAGATACCGAACACTCCCATTCGCCCGGTGGTGCGCAAAGCTTTATACGTCTTTTTCCAACTTGAGCCGCCAAGCGGATCGATGGCGAGCTCGACTCCCAGCCCTTGGGTCAGATCCATCAGCACCGGCAACCAGTCCTGATTACGATAGTCAATTGCGTGGTCGAGCCCGCGCCGATTCAGAAACTCATGTTTTGAAGCGCTGGCGGTGCCGTAAGTTTTCGCGCCGATGTGTTTCGCAATGTCTAAAGCCGCGAGCCCGACGCCACCGCCGGCATTATGAATCAGCACCGCTTCGTCCTTTTTTAATCCACCCATCGTGACAAGCAACGCCCAGGCGGTCAGATAATTGACCGGAATCGCAGCGCCTTGTTCGTAGGTCAAGCGTCCGGGCTTTTCAAATATTTGCGCAACCGGCGCGACGACAAGTTCAGCTTGCCCACCGAAACGCGTCATCGCCATGACTGGTTTGCCGAGAAGAGTTTGATCGACTTCATCACCGATTGCATCGACCGTTCCCGAAACTTCATAACCCATCACACAAGGTTTCGGTGGACCGTCTGGATATAAACCCTGCCGCGCGAGAATGTCGGCGAAGTTCAACCCGGCAGCTTTAACGCGAATCAGGACCTGACCTTTCCCAGGCATAGGATCGGGACGCGTTTCTACTTTCAGTACATCAACGTCACCGTTGCGGGTAGTTACGATTGCTCGCATGAGATTACAGTAACATAGACTTTAGTCTGTGATTGCGATTGCGATCCATCGAAGCCCGACAATTGAGCTATGTCAGCGCTAAAATCTCAGTCCAGCCACGTCTCATTCGCTCCGCAGCTGACGACCACCTCCACTCCTCTGGACGCTCCACAAGGCCAGCTCTAACTGGATTGTTCTCGATGTACGCGATGATTCGAAAGAACTCGTCCTCATCGCGCGGCCAGTGGTCAAATGATTCCTGCTGCCAGAAGTGTTTGCCCGTTCTTTGGAGTATGCGATTGGCTTCGCGCGCCGTGTAACCCTTTAGTCTCTTGGTAATGCTGCTCAGCGCCACAAAGGATTCCGTTGGACGTCGGTCCGCCGGAATTATCGACTTGGGCCGAAGAAGCAGGTGAGATGATTCACCATTACGACATAGGCCCAAAGCCTGTACAGTTCGGCGTAACGTCGAAGGAGGGCATCCTCAACCAGGGCCGCAACCTCAGTTTCACCGAGCCATCGCGGGCCACTCTCAGCCCGATCGAGGATCGCGTCAAGTTTCGCGAACAGTTTCTTGTATTGATTAAGTTTAAGTTGCGTGATCTTGTCAGCCGATGCTTTGGCATTCGCGATCTCGCGTTCAACTAAACTCTGCGCGTCTTTCAACTGTCGAATTACATTCTCCGGTAAAGAGCCATACAAACGACAGGTGAGAAAGATGGCCGTCCCTGGTGGCTGCCAATGAGGGAGATTACTGTGATAGTAGATGTTCGAGTCCTTCATGAATGCGGATGAGGCGGAGGAGCGCCCATAAATGAAGCTCTAGCGGAAAAACTTAAGGCGCAGATGTTTTGCCGGTCTGCGCCTTGTTCAGTTACTCGAAAGTCCCGTTGGCAAAGTCACAGCATGAAGCCGTGTGGGCCCTACCCCGATCACAGACTAAAGTCTATGCTACTTTAGTCGTGCCGCCTGTAGCAGCCTCGGCCTGTGGCTTGTTGGGCTGTGGCACGACGCGCAGGTACGGTTTCAGAGTCTTCCAGCCACCAGGAAACTTTTCCTTTGCCTGGTCATCGCTCAAGGAAGGAACGATGATCACGTCATCACCGTTCTTCCAGTTGACAGGCGTCGCTACACTATAGCCGGCCGTCAGTTGCAACGAGTCAATCACGCGCAGGATCTCGTCAAAGTTGCGCCCTGTGCTGGCCGGATAAGTGATCATTAGTTTGACCTTCTTGTCCGGACCGATAATGAACACCGAGCGCACGGTGAAGACGTCGCTAATCTGCGGATGAATCATGTCGTAAAGTTCCGCAACCTTGTGATCAGGGTCTGCAATCACTGGAAAGTTAAGCTCCGTTCCCTGCGTTTCGCGAATGTCTTCGGCCCAGCGCTTGTGCGAGTCGGCCGGATCGACACTCAAACCGATAACCCTCACGTTGCGCTTTTCGAATTCAGGTTTGAGCCTCGATGCTTCGCCCAGCTCAGTCGTGCATACGGGCGTGAAATCTTTTGGATGTGAAAACAGGCAGGCCCAGTTACCGCCAATCCATTCGTGAAATTGGATTGGGCCTTCGGTAGTTTCAGCAGTGAAATCCGGCGCCACATCGCCTAAACGTAATGCCATAGTTCGTACTCCTTTTCGTGAAAAGTCAGTTAGAGCTCGCTTCGGTGCGAGGCAATCAGGAACATATTGAAGTGTGTTGCCAGCTGGTGAACTTTTATAACTAAACCGGGAGCAAGTCAAGGTATGAAGTCTTAAGGTTCAACTGCAACAATCGCAATCTTATGCTTATTGGCCAGCTTGATCATTTCCTCCCGATCAAACATCAAGGTCTTGCCCGCCGTCAGACAGAGGCAAGTAGCTCCGGATTCGATCATGGACTCAATCGTGGGGATTCCAACTACCGGAACGTCGAAGCGCATGTCCTGATCAGGCTTGGCTATCTTAACCACCGTGAGCCGGCCGCGCACCAATTGGCCGGCACGGCGGACCACGGCGTCGGTGCCTTCCATGGCCTCAATCGCCACGCAGGCGCGATCACGAATCACGATTGTCTGACCGAGATCGAGACGCGCAATCTCGCGAGCAACTTCAAGACCATATTTGATATCGCCATGCTCGCGTTCATCAGGCTCGCGCTTCGTCAAAGTACCTATATCCGGCAACTGGTCTTTCAAGAAATAAGTTGAGTCGATCAGCTCAATCCCTTCAGAGGCCAACTCGCCGGCAACAGCACCGATCAGCGTGTCGGTATTTCGGCGCGGGAGCCGCAGAAGCATCTTCAACATACGGACATCGGGCACAGCGCTACTGAAAATCTGCACATGTTTGACCTGACCGGCCATGATCGCTTTCTTGACACCTTCGTTTTTGAAGAAACGAAGCATCTTGCCGAGCTGACCAATGCCTACCCAGGTCACGCTGTCAGCGATGCTTTCGATCTCAGGATCCGTTTCTTCGCGGATAGCCGCGACTGCAACCTGCGCCCCGGCTTTGTGCGCGCCTTCGAGCACGAGAAAGGGAAACTTGCCGTTGCCTGCGATTAGACCGTATTTCCCTGGGTGTAGGGTATTGGGTGTAGGGTGTTGTGAGTTTGGGATTTTCAATGGAATTTACACCGTCCTGGGTCTTAACGATCGAATAAGGCTGCCAAGCATCTTGCCGATGATCTCTGATTCCGAGAGAATTCTGTCGGCCTGCGCAGCTGTTGCATAATTCAGCCGTTGCGCCAGGATAGTTTGGGTTTCCAATTCTTTTAACGAGCCTTGAGCGATGGAGAGGAACTGAAGGTACTCTCTTCGACTACCTCGTCCATAGCCTTCAGCGATGTTGGAGGGAATAGAAACACTGGCGCGCCTCACTTGTGATGTCAGGCCATATACTTCGGTCTTGGGAAATCCTTCACTCAACCGATAAATCAGGATCGCTAGATCAAGCGCCCTTTGCCAAACAAGCAAGTCTCTGTAACTTTTTAGCATTTGTGGGAGTCTCCTTTCGAGTATTGACAACACCCTAGACCCAACACCCTACACCCTACTTGATTACTCCGCGGTTGGAGGTTTCAATGAAATCAACAAGTGCATCAACTTCCTTCGATTCTTTGATCTCCGCGCGGATTCGCTCCAACGCTTGCGATGTGTTTAGCTTTGAGGAAAGCAGCAAGTGAAATGCGTGATGCAGCTCGGCAATCGTTTCGCGCGAATAGCCACGACGTCGCATACCGACTTTGTTAAGCCCGTAGCAGCGAGCATGATTTCCAACCGTGAGTGCGAACGGCAAGGCGTCCTTAACAACGACCGAATATCCGCCAATATAAGCCTCGCGGCCAATGCGGCAGAATTGGTGCACGCCCGAATAGGCGCCGATATTTGCGCCGTCTTCGACAATAACATGGCCAGCGAGCGTCGCCGCATTCGCCATGATCACGTTGTCGCCGAGAGCGCAGTCATGCGCCACATGCGCCTGCGCCATCAGGAAGCAGTCATCGCCGAGTTTGGTCAGTCCTCCGCCACCTGCCGTGCCACGATGAATGGTAACGAACTCTCGGATTCGATTGTGCCGCCCAATCCTTGTTTCAGTATCCTCGCCTGAGAACTTCAAGTCCTGGGGCGGCAGGCCAATCGAGACGAAGGGGAAGATGTGCGTTTCGTCGCCTATGCACGTGCGACCATCAAGCACGCAGTGGCTGTCGATCCGCACGTCATCACCGAGCGTTACCTCATCGCCGATGATCGTATAAGGACCGATGTAACACCTGCTCCCGATCTGGGCCTTTGGACTGACAACCGCAGAAGGGTGAATTTGCACCGACGATTCCTGAGGTGGGTGGCTTTGAATGGTAGGAGCGCTCATTGGGTCGTGGTTTTGCGGTCGGCGATCACGCTCATCAATTCGGCATCTGCGCAGAGTTGCCCGTCAACCTTGGCTTCGCCACGCATGCGCTGAATGCGAGGGCCAAATCGCAGTGCTGTAACTTCAAGAATCAAGGTATCGCCGGGAACTACAGGCCTGCGAAAACGTGCTTCTTTGATGCTGGTAAAAAGCACAAGCTTTTCGTCGCGATCCGGGATTTCGCGCAGTGCCAGAATGGCACCACATTGCGCCAGGGCTTCGATCACCAGCACGCCGGGCATTACCGGCGCCCCGGGAAAATGCCCTTGGAAGAAGGATTCGTTAGCGCTGACTTGCTTGATGCCAACAATGCGCTGGAGCGGGGCTAATTCAACAATCCGATCAACCAGCAAGAAGGGATAACGGTGCGGCAGAAGTTTCTTAATGGCCTCTGAGTCGAGAACCGTTTGCATGGACGTTTCCAGAATCAAACGACGATCAGAATCAATCGACGCCGATGCGCTGCTAATCCGTAATGACTGCAAAAGCGCAAATTATTTTGGCGTTGCGGCAGATGCGGTCGCCGGATTTTTGCTGTTGTAGTCGCTGATAAATGTCTTGGTAATGTCGATACTGTCGGCTGCGTAGACCAGAGGCACCTGACTGCCGTCGATGACCATGGTGATGCCATGCGCTTTCGCGTAGGCGTCAAGCGCTTTCCCCACATCATCCTGTAAAGGCGCTAATAGCTCGGTACGGCGTTTTTGATATGACGCCTGAGCATCTTCACCCTTGCGTTGGTAGTCTTTTTTCATCTGATCTAACTGATCAATTTTGGCCTGGATTTGTGCGGGCGTCAGATTGGTGCCGCTGTTAACTTCGGCCTGAAGCTGCTTCAATCTCTGGGCGGCCGCGTTCAAATCTTTTTGTGTCGGCTGAAACTCGGCGTTTAGTTTATTGATCAGCACGATGAAGCGCGCTATGCCATTCTTTCCATCCTGAAACGCTTCGGAATAAATTACTGCAATTTTGGTGACCGGTATGGCGACGCTCGTCGGTCGCGTTGCAGGTGCCTGCGGACGCGCGGGAGTTGCCGTCCCTTGAGCGAGTACGGGCGCCACTCCGAACGTTGCCATGAACGCAACGGAAATCACAACCCAACTTATTTTCATCATTCCCATTACTCCATCGGCCTAAAGGCCGAAGATGCGGAGACGGGCGCAATTGCCGCACCTCCGCATCTTTGCGTAAGCCCTGTTCACCTGACTGTTATTCGGGCGGTGTCAATGACGCTGTGGCCGGATTCTTACTATTAAACTCAGTAATAAACGCCCTGGTGATATCCAAAGAATCTGAGGCGCTCACGATGCCTTGAATCTTAGTCACGTCAAGGATCAACGTGATCCCGTGCGCTTTGGCAAAAGCATCGAGGGCTTTGCCGATATCATCTTGAATCGGCCCCAGGATTTCATCCCAGCGTTTCTTGTAGGCCGCCTGTGCGTCCTCGCCCTGGCGCTGAAAATCCTTTTTCATCTGCTCGATTTTGTCATTCTGCTGTTGCGTGACTTTCGGATCCTGCACCGGAGCAGCTTTTTGAAGATCAGCCGTCGCTTTCTCAATTTGCTGTTGCAGTGTCTGCAGCACAGTCCGCCGGGGAGTGAATTCGTTGTCAACGCGTTTCATCGCGGTCACCAGCCGAAGGATGCCCGTTTTTTCATCGGCAAATTCTTCTGTATTCAAAAGCGCAATTTTGCTTTCAGGCACGTTGCCTGTCGCGGGCGCCGTAGGCACAGGCGCTGGTGTGGTGCGCGACTGTTGCGCAAAAACGGATCCGGCGGTGACGACCGCGAAGAAAGCGACCGCGGCTATCGCACGAAATATCTTCATAACTTTCTTGTAATGCTCCTTAAATTGAGAGGCGATCTGACTCAACCTGCTTAGTTGTTCATGCCGCCTGTTTGGTTTGCCCGGGTGGCGTCTGGCTCGATGCTATAGGCGGTTTCAACTCTTAGAAAGTGCGGCCCACGCTGAAGCGAAAGACGCTCTTTTTTTCGTTAAAGAAGAATGGAAACCCGTTAATCACCTGATCGCGTCGCGCGTTGGGATTATAAGCATAAATGAGGCGAAAAGGCACGTTAAGAATCGGAATCTGGAAGCGAAGTTCAGCGCCCATGCTACTGCGAATGTCTCCGAACTTGGCGAATAAACTCTGATTTAGACGAGCCACGGTGGCGGTCTGGGCTTCGCCTCGAAGAAAGACCGGAGAAAAGCCGAAGGGCAGTCCGGTGAGCGGGTCTATCGGTATGCTGGGGCCGATGGCACTGTTCAGTTCACCCTGCGTAACCAATCGGTTGTCACGAGCAACCAGCGCGCCCAAAGTGGGCACGAAAGCCAGGTTTGAAGAGTTACCGCAGGCCGCGAGACTGGTCAAACTAACTGTCACAAACCCTCCCGGAACCCGGGGACAGGAGACCGCACCAACCGTGGTCAGAAAAGGTTGGTCAGCAAGAAACTCGCTGGAAAAGCTTTGATCACGTTTCGAGCGCAAATTGAAAGCTGAACCGGCATCCACGAATAACGCCGCGCTTACTGTCCTGCCGAAAATGGGAATGCGATATTCGAAGTTCCCGAGCAATTGAGTGTCGGCGCCGGTTGCCGTATACGCGCGCGACAACTGCGCTACGTTGCTTCCGGTCTGTCCTGTAAAAACGCCAATACCAGCCAGCGACTGAGCTACATTGGTTGCCGGGATCGGGGTGCCCGAGGAATTCGTGGCCAGCACGACGTTGCGTGACGCCACGTAATTGTCGAGCGGCGTGACGGGACTAATCGAGCGAACGTTATAACCACGAATCGTAAACTCGTCCCCGAGGAAGAACCGCTCATAAATCGGGACGCCGTCGACGAAAGCGAGCGAGTTTGAGTTTCTTATTTTGCTCGAAGTAGCAAAACTGCCGACGGTTCCGGCAAGAATGCGGAATCCGAAAACCTCAGGATGCTCAGATCTCTTTTTCCGCATCGGGTAAAACTGGGTGAATTCGATCGTCGGTTCGTATGTGCGCACATCACCGCCAAGTCCCGCCAGCCCAAGGGCCACCGATAGCGCGCGTCCTGCCGTCGGATCGATACTCGCATTGCGCGTGTCGTAAACAAAGCTGGCCGTCACCCGACTGGTGAGAATATTAGGCTGATTATAGATGACCGGTATGAACTGCTCCGCCGTGCCCGTGATATTAATGGCTGGCTGCTTAACACTCGACTGCGTGATTTGATAGGAAAGGCCGACACGCGAAAACTGGGTGAAGGGCCGTTTACGATAAAACTCAGACAAAGGCGCGCTCGCAAACAGTGACGCTCCGATTGACGTGCGAGTGAACAGGTTCTCCTCGCTGGTATTAAAGAAGTCGAGCGCCGAGCCAAATAATCCCTGCTGCGCGGCGGTGTTTTGCGACAGAAACGTTCCTTCGCCGAAGAACTTTTGCTTGTAAGCGAAGACGGTAAAGCCCGCGCTCACAGGGCGATTCCTGATGTAAGGTTCGGTAAATGAGAACTGGAACGAACGCTGCCGGTTCCCTGCCGCCAGGTTAATAGAAAGAACTTCGCCGCGCCCAAACAGGTTGTTGGTAGAATATTCCAGGCCGAAGAACGATCCGCCAATTCCCGAAACGCCGCCGTTGAAGGAAATCTGCTGGCGGCCTTTCTCTGATACTTTTACGGTAACATCGACCTGTCCTTCTTCGTCATTGGTGCGATAGTCGGCATCCTTCTCTTTGTCTATTGGATTGAAGTAACCAAGCTGATTCAACCGGGTGATTGAATATTCAAACAGCGTCTGATTGTAGATGTCGCCTTCGTTGATAAGCACCTCGCGCCGCAACACATTGTCGCGAGTGAAAGTATTGCCCGTGAATTCCAAACGGCGCAAAGTGAATTGTTTTCCTTCATCGATCGTGATCAGGAAATCGGCGATGCCTTCGTCAGGTTTTTGCGGATTGTCTTTGAAAGTGGGCGTTACTTCAGCCGTGTACTGGATAAAGCCCTGCTGACCGTAATATTTTTTCAGGTTCTCGTATAACGCCTTGCTTAGCGCCTCGCCATTTGCGATTTCGCCCTTTTGCAATCCAATTACTGCTTTGATTGCCTGCTCAGAGAAGATCGAGTTGCCTTCGATTTTCATCTCGCCGAGGCGATAGAGCTTGCCATCAATAATCGGCACTGTAATGCGCAGCGTGTCATCAACCGAAGAAAGAAATGGCAGCGGCAAGATCGGAAAGCCCGTTCGGCGCGGACCGAGGCCTTCAATGCGGGGCTCGCCATGGTGGGCCGTCAAGTAGCCTTTCGATTTCATGTAGTTGTCTACTCGATGAAGGTCGTAATCAAGCTTCTGGCGATCAAGAATATCCAGCTCGCGAAATCGCGTGATCAGGCCGGCTTCCTTGACGTATTTCATCTGATCGCGAAGCTTGCCACTCTTGAAAACCTTGCTGCCTTCGAATCGGATCTCAGCGATGCGCACGCGCGGACCCTCTTTAATAACAAACGTAATTGCATCGGAAGTAGCTGACACATGTTCGATGGTGGGGGTGATAGTGGCGTTCGGGTGGCCTTTCGCGGCGAGGAGCTCCTTCAATACGCGGGTGGCGTTTCTAACTTTAACCGGATCTTCAATGGCTTCTTTTGACACACCAACGCGCTTTTCTCGAAATGTCTTCAGTACATCGGATTCGGAAACGCTCTTCAGGCCCTCAAATTGAATATCGCGAATGATCGGCAGCTCAATAACAACAAAAGTAATGTTGACCCCGCCACGCGGTCCATCTTCGACGGTTACGCGTGTACCGACCTTGTTAAAGAATCCAAGGGCCAGAATTGCCTGCAGATCGCGCTCAACCTGGGCGGGATTGTAAGGGTCGCCCGGGCGCGTTTGGATGTAGTAGATGATATCGTCTTTGCGCAGACGGCGATTGCCGATAACGTCAACGTTTTCAACTAATCGTTGCGGTGTTTGCTGGGCGCCCGTCCGATTTGCGAGCAGAAGAAACGAGATGCTGATGACGACGCTCAGAATGGCGAGCCAGACGACGCGATAAAAGTGCATAAGTGCCGGTTCCCTTGGAGTTTTCTCTGGGGACTTCACACAACTGCAAAAGTTTCAGCGTTTACTTCTCGGGAAAACCGTAACACAAACTCGGCGCGGTTGCGCAGCCTGGGGAGCACTTGGATTCACCGCGGCCTTCGCCCGTTGCCAGTTTCCAACTCAGCAAAGGCGCGCATTATACAGGGAAAATAAACGGAAAGTCCAAACTGGCTTTGAAAAGTTAGGCGGTGGGACTTCAGAGTTAGTGAGTCAGCAATAAATCAACCGGTTGCTCGGCTCCGGCTTTGTCGATCATGATCGAGCGGAAGTTCAGCTCCCCGCCATCCACGAACATCTCGACCAGTGACGCGTCCCCGAGCTGCCCCTGGATCAGCGCTTCCGAGAGAGGATCTTCGACATGCTTCTGCAACGCGCGGCGCAATGGTCGCGCTCCATAAGAACGATCTGCGCAAGTCTTCGCGATAATCCAATGCTTGGCATCGTCGGCCAGGCGCACAATGAATCCGTGGCTGGCCATCGTCCTGTTGATTTGATCGACCTGCAACTGCAGGACATCCAGCAACTCTTCATCGCCTAATTCGTCAAAGACGATAATTTCATCAAGCCGATTGATGAACTCAGGGTTGAAGGTCTGCCTGACGGACGACATCACCATTTCTTCCATTTTGCTGTTCGAAACTTCCGCGGATCCCTGGAATCCCATCGCGCCCTTCTTTTGAATAAAGCGCGCGCCGATGTTCGACGTCATGATAATGATCGCATTCTTGAAATCAATCGTGTTCCCCAGCGCGTCGGTCAGGATTCCGTCTTCGAAGACCTGCAGCAGGATGTTGAAGATATCAGTGTGCGCTTTTTCGATTTCATCGAACAACAAAACAGAATACGGAGAGCGCTTGACGCGTTCAGTCAACTGACCGCCTTCTTCATGTCCCACGTAGCCAGGCGGCGATCCGATCAATTTCGAAACTGAGTGCTTCTCCATAAACTCCGACATGTCGAAGCGAATCATCGATCGCTCGCTGCCGAACAGGAACTGCGCCAGCGAGCGCGCAACTTCGGTTTTTCCGACTCCAGTCGGGCCCAGAAAAAGAAACGAGCCCACCGGCCGATGAGGATTCTTCAAACCTGCGCGCGATCGGCGAATGGCGCGCGCGAGCGCTGAGATGGCTGGACGCTGCGAAATCACGCGTTTGTGCAGTTCAGCCTCAATGCGCAGAAGCTTCTGCGACTCCCCCTCTTTCAATGAAGTAATAGGTATCCCGGTCCAGCGCGCAATCACCTCTTCGACGTCGGCCCGGCTCACTTCCGCCATCACGAGCGGATCGCCTTCGTCCGTGATTGGCGCCTGAGCCCGGCCATACGTTGCGCGCTCCCATTCGGCCAGGGAGGCCGACAACGCATCGAGATTTCCTTGTTCGGCGCGCACACGGAGCTTCACGCGGGCACCGGCTTCGTCAATGACATCGATTGCTTTGTCCGGCAAAAACCGATCAGGAATGTAGCGGCTGGATTGGAATACCGCGGCCTTCAGCGCGTCCTCGGTGTAATGCACCTGATGAAAACTCTCGTAACGCTCGCGAACGCCCCCCAGAATTTCCACTGCTTGATCTTCTGTCGGCGGCGGGACCTTCACAGCTTGAAAACGGCGCTCGAGCGAACGGTCTTTTTCGATTGATTTGCGAAATTCAGCGGGCGTGGTCGCGCCAATGCACTGAATCTCGCCGCGCGACAGCGCCGGCTTCAAAATATTCGCCGCGTCGAGCGAGCCTTCCGCGGAACCCGCGCCAACCAAAGTATGCAACTCATCAATGAAGACGATGTACTGCGGATTCTCGATTAGCTCGCGCATGATCTGTTTCAGCCGTTCTTCAAATTGACCGCGGTACTTTGTTCCCGCAACGATCAAGCTGATATCCAACGAGAGGATTCGTTTATTTTCGAGAAACGACGGCACTTCATCGCGCACAATGCGCTGGGCCAGTCCTTCCACAATCGCGGTCTTGCCCACTCCGGGCTCGCCGATGAGGACAGGATTATTCTTTGTGCGGCGACAAAGGATCTGCACAACCCGCTCGATTTCCCCGTCGCGGCCAATTAATGGATCAAGGCGATCGTTGGAAGCGTCTTCCGTTAGATCGCGCGAGAATTCCAACAGGTGCGGAATGTCTTTGCGGTGCCGGGCATCGGCGCCGGTCTGGCGGGCAATCTCGTCACGAACGGCAGCCAGGCGCAATCCGCGCTCGAAAAGAATCTGCGCTGCCATCGAACGCTCTTCGCGCAAGAGACCCAGCAGCAAATGCTCTGTTCCGATGTGCCGGTGCTGCAAGCGATCCGATTCTTCATGCGAGTAATGCAGCACGCGCTTGGTTTCGGGAGCCAGCGGTAACTCGACTGAAGTCGGAATCCTTTCGCGCAACAGCGTGCGGCCCTCGATCTCTCTCCTGATTGATTCGATAGTAATTTGCGCGCGCGGGAAAAAGCGGCCCGTGAGGGTTTTGTCTTCGCGCATCAAGCCCAGCAGGAGATGCTCAGGTTCGATCGCCGGCGCGCCAAACTGCGATGCTTCGTAGCGAGCGAAAAAAATCACGCGTCGCGCTTTTTCAGTATAGCGTTCGAACATTAAGGATTCTCCGCTGGTTCTTTATGATGACGCGCGCTGTCAAGTGGCAACGCTGCGGGCATTATAGCGCAATGCGCAAGCGGTAAGAAGTCCCTGCTCTTCCAGCTAGTATGTTATTTGCGATTTTTCCTTGCGACTTCAGTAGTCGCTTTGCGCCTTTGCATGAAGTATTGCGCGGTGAAAAGCATTTGACGCAAAGGCGCGAAGACGTCGAAAGCCGAAAAAGAGAAATTACAACCACCCTTTTCCGCGTTCATGGATTTTGCATTCTCTTGCGCCTTATCCTGAATTAAAACACTTCTTCACTTCTTCCGGTCTATTCCGTGGCAGCAAGGCTTCGAGGTGCGGCGCATCCGTTGCCGATGGGTCTGCAAGCAGTCGAATCTCATACAAGGTCGGCGCGACGCGGCGGAAATGAAAGCGCTGCTCAATGTTCACGAGCTCATCAATTTCGCTCAGCCGCCACGAGCACGGTTGCCACCAACGCGGATCAGTGTCGACGAAAACGCGACGGCCCGCCTTCAAATAATCGTTGATCGTTGTTTCAAATCGTCCTTGCGGCCAGCCGGCGCCTACTCCGATCGTTTCCCAATGGCCGGCCCCGATGCCTCGCCAGTAAGTGACGGCGATGGTTTCCGATCCGGCGATCATAACCGCATCCGGCGGTATTAACCGCAGCCGTTGGTCGTAATTCTTTGCCAGCGCCAGCCGATTGAAATACTCGCTGCCCGCAGGATGAATCAACAGTCCCATTAAGCCTGCTACTAAAATAACTCCGGCGATCGTCAGCACAAAACTGCGGCGCTCGCTTCTTAATCTTTCAGCTTCCGACCGAACAAAATAATCGCCTGCCAGGGGCGCTAACCCTGGTAACCCGGTCAAAAAATATCGCCAGTTAATTATAGTGCTGTAATTCAGGAACAACATCGCATTCGCGAATAGCCCGATCGCGGCTGCACTCAAAAGCAACGACCATCCGTGCGCGCGCCACTCTTTCCACGCCGCCAACGGTAATGCGACGAAGATCAGCGGCGCCACTAAAAAGAAATAGATTAGAAACGGCCGCAGGTTACCGAAGCTCAGCGGATGACGTGCTGATTCGTTTTGCGTCGAGACTCGCCATACATTCCAGGTAGCACGATACGCGGCATCGGAGGCAAACCAGTATGCGAAAATTCCAAACGCGAAGACAAAGAAAATAATCAGCGATAATCCGACAACCTTCGTTAGGCGGCGATCGAATTTCCATCCTCCGGCAACAGGCGCAATGGCCAGCCAGGGAAGATAGAGTCCCACCGTCTCGCGCAGATTAACGCCCAGACCGAGCAGCGCCGCGCCCAGCAGCATTAACCCTGGACGTCGGCATTGCACACCCCGCAAGTAAATCACTATCGCCGTAGCTGAAAGTAATACGGAAGGTACATCGGTCATCACCTGGCCGCCGTAAATTACAAGCATCGGCGACACGGCTATCAAAAGCGCAGCAACGGTTGCTGAACGCAATGAACCAGTCAGGTCTCGGGCCAGAATCCAACAAACAACAACGGCGATGGGAGTTTGTACGACTACCGCGTACTTGAAGAGCAGATACGCCTGCTCAGGCCGAAGGCCTACCAGCGCGTGCGCGATGGCATACAAAGTATGATTGAAGAGGGTGAACAGCGAGCGGCCCAGGGCCATCGACGAAGGTTCGCCGCGCAACGAGTAAACCGTGTAATCCAGTCCATCCCAATCACCGATGAACGGATTGAGGTAAAGCAGCGTGAGCGCGAGCGCGAGCATTGCGGGTGGGAACCAGTAGCGATACTGCCGCAGGAAATTCGGGAAAGACAAACCCCGAGTTTCGGATCGGCTAGCCTCCAGACTCGCAGTGATAGTGTTGTGATGGGCAGTCGCGGAATCAGTGGCAGCGGTAGCATCCATTGTTTTCCTGAGATCAGCTGGACGGCGCATGTGTTTCCGGACGCTTCACCATCTTCAGTCTCGTGCCGCCCTGGCTGTACTCCACTTCGTCCATGATGTTGTAGATCAGCAGGACGCCCCGCCCATTAGACTTAAACAGATTGGCTGGATCCCGAGGATCGGGAATCTCACGTACATCAAAGCCATCACCTTCATCCTCAACGGTAAACGTCGCTTCATGTGTTGTCAGTTCTGCCGTGATCCTCAACAGTTTGGTCGGATCGTTTCGATTGCCGTGCCTGACCGCATTCACAAAAGCCTCGTCCAATGCTACGAACAGATTTGATTGCTCTACTTTGATCAAGCCCAACGTGGCGACGCGGTGCAGCAAATAATCGAGCACGACGTTCATCAAAGTAAGATCGCTGGGCAATTCGAGATCGATTTTTTCGCGCACGTGCGCGATCTTTTCCGAGGAGTCGATGCGTTGCAGCTTGAACCAGAGAGTCTTTTCGATTATGTCGTGCAGCTCGGTGATCGCGCGCCGTGTTTGCGAGCCGGTGACGCCGATTTTAAATGATCTGACAAAGTCACCTGTTTTGGACGGCTTGTGATTGACCAGGTCACTGACGATTAGATCAAACTGATCGAAATCCTCGCGAGCCAGAGCTTCTCCTCGCCCGGTCTCAGCTATGACTGTATGACCGAGGTTTTTCAGTTCTGTGGCTAGACCGACCCGAATGTCATCGTTGTTCTCGATAATCAGAATCCGGCACTGCCTGGCGTGCTGATCGGTCATTTCTAGATATTCCGCGGCGGAGAGATTAGCCTATGGCCTTCCTAATAGGTAATACGAAAGCTTCGTCCACGGCGTTGCAGAATATATCAAAGGGAATGACAAGTGACGAGGGACAGGTGACATGTGAAGTCTGGAGCGCCAGGTCTTGCCGTCTGAAGTGAGCGTCGGCGACAAGAGAGAATATTCAACCTCAGATTCTGGACTTCTTCCGACTTGAGCCTCCGGACTGCAAACTCTAGACTGTGGTCCACGCGCTGAGCGGGGTCCCCACGCGGGCAGCCCGCGTGTGGGGTGCTTGATGAAGAAGTCCGAGCTGAAAATCAATTTCGAATACCTGCTCGCCCGATTGTTTCTAGCTATTTTTCGGATGCTTCCACTGCGGATAGGTCTATTCATCGGTTCGACGTTAGCAGGTTGGGCTTACCCACTTGCGAGCAGGCTGCGCCAAACCGGCGAACGCAATCTCCAGCTGGCATTCCCGGAGATGGGCCCGCAAGAGCGCGCACGCCTGCTTCGTGGCTGCTTTAGGAATCTTGGTCGGCTGCTCGCTGTTTTCAGCCACTTTACGGCTGCCAATTCCATAACTCTACAAGGCTTGATCGAATGCGAAGGGCTCGAGCGAATTGAACAGGCACGGGCGTCAGGGAAAGGCGTCATTCTGTTTACCGGACATATCGGAGCATGGGAGCTTTCGAGTTATGCTTTATCGCTGTTCGGTTATCCTTTGAGCTTTTTGGTGCGCCGGATCGATAATCCGAAGATTGAAGCTCTTGTCGATCGCGCGCGCACCCAGCTCGGCAATCGCACGGTCGACAAACGGGCCGCCGCGCGTGAGATGTTGCAGACGCTGCAAACGGGCGGCACCCTGGGTATTCTGGTTGATCTCAATACCCAGGAACACGAGGGGATCTTCGTCGATTTTTTTGGTGTGAAGGCTTCGACGACTTTTGTGCTCGCAAAACTTGCGTTGCGCACCGGCGCTACGGTGCTTCCAGTATTTGCACCGTGGGATCAAGACCGAAAAGAGTTCGTGCTAAAGGTTGATGAGCCGCTCTGTTTCGATCGCAGCGGCGATGAAGTCGAGGACGTTCGACGCTTGACACAACTGTTTACCAACGTGCTAGAGAAGTACGTGCGCCGTTATCCTGACCAGTGGCTCTGGATTCATAGACGATGGAAGACACGACCGCCCGGCGAGCCGACATTGTATGATTGAATACGCGGCTTCGCCGCTCAACAGCGCGGTAAGGCTTTGCCTTAGCAGCCAATCTTCGTAAAGAAGAAGGGGATCAGCCTCGTGAGGTTCGAGGCGCAACCTCGAACCCAAATCCATTCCGCATTCGCCGAAAGGGCAGAGCCTCTCCTCATTGGGAAGGGCAAAGCCGCCAAACTTTTTGATGCAGGCTACACGTCAACGAGATTTACCGACCATTGGCAGCGCATCCGGCAATCCCAATCGCGCTTACTCATTCGCCGATCTCTCAACTTATTCATTCAGGGAACGCCTTCTGATTCGGGCTGCTGATCTGGCGTTCTTCATTCTTATTAATTTGATTGGTCGCACGGTCAGGTTTGAAGTCGAGGGCTGGGAGAATTGGCAAGCTGCCTCGCGCGATGGAAATATTCCGATTTACACTTTCTGGCACAATCGTGTGTTTCTCGCAACCTATTTCTGGCGCAGGCGAGACATCATTGTAATGACTTCGCGCAGTTTTGACGGCGAATACATCGCCCGGTTCATTCAACGGTTCGGATACGGCGCAGCGCGGGGTTCTTCGACGCGTGGCGCCACCGGCGCGGTTATCGAAATGGTCCGTCTAATGCGTGCGGGATGTCCGACCGCGTTTACCATAGATGGTCCGACAGGCCCGCGGTACGTCGCCAAGATGGGTGCGGTGCTGCTGGCAAAGAAAACCGGCAATCCGATTCTGCCATTCACGATCAGCGCTGAAAGATTCTGGGAATCCAGAAAAAGTTGGGATGGATTCCAGGTGCCAAAGCCGTTCACGCATGCGCGGGTTGACATTGCGCCGCCGATTTTCGTGCCGGCCGACTCGGACGAAATTATGCTGGAATCAAAGCGAGAAGAACTACAACAGGCCCTTGATAAAATCAGTCGTCGTGGCGACGAGTGGTGCGCCGCCATTTCGTAGCGCGCTGTCGCCGTCGTGTAGTAGGATGGCCGAAACGAGTTTCAAGTCTCAGGTTTCAAGCTTCAAGTTCGAGTAACGAACCGGAAACTGAAACCCCTTCGGAGGTCCGATGATCAATCAGGAACGAATCAAGAATCTCTTGCTCGAACTCGTGAAGATCGATAGTCACTCGCGCAAAGAGCGCGACGTCGCTAAGCGCATTAAGAAATACTGCGAAGAGATGGGCGCACAGGTTGAGATTGATGACGCCGGCGACAGAGTTGGCGGCAACACGGGCAATGTCATCGCGCGTTTTCCGGGCACAATTCAAAACGCTCAGCCGATCATGATGAGCGCACATATGGATACGGTCGTGCCCGGTGAAGGTGTGAAACCAATTGTTGAAGGCGACATCATTCGCACGGACGGCACGACAGTGCTGGGCGGTGATGATAAGAGCGGCTGCGCAGTGATTATCGAAGTGATTCGGTGCCTGCAGGAACAGAACATTCCCCACGCGCCAATCGAAGCGATCTTCTCAATCTGCGAAGAGGTTGGACTGCTGGGCGCCAAAAACGTCGATGTTTCGAAGATTAAGGCAAAGTACGGAATCGTTTTTGATTCGGACGACCCCGGATTCTTGTTTACAAAAGGTCCCTCTTCAAACCACATGGAATTCAGAATTCGCGGCTTGGAATCCCACGCCGGCGTTGCGCCCGAAGAAGGTATCTCGGCAATCAAGATCGCTGCGGAAGGGATCGCTGCAATGAAACTTGGGCGCATCGACGAAGAAACGACCGCGAACATTGGGCAGATCGAAGGCGGCATGGCCACGAACATCATTCCGAATCTGGTTGTCTTGAAAGGCGAAG
>Ga0137378_10000685_pt1 | contig 26814 bp, 29 predicted proteins | sample SagtaG_21_FD_104813 | JGI IMG/M metagenome (GOLD analysis project Ga0137378, IMG submission 104813) | Vadose zone soil microbial communities from Sagehorn Ranch, Mendocino, California, USA - Sage2_L_60_16 metaG | ecosystem: Environmental > Terrestrial > Soil > Vadose zone | place: USA... | reverse complement strand
TAGGCTCGTTCTGCGGAAGAGTGCTGGTTGAGACTTGGACATCGTCGCCTGGGGCTAACGAGACAAATTGGTTTGAAGACCCTGTCACATGTTGTAGCGCCATGAGAACTCCTGACGATAGCGCGGTGCTAAACTGTCCACTAGGGTTCGCGGGAAGAACTGGGAGAACGCGGGGAAGCATAGTGGTTCCTATGAGAAGAATGAAGAGCACCGGAACCGCCCTCTTGAGAGGCAACTCGGCGACCTACACTATCTCCGCGCTAAGAGCCCAAAAGCGTTGCTGCGAAAAACGGCAGACGAGCTGTGTTGGGCGCCTCCTTCGGGTTGGATAGCCTGGGATAGCCCCATAATTCCAGGGATTGAAGGATGCTCCTCGATGATCCTAAAATCTCAAATATTCATTCCCAGCCGGGAGAGAAACTGAAGAGCCATCGAACTGATGTGTCCTGGTATTTCTTCCCGGGACCGCGGATCTCTCTGTTGCCTTGCATGAGCGCCGAGGAGGGGCGCCTTGATAGAAGTACCCAGGAATGTGGTAGGTGGAAAATGACATGAAAATGAAGATAGCAGCTCTAGTCCTCATAGTCCTTTTACCAGTTCTAGCGGTAACAGCCACCTACGCAACAAAACCCGCAATTGGCCACGGGACAGTAACTCTCGTCAGTAGGACCCCTGTCGGAACGTCGCGACCGGCTGGGGGCAACACGATCGCCACATTCAAGAACACCTTCCAGCTCACAGGAACTCTAACGGGAACAGCCGTCGCCCTAGAACGCGATGTAACCCACACCTCAGGTGACAGGAGCTTCACAACCTTCCATGGAGAAGCCAACTTCACCGCCTCCAACGGCGAAGCCTCCTCAGGCACGCTAGTCATCCGCTACGTCGGAATTAACAACGGGACGTTTGTCCACGGCCAGTTCGTGATCGTCGGCAATAGTGGCACAGACAGCTTTGCAGACTTCCATGGACAGGGATCATTCTCCGGCAAAGCTGGCATAGGGGTGGCAATGAACTACACCCTGAAGTGGCATATCGACCCGGCGTCACCAAAGACGAAAACCACAGCCTGACCTAGAAAGGTTAGGCCCTACTTTTTTTCTGGGCGCTGATGGAAAGCGGAGCCACAAAACCCCATTTTTTATGTCAACTCAACGTTTCGGGGCCCATAGCTCGATTATGTTTCCGGCCGGGTCCGGGAAGTAGATGCTGGTAGAATGAGGGACGTCGTGAAAGTTGTCCCATTGAGTCTTCGGACTCACCTTGATCCCTTTGGCTTTCAGGAACTCGACGCATTCGTCTAGCTTCTCATCCAGAACCTCGAATGCGACATGGAATCTCCAATCTTTCGAATAGCCACCAGTCCAAGGATCCAAAAACCCGGTCTTATCATCGCAGACTCCATAGAGTTGTTCACCAACACGCGCAAAGTTCAATCGACCAGGGCTTGTTGGAAGGTCAAGCATACCAATCCTCCTGTAGAAGTCAACGCACTCCTTTAGATTAGACGCTAGAAACGCAGCCTCAGCCACTCGAACCAACGGAAGCCTATCCATTCAACTTCCCAGTCGAGTCTAGTGCAAAAACCCGGAAAAGGTTTGCTTAGAGTCCGCGACCCTGTCAACGATAGGGTAACGCGATAGTACTATGGAGATGGGCCATAGGTTGCGATTCGCTTAACCTTCAACACTGAGCAGTTTCCACTCGGCGAGGACGGATAGCAAAACGGAGGAGAGACGGCCACGCGTTACATATTGACCGTTGACTTCGAAGAAGACAACGACATCGACAGTTTCATCCGGTTTGTCCAGTACCACACCAAACGCCTGAAGTGTCCCAGCAAGGACGTGTTCATCCGGCTCGCTCACGAATGGGAAAAACAGCTGGTGAGCCACCCTGAGCCAAACAACGGCATTGGAATCAAGAAAGAGAAGAAAAAAACGCTCAAAGAACCATCCGAGTAAATTCAAGATCCGGGTACGATACAAGTACCACTACTACCGCTGGATCAACACCCAAGACTACGGCAGCTTCAAAGACATCTACGAAAAATACAAAGAAAAAGGATTCTCATTTTGGTGCGCCGATTTGCCGCCGGAGTATTCCAGCCAGGATGGAACTTGGACAGGATACCGGTTAGATGGAGATAAGACTCATACAGAGTCTACGCTAAAACGATATGGCCGACATAAGGCCTGGATCGACAGTAGCTACAAGTTCGAGGGAAAGCCTGTGATCCTCGTCTACAACGCCGAGTGATAGCGAGCGAACAATTTCCGATTTCTTAGCTGCATTTTTCAGGGTCAAGAATGTTGCTCGTCACTACACATGATTCTCGAATGTAACCACTCGATGTGAGCGACACTTAAGAGCCGCAAATAATTCTTAGCATCGTATGCAGACAACGACCCAGAAAGAGACGCTCTGGCGGAATCCCAACTTCCTAAAGCTCTGGACCTCGGAGACCATCTCCCAGTTTGGCAGTCAGTTCACTGGGCTAGCCCTGCCTCTGACCGCCATCATCATTCTGAACGCCGACTCGACAGAGCTTGGCATTCTCACATTCGCCGGGACCATTCCATGGCTTATCTTCGGACTCCTAGTCGGGGTCTGGGTTGACCGGCATCGCAAACAGCGCATCATGGTCACCTCTAACATCCTTCGCGGATCAATACTCGCATTGATTCCGATAGCCGCCGTATTGGGAGTCATAACCAAGCTTGGAATCCCATTTCTCTATGCGATAAGCTTCCTCGTAGGATTCCTACAGGTCTTTTTCGACATCACGTATCAATCCTACCTGCCATCCCTGGTTCGTCGGGATCAGCTGGTTGAGGGAAACCGCAACCTGCAAGCCAGTGCATCCACAGCCCAGGTAACCGGACCCACCATAGCGGGAATCGTCATCAGCATTATCACCGCGCCCATCGCCATTGCCATTGACGCATCTTCGTTCTTCGCATCTGCGTTTGCACTCAGCCGGATCGACCACGAGGAAGTGATTGAAGAGAAAATCGTGAAGCCTTCGGTATTAGTCGATATCCGTGAAGGTCTTCACGTTGTATTCAGCGATAGGCGACTTCGAATGATCGCAGGCTCCACTGGTACATCCAACTTCTTCAGCACAGCACTGGGCGCAATCGTCCTGCTCTATTTCGTTTTGCCCAGCCCTGCCGGATTAGGGGTTTCCAGATCACTTGTTGGAGTTACGGCTGGGATCATTTTCAGCGTGGCAAGTGTCGGCGCTCTAGTCGGGGTCGCGATTTCCAGCCGGGTAGCAAAGCGTATCGGAGTTGGACCCGCAATAGTTGGGAGCATGCTCATCAGTGGAGTCGGGGCCATTCCCTACTATCTCTCAGGGTCACTAACCGCCTCTCCGCTGTTCAGCTTGGCCGGGTTCGACATCAACTGGAGCATGCTATCCATCATGGTAGGCCAGTTCATCAGCTTCATCGGAGTCGTAGTTTACAACGTCAACCAGGTTAGTTTGAGACAGGCGATCGTTCCGCTCCGTCTGCAGGGACGGATGAACGCGACAATGCGCTTCCTCGTCTGGGGAACAATACCGTTGGGAGGACTCGCAGGAGGATTACTCGGAACCTTTCTGGGATTACGGACTGCGATTGGATTAGCGGTACTAGGAGGCTCGCTAGCGTTTCTTTGGGTTCTACTCTCTCCTGTGCCCTCGCTCAAGGAGATACCTGTTCATTTGGAATAGGTGGAGGATCCTCTCGTTTACCGATTGATGCTCAGGTATATACCGTCTTGAACGACATGCGAGCTTCTTTCAAATAGAGGCAACCCCATAGGCTCGCAAACCCGCTATGACCCTCCAGACCGCCGCCCTGGTAGCCCAACAGAAAGCCGGCTACCGCTACGTCAAGTACACGTTCTTCAAAGTCGACCCAGTCTGGAGAAAATTATCCTCTCGAGAAAGAGAGTTCTCAAAGAAACAATTCCTCTCCTCCCTAAGCGAAACCGGGGACAAAATTCGGCCTCGATCTTATTCTCTGGTCGGTACCAGAGGCGACGTTGACTTCATGCTGTGGACAATAACCGACTCGCTAGAAACCCTCCAAGGCTTCCACGCAGACCTCCTCAAGACCGAGCTGGGAAAATATCTCTCCACACCCTACTCATACCTCGCTATGCTACGCCCATCGGAATATTTCGGAAGACCCTCGGAGAAGGAACCTGTCGGCTCGAAATACCTCTTCGTTTATCCCTTAACAAAAAAGAGGGAATGGTACAGCTTACCATTCGACGAGAGACGGAGAATAATGAAAGACCACGTGCAAGCCGGCCAAAAATACCCCTCCGTGACGATACACACGTCATACTCGTTCGGAATAGACGACTATGAGTTCATCCTCTCATTCGAGACTGACCATCCAGAGGACTTCCTCAACCTAGTCATGGATCTCAGAACCACCGAGGCGAGCAAGTATACCGCCCTAGAGACTCCAATCTTCACTTGCCTCAATGTTGAGCCCGGGAAAATGCTAGACTTAATCGGCCCATAACACAAGAGCGACGTGCCGCACTTGGCTGATTTCGAGAACGATAATTTCCTAAGGGCCTGCTGGAAGAAAGAAACCGAGTTCACTCCGATCTGGCTCATGAGACAGGCCGGCAGATACCTAGAAAGCTATCGAAAAGTCAGGGCGAAAAACGATGTCCTCACAATCTGCAAAACCCCGGAACTCTCCGCCAAAGTCACCGTAGATGCCACAACCGAGCTGGGAGTTGATGCTGCAATAATCTTCGCTGACATAATGTTGCCTCTCGAAGGAATCGGTCAGAGCTTCAAGATCGTAGACGGCGTTGGTCCTGTAGTTGAGAAACCAATAGGAGGAATGGAAGAGGTAAAGACAATCGGAAAATTCTCCCCGAGAGACCATGTGCCTTTCGTCACCGACGCGATCAAGCTCGCGATCCAAAAACTGGATGGACGCGCGCCTCTAATCGGGTTTTCAGGCGCCCCGTTCACCCTAGCATCCTACCTGATTGAAGGAAGTCCCTCTCGAGACTTTACTAAGACCAAGAGGATGATGTATGCCGAGCCGGAAGCCTGGAAGCTCCTGATGGTAAAACTGTCCAGCATGGTCTCCGATTATCTCCTGGCGCAAATCCGAGCTGGCGTGGACGCGGTCCAACTCTTCGACAGCTGGTCAGGCTGCCTTTCCCCATCCGACTACGAAGAATTCGTGCTACCATTCAACAAACAAATATTCGACCGGCTAAAACCTAGCGCAGTTCCTCGAATACACTTTGGTGTAGGAACTGCTGGGATATTGAAGGCGATGAGAGAGGCGGGCGGTGACGTGTTCGGTGTTGATTGGAGAATCTCGATAGACGAAGCGTGGTCGATCCTCGGCCACGTGGCTATACAAGGCAACCTCGATCCAGCAATTCTGCTAGGGGCGAACGATCTGGTCCATTCGCGTTCCAAGGATATCTTGGCAAGGATCGGCGGTCGTCCAGGACACATTTTCAATCTGGGCCACGGAGTTCTTCCGGATACCCCGCCGGAACATGTGAAGAATCTAGTTCAATTCATTCACGGGACTACCAAAACCAAACGCTAGAGGCATCGAGGCACATGGGAAGACATCCGGCAGTTCTACTAATGGCTTACGGCAGCCCCAACTCGCTGGAGGAGGTCGGAGAATATCTACGCCAGGTTAGAGGAGGCAGACTGCCCATGCCTGAGGAGGTCGTACGGCTACAGGATAGATATCGCCAGGTCGGCGGCCAGACCCCTCTTCTGAAAATAACTCTCGCCCAGGCGAAAGCACTGCAGGAAAAACTTGAGTCTGAGCGACTCGATTCCCGGGTATACATTGGAATGAAGCACTGGCATCCATTCATCGAGGACGTTGTCGAGAAAATCGAGAGCGATGGAGCTGCGAGCATCATTGGACTCGCGCTCGCTCCTCACTACTCTAAGCTGAGCATCGGAGGGTATGCCGACGCTGTCAGGAGAGGCTTGGCCAGGACAGAAAGTCCTGTCCCGTTCACCATGGCTGAGAGCTGGCATGATCAAGAATCTTTGATCACCGCCTTGTCCAGACGGGTCCGTGACGGCCTTGACAAGTTCAGTGAACCATCCAGAGCGGTGGTCCTATTCACAGCGCATAGTCTCCCGAAAAAGTCCGTTGCTGGCGACGACCCTTATTGGGGCCAGCTTCAGGAGACCAGCCAGCTCGTCGCCAATAAATCAGGAATTAGGTCCTGGGATTTCGCCTTCCAGAGTGCCGGGCAACCGATTGATTCTTGGTTGGGACCCAGCATTAAGGAGAAGATAGTCGAGTTATCCGGCAAGGGATTCCGCGAATTGTTAGTCTGCCCGGTCGGTTTTGTTTCCGATCATCTTGAGATACTCTACGATCTGGACATAGAGGCGAAGGGCTACGCCGCATCTCTCGGTATGAGACTAGAGAGAACTGCTTCGCTTAATGATGACCCGGAATTCATCAGCGCCATAGCGTCGAGACTGAGACCTCTTCTGTCAAGAGAGATTGTAACAGCCTAGGTCCGAACTTGGAAGCTTCTACGAGAACGCTTTAGCTAGTCTCTGATAGTCTTCGCTGTCTAGCTTCCACTCAGCCACTTCGGCATTCTCTTTGACATGGTCCGCATCAGCTGCTTTGGGTATTGCAACGACGGAATCGTATTGTAGAACCCAGTTCAGAGCAACCTGGTTTCTGCTCTTGCCCAACTTCCCTGCTATCTCGTCTAGGACTTTGAAGGATGATCCTCGTCCTCTCGGGATCTTTCCCTGGCCAAGGGGACTGTACGCGATCAGGGTCAAGCCTTCCTTCTGGAAGTATGGCAGGATTCTCGCCTCCACACTTCGGTCGATCAGACTGAACTCGACCTGGTTTGAGACAATTTTCTCGTGCGATAGCGATTGTTGAGCCTCTTTCATCTGGTCGACCGAGAAGTTGCTTACTCCGATGTAGCGTGTCAGACCGTCTTTGACAAGCTTCTCCATCGCCCTCATCGTTTCCGCGATAGGAATCTTCGAGCTCGGCCAGTGCAGCTGGTAAAGGTCCATTTGTTTCAACCCGAGCCTCTTCAGGCTCCTCCTCGCCGCGTCCAACACGTCATTGTATGCAAAGTGTCTCGGAGAAACCTTCGAAGCCACAAAGACCCTGTCACGGCGTCCCTCCAAGGCTCGAGCGACAACCTCCTCGCTGTGACCTGCCCCGTACATTTCGGCCGTATCGATAAGTTTCATCTCAAGGTCCAAGCCGAGCCTGAGGGCCTCAATCCCAGCCTCGTCCCGGGATGAGTCCGGCCCCATCTCACCCCCTATCCCCCAGGTTCCGAGCCCAACGACGGGGATTGACTCAAGCGTGTTTCCTAAGGGTCTAAACTGCATCGTGCCTCACTTCGAGAAAATGCCCCTGCGGCTTTAAGCCTGGCTAAGATGCACGATAAGAAAGGCAGTATTATGCGTCACGAAAATGCTCCCCATTCGAATCTTCGGATGGTTAACAGCAATATGACGTGTCGCGGCGACCCCGGAACCAGCGATAAAACCCATTATCAGCCCTGATCGCGATTCTGGGACATGCCTAAAATTTCGCCCAAGAATCGTTCGGGAATGGCCCTAGATTTCCCGTCTTTTCGCCCTGCCGTCAAAGCCTGGATTGCACCCTGAATCCCGGGACTCGCCCAAAAACCCTGCCAGACAGCAAATCCCTCGCCAAAAAGAGGGAGGGGGGGCTTAGCGATCGCACCTCACGACGCAAGAGTGGTTTCTGGAGGATCTTACTCGAACGCTCCTGGCTTCAAAGATATTCTCTGCAGAGGCGTCTCTATTGTGCGTTCTTCGGCCTTCTTCACCAGCTCACCGATCGCGTCCTCGATAAGGTATCTCTCAGGAACACTCGGGTTGATTCCTAGTTCTCGGAGTCTTTCAGCTGTTACGTGACCGATAGCGCCTACTACAGTTGATCGCAGCAATTGGATGAGTTTCGATACTGGAATTTCTCGTTCGGCGATGCTGAACAGGTTGGAGGCTGAAGCGGCGCTGGTGAACAGAACAGCCTGGAACTGTCCCTTTTCAAGCCCGGCGAGGAAATCCAGTACGCTCTCTCTATTCGCTGGGACAAGTGACTCGTAGATGGTGATTGTCTCAACAGCTGCCCCTTTCGAAGTCAATGACCTCGCCAGGCGGTCGTCGGCTGCAGAGGATCTGACCAGAACCACTCGTTGTCCTTTCATTTCAAGCTCGGACAGATAATTCGCTATGCCAGCAGAGCTATACTTCTCCGGGACGACCACATTCTGAACACCGTGACGTCTTAGCGCGCTACTAGTCTTCTGACCCACCGCCATGATGCTGATCCGGCCTAAAGCGCTAGGAAGGATGCTAGAGTGCGACTTCAGCATGTCGAAGAAAGCATCAACGCCGGTCGGACTCATGAAGACAAGCCAGTCAACAGGACCCTCCCCGACAATCCTTGAGAATTCACTGATGATACTCGACTGTTCCAAGGGTCTCAGCTCGACGGCGTGGACAATTAAGGGAGTCCATCCGAGCTTTCTCACAAACCTGGAGGTCTCCTCTCCCTGGCCGACTGGGCGGGTTATAGCGATGGATTTCTCGGTGGAGGTCCTAGACGTAGACAGTTCTCCAGCTCGCCTCGATCTTTTTCGCTCCCCTCTCGATAAGTTCCTCTCCGATCTCCCTAGCCAGCACTGTACCTTCCCGGACACTTCCTGACCGTTCAACTAGAAGTTTTTCCCTACCATCAATTGAGAAAATGCAGGCCGCTATCCTGATCCCGTCACCGTGAGCTCTAGCTAGGGCTCCCAAGGGAACCTTGCAACCACCCTCGAGAATCCGAACCAGCTCTCGTTCAGCCTCGATCTCGCCCCTCGTCTGTGGATGCTCAATCGATCTCAAGATATCAATGACCCCCAGGTTGTCGCTTCTAGCCACAACAGCAAGTGCTCCCTGTCCTGGAGCAGGCATGAAATCCTCGACCAGTAGCTGCTCCGAGATTCTTCCAGTCATTCCCAGCCGTTCCAGTCCAGCCTCAGCAAGGACAACAGCGTCAAATTCTCCATTGTCCACCTTCCGGATTCTCGTCTCCACGTTTCCCCGGATGGGCTCCGGATTTAGGTCAGGTCTCACTCGTCTGAGCTGAGCGACTCGAAGCAGACTGCTCGTCCCTATCCTGCTCGCCCTTTTCAAAACTCTCAACGGCACGTCTCCCTTGCTCACCAGCACATCGGCAACAGGGCCTCTCTCGGGCACGCTAGCTATCAAAAGCCCACTGCCTTTGTTGAAGACAGGGATGTCCTTCATACTGTGAACAGCGAAGTCTACCCGGCCATCAAGGACTGCCTCGTCGATTTCTTTTTCGAAGATTCCTTTCTGGTCGAGAGAGAAGAGAGGGGTTCTTTTATCTACATCACCCGCGGTCGAGATGACCGTCCGGTCTATTCTCAGGCCGGAATTCTGTCGTCTAATGCTATCCGCGACTAATTCTGTCTGAATAAGTGAGAGCCTGCTTCCTCGAGTCCCAACTTTGAGTAGTATTATCCGATCACCGTGGCAAGGTTTTCACGGCAGTGCCGATCACATCAAGGGTAGTGTCCAGCTCGTCCTCGGTGTGCGCGGTAGAGAGAAAGCATGTCTCGAATTGCGATGGCGGAACGAAGAGTCGGGATGCGAGTAGCGAGTGGAAGTATTTCTCGTACTTGCGTATATCAGCCGATTTTGCAGAGGGGTAATCCGTCACTGAACGATCGGTGAAGAACAATTGGAACATCGATCCGAGACCATTAACCTGCGCGGTTGCTCTAGCAGACTCCAAATGATCACCTATTCCTCGCCGCATCACGTTTCCCATCTTCTCTAGACGGGGGTATACCTGCCCTGCCCGTTTTTTCAGCGATTGAAGGATCGCCAACGAGGCGGACACGCTGACTGGGTTACCGCTGTAGGTCCCGGCCTGATAAACCGGGCCTAGGGGAGCGAGTTTTTCCATAACGTCCCTTCTGCCGCCGAACGCAGATAGAGGAAGCCCGCCGCCGAGGACCTTACCAAGAATTGTCAGATCGGGACGAATCTTGTAGTATTCCTGAGCACCGCCTATCGACAGCCTGAATCCCGTTATCACTTCGTCAAAGATCAGGAGGACCTCGTTTTCTATAGTGATTTTTCTGAGAGTTTCCAGAAACCCGGGGTTCGGCAGGACGGGGCCTATGTTTCCGAGTACAGGTTCCACAATTACAGCCGCAAGCTCGCTCGAATGGTCGCGAATAATCTTGCCAGCTATCTTCTCATCGTTGAACCGGCTCACAAGCGTATTCTTGGCGACTTCGCTCGGGACCCCTTCAGAGCTAGGGCTTCCGAGCAAGGTGGCCCCTGACCCTGCTTTCACCAGCACCGAGTCATGTGACCCGTGGAATCCCCCTTCAAACTTCAGGAGCTTTTTCTTCCCGCTGAAGGCGCGCGCGAGCCGGATAGTGTGCATCGTGGCTTCGGTCCCGGAGTTGACGAGGCGAACCATCTGGATTGAAGGCATCATCGAGGCGATGAGTTCGGCGAGTTCAACCTCCATCTCCGTCGGCTGTCCGTAGATGGACCCTCTCTCGAGAGCCTCCTCGACTGCATCGATGACTTCGGCCTGGGCGTGGCCGTCGATCAACGCACCATACGCCATGCAGTAGTCCAAGTATTCCTGACCGTCAACCGTCTTGAACTTCGAGCCTTTGGCTGATGCTACGAACAGAGGATAGGGAGAGTAGCTTCTAACCGGACTGTTGACCCCGCCCGGTATCACTTCTCTAGCTCTGCGGTAAAGCTGCTGGGATCTTGAATCTAGCCCAGCCATTCAGCCGCTTCCAAAGCATGGTACGTCAATATCATATCAGCTCCAGCTCGCTTGATACTGGTCAGAACCTCCATGATAACTGATTTTTCGTCTATCCATCCTTCGCGTGCGGCTGCTTTGATCATGGAAAATTCTCCGCTCACATTGTAGGCTGCAGTTGGCATCCGGAATCTTTTCTTCGCGCGATAAATGATGTCCAGGTAGGCTAGCGCAGGTTTGACCATGATCATGTCCGCGCCCTCTTTGATGTCGAGTGCTATTTCGCGGAGTGCTTCTTCAGGATTGGAGTAGTCCATCTGGTAGGTTCTTCTGTCTCCGAATTTTGGTGTGGAGAAGGCGGCTTCTCTAAAGGGACCGAAGAATGATGAAGCGTGCTTGGCCGCATACGCCATTACGGCCACGTCCTTGAATCCGTTATCGTCGAGAGCTTGTCGTATCGTCTTCACCTGTCCGTCGATCATAGCGGACGGTGCCACCATATCAGCGCCGGCTCGAGCATGGCTTACCGCGACCTCACCGAGCTTCTGAAGCGTCTCATCATTATCTATCCGTCCATCTCTGATAAGACCACAGTGGCCGTGGCTCGTGTATTGGCACATGCAGACGTCGGTGAAAACAACCAGTTCGTCCCCGAACTGATCCTTAAGATCACGGATCGTCTTCTGGACTACCCCGTTTGGGTCATATGCAGCCGATCCGATTTCGTCCTTGGCTGTTGGAATGCCAAATAGAATTACGGATTTCACTCCCTTGTCAACGAGCCTTGCGACTTCGCGTAGTACAGTCGCAGAGGATTGTCGGCGTTGGCCCGGCATCGAGGTTATTGGCGCATCGGTTTTCAGGCCCTCTTCGACGAATATTGGTTGGATGAGGTCTGAGCGGTCGAGTCTGACTTCTCTCACGAGTTCACGGATGAGTGGTGTTCTTCTGAGTCGCCGCATTCGCAGGGCGGGAAAGCTCAATACGCTATTCACCTTCGAATATCTGTCCGGCAACCGTCAGCAGTTTGCTATCGCCTTTTTTCGCGGCTTCGCGAAGGTTTACGACTGGTTGGGCTAGGAGCTTCCGTACAAGCGAGAGGCTCATTCTCTCAAGTACTTCCTGCTGATGTTGCGGTAGGTTAAGTTTGGATAGAGCCTTTTCTAGTTCTTCTTTTCTAATCTTGTCAGCTCTATGATAGAGGTCCGAGACCATTGGTTCGGCTTCCTCGCGGCGCAGTAGAGCTGAGATCTTCGCTGCTGCCTCCTCGACCATCGGCTCGGCTTCTTTGACCAGAGTCGTTCTGGTCGATAACGCTTGGTCTGTAATGTCGCGAAGGTCATCAATCGTCTTGATAACTACGCCTTTGAGCTGTTCTAGATCAGGTGAGACATTTCTCGGGATCGATAGGTCGAGGATCATGACTTTCGGGTTTTGATCAGGTTTCAGTTGAGGGGCAAGGATTTCCCTTGTCAGCAGGTAGCCTGTTGCTCGCGTTGCCACTATGACAAGTCCGAAGAAACTCAGCTGCGAAATAGCGTTCTTGATGTCGGCGGGGTTGCCTCCGAAGGTTCTACAGAACGATTCAGTCCTTTGTCGCGTTCGGCTTGCAACAGTCACATCTGTTATCCCTCTGGCCTTCAATGCTTTCATCATGATCATGCCGATCTGGCCCGTTCCTAGCAACAGTATGTTGACACGGTTGAAATTTCCAAGAGATTCTTCTGCGAGCTTCAAGGCGGCAGAGCCGAGGGATACTGTTCCTCGCCCAACGCCAGTTTGGTCCCGGATTCTGGTACCGGCTGCGAGTGACATCTCGAAGATCTTGGAGAGGGTAGGGCTCGATGCGGCTAGTCCACGTGCTTCTATCAGGGATGATTTTAGCTGTCCGAGAATCTGGCTCTCGCCGACCAGCATCGATTCTAGCCCTGAAGCGAGACTCACGAGGTATTCTAGAACCTGATCCCCAGTCCTCTGTTCCACGAGTTTTCGTAGCTCGTGCAGTTTGAACTTGGTCTCGAGGGCCCAGTTCCTGAGAATTTTTTCGTTGACCTCGACACCTTCGTCAGCGTCGATGAACATGTCCACCCTGTTACAGGTCTGCACCATTACCGCTCCTCTTACTCCGGTGATGCTTTCGAGTATTTTGTTGAATCCTGGAAGGTCTCGAAGAGTTAGAGCGTCAAGCGTTGCCAGCGGGGTTTTTCTGTAGCTGACGCCGATGTTGAGTAGCATTCGAGCATCTCCCGGTGCGGAGCAAAGGTGGACGGGCGTCCCACTTTGATATTAAGACTTGACCTGTACTCCTAGGCAGACGCATAGTCCAAGCGCACGAATCGCAATTTGATAAGGATCGAGACGAGAAAAACTGTGTTGAAGCTATTAGCCGGAACGGTAGACCCGTAGAAAGACAACCGTATGCGTCACGATAATGCTCCCGGTCTCGGACCCAGGACCCAGTCAAGAAACAGCCCCAAAAAGATACCGAACCATATTATAAATCGCCCATTTTCAGCCCTGAACTTGAATCTGGGGACGCCTCCAATATCTCGCCCTAGAATCGTTCAGGAAAGGGCGAAGAGCTCCCGTCTTTTTCCCCTGTCATCAACGCCTGAATTTTACCCTGATGAGCCTGTCTCGCCGAGAATCAGAGCCAGACAGGGAATCTTCTCTGGAAAAAAGGGGGGTATGTTTCAACGCTCCCTCGACGCAAGAGTGGTTTCCCCGAGACCCTCGCTGAGACATGTCTCCGCCCGAGAGCTTTCTTCCGAGGTTTCCTAATCCCTGTTTTTTCAGCGACGCGCGTTCCGCCAGCTCTCCCCGATTCTGCTCGCCCCCTTGTTGACGAGTTCTTCTCCCATATCATGAGCTAGCCGTACGCCCTCCGCGGCGTTTCCTGATCGTGCCGCAAACAGCCTCTCCTTCCCGTCAATAGAAAGAACACATGCCTTTACCTGAATCTGATCTCCCCTCACCGTAGCAAGTCCGCCAACGGGAACTTTGCTGGTTTCCTCGAGACTCCGGACCAGTTCTCTCTCAGCATCTACCTCGGCACGTGTAGGCAGATGCTGGATCGATCTCAACATTTCAATGATTTTCTGATTGTCCCGTCTTGCAACAATTGCCAGTGCGCCTTGGCCAGGTGCTGGAATGAAATCGTCTATCGGCAACCGTTCCGAAATTCTCTGAGCCATACCGAGCTTTGCCAGTCCAGCCTCAGCCAGAATAACCGCGTCGAACTCTCCCTTGTCCACCCTCTCTACCCTAGTCTCCACGTTTCCAAAGAGAGGCTCTAGCTTCACATCCGGCCTCACACGTCTCAACTGGGCGACTCTGATCGGACTGCTCGTCCCAACCCGGCTACCCACGGCCAAGTCCCTCAACCGTCTGTCTCCATTACTGACAAGTACCTCTGCTGGAGAACCTCTCTCCGGGACGCTCGCGATCACCAGTCGCGTGTTCCTGTCGGTAGCAGGCACGTCCTTCATGTTATGGACTGCGAAGTCGACCCTGCCCTCTATGACAGCCTGGTCAACTTCTTTGTCGAATATTCCTCTCTGTTGGAGGGCAAACAGAGACCTTCCCTTGCCCGTGTCGCTAGAGGTTTCGATGATTTTTCTGTCTATCTTCAGGCCCGCATTCTTCTGCCTAATCCTATCGACTACAAGATCGGTTTGAATCAGGGACAGCTTGCTGTTCCGGGCTCCGACCTTGAGAAATATTCTCGGGTCACCATGGTAGAGCTTTCACGATAGCGTCGACCGCGTTGAGGTTGATGACATGGCTCGAATACTCGGCGCGATAATAAGATTTGACATCACGGTTCCACTAGAACAAATCGCGCGTCGAGAGTCGCTTAAAGGCCAGTTGAGAGCTCGCTCGACCCTAGAGAATCCTTGTCGGTCTTGTGATAACTCTGCAGTGTCTTCACTATGTCTTCCAGCCTTGGATGGCTCTTCTGGAGCCGTATCTCGTCCTCTTCGAAACCCAGCTCCGCCATCCCATGCTCGGAGAGAAACTTTGCAGCCCAAGAAACAGCGTTACCTGGGATACGCAGCTGCTTCGATATCTCGTCCAGCTTATGCCATGCGCCATCCACAATATGCATCCACACATACCAGAGAAGCATCGGCCGTGGTCCGCCAGGCAATTGCTAAAGGCTCCCGATTCCCACATCAGCCCCCGTATCCTACTAACCCCAGTGTAACTATGCGATTCTTCATACAGTAACATGCTGGTGAATCGCTACCCTTGAACCAGAGTCTCAACCGTCATGGGTTCGAGAACAAAGATTCTCATCTCGATCCTCCTGATAATCATAGTCATCCTTGCCGTCTGGCAGTTAACAAGCCCTCGACTGATTCCCTCGGTCGGGACGAAATATCTCTCATCAGCGCAGTACGCCAACCGTGGAAGCTGGGTGCTCCTGGAAAGTTCTAGCCACGGTGGAGTCTTCTTCGCATTCTCCATTGCCAACCTGACATATCCTCGTACCTCGCTTCAGACCTCATACTCCCTCATAATTAGCAAGGTGAACGAGACTGCACCCTCTTCGTACACTCGCGGTTTTAGTCTGAAGATTACCGCTCTTCGCGTCCAAGACAACTACGACGGCTCCACCTCGCTCTGGGCGCCTTCGGCAGATCTTCCGGACGCGGTCCAAGCCTTGACCATCTTCAACTTCAAAACCTCCGCAAACCATCAGCTCAGGTTCACCGTAAGCTACGAGCTCTACGAGATTCTCGTTCTAGGATCATTATTAGATCATTCTACGACCCAGTCGTTCAACATCACCCAGAACGTCCTTTGAGCGACCTTCCATTTGCTAAAGGATTATTTATCCCGCTCCGATGCTCGTCTCCGATTGTTAGATCTTGGCCATAACCTACGACTATATCGATGATTATCTGTATCGCATAGCCCAGCCAAGAGATCTTCTCCTCCAAAAGATGGAGGAGGAAGCCGAGTCCGGAGCAGTCCCTATCATAGGACCCCTGGTGGGCCGGGCTCCTATACAACCTCGCCCGCAGCAGCCAGAGCAAGAACGTCCTCGAGATAGGAACAGCAATTGGCTATTCAGGAATATGGCTCGGTAGAGCCGTTGCACCCTTGAAGGGATCCGTCACAACCATCGACAAGGACCCGGAACGAGTCAGACGAGCAGAGCAAAACATCGCCGAAGCCAAGCTCCAGAAAGTCATTAAAGTCCTCAAAGGAGACGCCCTACAGATTCTACCCACTCTCAAAGACGAATATGATCTAGTATTCCTCGATTCTGACAAGAACATCTACCTAGACGTGTTCAAGTTGAGCGTGAAAAAACTCCGCAAAGGCGGCCTATTCGTCGCCGACAACACACTGTGGGGCGGCGACGTCGCAAAAGGTGGAAAGTCAGAGCTAACTCAGACGATGATCAAGTTCAACAAAGAAGTATCCGGATACCCAGGACTGTCGACAGTAATCGTTCCACTCCGCGATGGAGTCCTGGTCGGTCTGAAAGAATAGATGTTTCGAAAACCATTGCACTCTACAGCGCATATATGCCGGGAAGATTTTTCCGGTTACACTACAAGTTTATACGATTCTGTACAAATCTCTTTAATTAGCGGACACGATGGAAGGGAGCTACTCCTGCAGTTCTCGCTCCGAAGCACGGGGAAGAAGAAGTAGAGGAGTTAGGTAAAGACAATGGAAATCCAACAAATACCGAAGGCTCCCCAAGGAGAATTCCGATACCAAAGGTCCTACACGAAACCAGGCATCCACCCATACGACTCTGTAAAATGGGAGATCCGGGACGCAGTAATAACCGATCACAAGGGACAGGTCATCTTCGAGCAGAAGAACATCGAAGTTCCCTCGTTCTGGTCCCAGACAGCCGCAAACATTGTCGCATCGAAATATTTCCGCGGGAGACTCGGGACCCCAGGAAGAGAAAGTAGTGTCAAACAACTCATAGGCCGTGTCGCGGGAACCATCGCCCGCTGGGGCCGGAAAGGAAACTACTTCCTCGATGAGGAGGAAGCCGAAACGTTCGAGTCAGAACTCACCCACGTTCTGCTCCACCAGATGGCCGCATTCAACAGCCCCGTATGGTTCAATGTTGGAGTCGAGGATCGTCCTCAGTGCTCTGCATGTTTCATCAATTCCGTCCAGGACGATATGCGATCGATAATGCAGCTCGCCCAGACAGAAGGCATGCTGTTCAAGTACGGATCAGGAACAGGATCAAATCTTTCATCCCTGCGATCGTCAAAGGAACACTTGTCGACCGGTGGAAAGGCGAGTGGCCCTGTTTCCTTCATGAAAGGTTTCGACGCGTTTGCAGGTGTCATCAAATCTGGCGGTCGGACCCGTCGGGCCGCGAAGATGGTCATTCTCAACGTTGACCATCCCGATATTGAGGAGTTCATCTGGTCAAAGGCGAAGGAGGAGAAGAAGGCTTGGGCCTTAATCGACGCGGGCTACGACGGGGCCGTCGACGGAGAAGCCTACGGCTCCATCTTCTTCCAGAACGCCAACCACAGCGTCCGTGTTACGGACGAGTTCATGCACGCCGTGACGGAGGACAAGGAGTGGAAGACCCGGTACATCACCAACCATCAGGTCGCGGACGTCTACAAGGCTCGGAACTTGATGAGAGAGATGGCTGAGGCTGCCTACATCTGTGGCGACCCCGGAATCCAGTTTGATACGATAATCAACAAGTGGCACCCATGCCCGAATACGAATCGGATCAACGCGTCCAACCCGTGTTCTGAGTACATGTTTCTCGACGACTCCGCGTGCAACCTCGCCTCCCTGAACCTCATGAGGTTCAGAAGCCTAGATGGAGGGTTCGACGTTGAATCTTTCGAACACGCAGTTGAGATCGTAATCAGCGCCCAGGAGATTCTCGTCGGCAACGCAGGCTATCCGACCCCTGCGATAGAGAAGAACAGCCACGATTTTCGTCCGTTGGGACTTGGCTACGCCAACCTTGGTGCACTATTGATGGCGCGAGGTCTCCCATACGACAGTGACGAGGGCCGAAACTATGCCGCAGCCATATCAGCTCTGATGTCCGGTCGAGCATACGCTGCATCATCGCGAGTCGCCAAGAGGCTGGGCCCGTTCAAGGGATACGCGGTGAACGAGAAGCCGTTCCTCAACGTGGTCGATATGCACAGGGCACACGCGTACAAGATTCCTGCTGAGGGAGTCTCTGAGGAGCTCTCGAAAGCCGCCCTCAGATCATGGGATGATGCTCTCTCGTTAGGAGAAAGGTTCGGATTCAAGAACGCCCAGATATCGGTCATCGCGCCGACGGGAACTATCGCGTTCATGATGGATTGCGACACCACCGGCATCGAACCCGACATTGCCCTGATCAAATACAAGTGGCTCGTAGGAGGCGGCGTGATCAAGATCGTCAACAACACCGTTCCCGAAGCGCTGACAAAGCTCGGCTATTCCAAGACCGAGACCAGCGAGATTCTCAAGCATCTCGAAGACCACGACACAATAGAAGGCGCCCCGCACCTCAAACAGGAACACTTGCCTGTTTTTGATTGCGCGTTCAAGCCCGCTAAAGGGACGAGGAGCATACACTACATGGGCCATGTGAAGATGATGGCGGCTGTTCAGCCGTTCATCTCTGGAGCTATATCAAAGACGGTGAACATGCCCGGCAATGTCTCCGTGGAAGAAATCGTCGAGACATATATCACCGCCTGGAAGATGGGATTGAAAGCCATCGCAATCTACCGGGACGGCTCCAAGAGAACCCAACCGCTAACCACGACGATCCACGACAAGAGCAAAGCTATCGAGAAGACAAAGGAGCAAGTGGTCTTCAAGCCATTCCGACGCCGACTACCGGAAGAGAGAGAAGCAATAATCCACAAGTTTTCGATCGCCCAGAACGAAGGCTACCTCATGGTCGGTCTCTACGATGACGGTACTCCCGGTGAGATATTCGTCGTAATGTCGAAGGAGGGAAGCACAATATCGGGATTGATGGACGCGTTCTCAACCTCCATCTCCCTAGCCCTACAGTATGGTGTCCCATTGAAGGTGCTTGTGAACAAGTTCACCCATACTCGATTCGAGCCGGCGGGGATAACTACCAACCAGGATATCCGATTCGCAAAGTCAGTAGTCGATTATATCTTCAGATGGCTTGGCCTGAAGTTCCTTCCAAAAGAGGAACAGGACGCGCTCGGACTCGCAAGGACAACACTAGAGAACGGGACTCAGGTAAAGCTGGTTGAGCCAGTTGGTTCAAAGGCTGCGACCCCGATCGCCGCGGAGATAAAATCGCACGAGACTCCCGAGTTGGCGACTCCTGTCGCGAGCTTCGATAACCAGTCTGACGCTCCCGCTTGTGAGAACTGCGGGATGATCATGGTCCGAGCAGGGTCGTGCTACAAGTGCAACAACTGCGGCAACACCAGCGGCTGCGGCTAGTAACCCAGTCTAGGACTTCTCGACCAATAGAGTTAACGCGTCAGTTTCCGTGACTCTCACATGGGTCCCTTTTGATATAATCCCTTTTGACGTCTTGGCAGAGAACTCTTCGCTGTTCACAAGCACCCGTGCTGGTGGATTCTGTAATGTCAGATGTAGCACGACCTGTAGATCCTATCAATCTCTTGAGAGTCTCCTCAGTCAGATTAGACGGCAGCTTGGTCTGCCCGAAAACGCGTAGAATAAGAACCAGAGGACGATGCCTCCAACAATTACAACAATGATACCGTACAACGCAACGTCGATGGCACTCATACACTATTCCTCCTCAAACTGCAAAAACCCGGGATTAGGTGTTACTGATTACCACTATTCAGAGTATTGAATATCTCTCAGAACAGTTTTGTGTCCCGACGATAAGGATGCAAGGTCTGCGATAATCACATTGTGTGACTACGAGACGTGAACCGACATTATAAGCGGCGACAGCACTGCTCCATTCCTGAGGCGAAAAATTCATGAAATGCGTCACGCGCCAAAACCCGGAGAAAATCGAGACAACCATCACCTGGATGAACAGGAACCCGTTGAGGCTAACACTCCGTTAGGGGGGGCGGAGCGATGGGCGATTTTACTGTACCCCGAAACGGTACCGTGAAGCTGACAAAGGTTGACGGCCAACTTCACCTACTGGAGAGAGCTAGGGTACAGGCAGAAGGAGAATCGCCCATCGAGATTTCGGGCGAAGTAATCTGTGAAGGAGATGCCGAGATCGAAGGCAGCCTCACCTGCTCAAGACTAAACGTTGATCACGGAAGAGTCGAGATATCGGGAGACCTAAAGTCAACTGGCCAGATCGACGTGGAACATGGCGAGCTGCGGATCGACGGATCGCTAGACGCCAGTTCAGTAGAAGTCGATGCCCGACTGTTTGTTGGGAAGTCTGCGACAGCTCACGATTTTGACGTTGGCGGAACCTTCGATGTTGGAGGCTCGATCAATGCGACCAAAGTCGAGGTTGGAGGATCGTTTCGGGTCGAGGGGGATGCAAATGTCGAAGAAATTGACGTCGGTGGGCGAGTCGAGGTCAACGGTCGCATAAAGTGCGTGAGACTAGATGCTGGTGGAAGCGCCCAAGTTGGCGGTGGCGAAATCTCCCGAACAATAGACGTAGGAGGAACCTTCGCATCCCTGAAACCGTTGAAATTCGACAAGATCGATGTTGGAGGAACAGTCACTCTGGACGAAGGAGGAGAGGGTGGAACTATCGATGTCGGTGGAAGATTCGAGAGCAAAGGGAACTTGACCTTCGAATCCATAGATGTTGGAGGGACAGTTGACATTAACGGAAACGGGGAGGGAGAAGAGGTCGATATCGGAGGCATGCTTGAGGTCTCCGGCAATCTTCACCTGAAAGGGGATCTAGAGATCGGTGGAAAAGCCAGAATCGGAGGAATCCTAAAACTCGCCTCACTAGAGGTAGGCGGCATGATAGAAGCGGATCTGATAGAGGCGGAGGACGAGATAGAAGTCGGAGGACGTTTGCGCACGACAAAGGGGACGAAGGCGAAGACGATAGAGCTCGGTCATCGATCAGAAGCAATCGGTGTCTTGGTTGGTGGGCGTGTGAAGATTGGAGACAATGCCCGCGTTGAAGATGTCTATGCTGATACTGTGGAGATGGGCGAGAGGGTCAGAGCCCGAAACGTCTACGCCAAAAACGCACGATTCGAGTCTCGCTGCCGGATAAGTGGAGAGGTAAGGTACAGCGAGAAGGTCGAGGCGGAATCTGACGTGGAATTTGCAAAACCTCCGACAAAAACGGACAATTTGCCTAAGCCCCCTCTCTGAGTTGGCTGGGCGTGGCGAAACGGTCTCGTGTAGACATCTATTCTGAGATACTAGAAGCTCTCAAGCGAAGAGGTCCCACCAAGATTACGCGAGTCTCATATGCCGTTGGTCTTCCGGTTGACCGGATCAAGAGGTTTCTCACTGACCTTTCTTCTTTCGGATTGGTCAGAATACTAACGGGCGAGGATACGTCGTATTCGATAACGCATCGTGGGCTCGAGTTTCTCGAAGCGTATTGGAAGCTTGCAAGCTTCCTGAAATTCTTGGGAGAGAAAACAACGCTCGAAGGCGATTCTGGAGAACTCTAAGCTACGTAGCTCCTGTATTCTTTCTCGAATTCCCTGACAATCTCGAACTTCGGCAACCTTCTAGATCTTGACTCGCCGTGATGCTGGAACGTTATCTCTGGGAACATTACAGCGGGACCGTCAACCGCTAGCCTGGTTGCTGGGTGGTCTGGGCCCAATATTCTAGAGCAGATCTGGCGGGTTAGTCGTCGGACGTCTCCCTCATCTGCATAGCCGAGGGTGTGGAGGTATTCGTGGAGTAGGGTGTAGAAGACGTAGGCGTTGATGTAGCGTCTGTCCTTTGCTAGATGAGTTATCTGGTCTAGTAGGCTTCTGTTCATGACGATGAAGTTGGATCCCATTTGATGGAATGCTCCGATGTAATCGGGTAGGTCCGCGAGTCCCAGCATTAGTCCGGTGCGTCGTCGGCCTATACTAGTCCTGACTGATCTTTTGACTAGCTGGAAAACCTCTGAGAAATTGAAGCTTCGGTCAAGGCTCTCCGACACATCCAAGTTGTTCTGAGACGCTTCCATTCGGGAATTTTTCCCAAGCACGTTGACCACGTGCTCTAGGATGATTTTTGGCTCAGCGCTATATAAGGACTGGATTTTGCATCATCCAATCAGAGGGCGTGTCCCTGGACATTAGTAGAGACGAGTGGAGTAGCGTCATTCGCGCCATTGAGGATGCGGTGCCCATCTACGAGTCCACCAGCGAGTGGATATCCTTGGGGCTTGCAGGCCCTTTGAGGCGTAGAGCTGTCGCGTTTCTCCGATCCCATCGGAGAGAATGGGTGTTGGATTCTGGTACAGGTCCGGGGGTCTCCAGCCGGGTGCTGCTGGAGGATGGCTTCGAGAATATTATAGGACTGGATCCCTCGATTCGCCTGCTAAGGTTTGCAAGATCTCGTCTAGGACCCAGATTCTGTCCGATTGTTGGAGTTGCGGAGAATCTTCCCTTGCGACCAGGTTCTCTGGGAGCTGTGATCACCTGCTTCTCGCTAAGAGATGTTGTGAGCCTTGATCGCAGTCTAGATGAGTTCGCGCGGGCTACAAGGCGTGGCGGTGCTCTCGCGGTTGTTGATATCGGCAAGCCTGACAGCACATTTTGGAGAGCCTTGATCGGCTTCTACATTTCACATGTTATGCCCGTTCTAGTCCGCTCTGCGATTCGCGGAAAGACGCCAGGCAATCCGTTCAGGATGATCATTCCGACCTGGAAGAGGCTCCAGACCAACAAGCAACTCTCGGATCTTATTGAACAGTCATTTGGGCCGTGTGCATTGAAGAGTTTCCTCCTTGGAGGGCTGGTGGTCTTCGAGGCAGACAGATTTTCAGTCTGGAAAGACGTCCTTCAGTAAGAACCTGAAGCACTGCTGGATAAAAGTCCAAGTTTGGCATGCCTTCGTGAAGGGCGGGGCGCGCGAAAAATCGACCACCCCGGGGGGTCATAGATTAGTTAGTGGAAAAGAATAGTTACAGGAAAAGAGAAGTTACGAGAAAAAATAGTTACTGAAAAGAGAGATTGTCACGAGAGGAAGCTAGGGTAGGAATAGGCGATCTTGAAAGAATCACGGGCAGTTCTTGGATATTGAGTGCTACAGTTCTTCTCGGTTGAGGATTCCGTGCATTGCTCTACTAATGATTCGGACAGAGAGGAAGGAAAGGACGAAGACGGTAGCCATCACGGCAGCTATGCCCAAGGCCTCGATCCCTAGCTGTTGTAGAGCCGCTGTTCCTCCGCCGAACAGCAGTCCATCGGGAATCGGAGAATTCCCCTGCGCAACCGGGTTTCCTGAGGCAACGGCAAAGGTCTTCTGGGAAAAGAAGGCGATCATCAGGACGCCGAATAGTCCGCCGAGTAGGTGTCCCGGGAACAATCCAACAGGGTCGGAGAACCATTTGATTCTCGAGAACCACTTTTCACCGGCAAGGAAGAGGGGTCCACCTATCAGCCCTAGAATCACTGCGCTGGCTGGGCTAACGAAGCCTGCGAGCGGGGTTATGATGATGAGCCCCATGAGAACACCGTTCGTGGCATAGATTAGGTCAGGCATCTTCTTCGTCATCCGGTAACGGAAGTACATTATCGAGAGAAAAGAAGAGGCGGCAGCAAGGAAGGTCGTGAGGACGACAGTCATGGCCGAGTTATTGAACGCAAGAACGCTGCCGGGGTTGAAGCCGAACCATCCAATCCAAAGAAGCAGAATAGACAAGGTCAGCCACCCGCTATTCAGCTTGTACGGTACCTGAATGCTCTCAATCCTTCCCCTCTTCTGCTCCTCTCTCCAAATCTGCAAGACAATTCCAAGCCCTGCCGCTCCTGCCGCCCCGTGGACCACTAGTCCACCCGCGAAATCAGCCATGCCCATGCGAGCCAACCAGCCTTGAGGATTCCAAATCCAGGCTGCAGGGAGATTCCAGATTAGGATGAAGTAGACGATTGAGTAGGCGAAAAAGGCTTGCAGTTTCATCTTACGCAAGACAACGACCCCCACAAGGGCTAGGGTTACGGAGGCAAAGGCTGTCTCGAAAAGAAAGTAGGTTCCGGTTGTCAGTCCTTGCCCGGTGGTAGACCACCAGGCCCCGGTGAGTAGCTGGTTGGCATCGGACGAGAAACCTCCGAGGAAGAATCCGTTGTAGCTCGGGTTTCCAATTATCCCGCCTAACGTCGGGGCGAAGGCTGTGTTGAAGCCGATAAACGCCATCAAGAATATGGCTGAGCCCGTGATGAGCATCGTTTTCAGGAGGCTGATCTCCATATCAGTGCCTAGCTCGCCCACCTCGAGGAATCCAACCGAGACCGTCATTATGAAAACAAGAAGTCCGCAGATGATGACCCAGAGATTATTCGCAAGCATAACGTCTAGGGGAGGAGCCATTATCCATTCACCCTGCGCTGAGTTCTGGAGTTGCGTTGAGATTTAAGCTGGGCGCATGTTTCCGGCAGTTCGCCACCGCGACCCAGTAACATCCAACTTACAATGATCCGGACATCTCTCTTGGATGAAGATGCCAACTCAGCTAAACCGTCTCTTTCGACTTTACGTGTCTAGAAAGAAGGCCTCGATCGATAATGTGCGGCTGCCTCCTAACAACAATAGCGAAATCGTGAAGAAGAAGAGGAGTCCTAATCGTTCGCAAACCCGGAAGTCGTCGAAGACCTCACGTAGCTCATAATTCGTTTAGAAAAAAATAAGGGAAGGGTATCTAGGCCTCCCTTTAGGGGGCTTCTAGTACCTTCGATGCTTTTGGTAACAGTCCCTACAGTAAACTGGTCTACCTTCTGTTGGCTGGAAAGGAACTTCCGTCTCCTTACCACAGTCAGAACAGACGACTTTGTGCATTGTTCTGGGACCACCATACGACCCACGACTCATCGGCCTAGTACACCTCCTATAATCCGCGATACACTCCCAGTCCGCTTACTAGGTTATAGACCTTCGGAATCCCCGAAATTGGGTGATAGTGCTCTCAATCGTCGTTCGAAAGCGTTTCAGCCCTAACGAGCGCCATGTCTCTTTAGCGCCTCGACAACCTCACTATGATTCTTCTCTTTGGCGAACACCAGAGGGGTCTTTTCGTCCTTGGTTTTCGCAGAAGGATCAGCGCCGTTTTCAAGGAGGAAGTTCACAAGTTCGAGGTTTCCGTTCAAACATGCTTCCATCAAAGGGGATACGCCATCTTCGTACCTGTGATTGACATTCGCGCCCCTCTTCACGAGTATCTTTGAGATTTCCACGTGATTGTTAGCGACTGCGCCCGTTAGCGCGGTGAAACCGGTCGCATTCTTTGCTATCGCGTTCACATTCGCTCCGTTCTCAATGAGATATTCTGTCACGCTTTTCTGGCCCAGATATGCGGCAAGAGCTACAGGGGTGAATCCGTCGGGGGAGTATGTGTCCACGAGAGCGCGGTCTTGCTCTATCAGGTTCTTGAGTTGTTCGAGTTTCCCAAGAACCGAGGCTTCAAAGATGTCCAGTCCACCCTTCTTGGCCGCTATCGCCTGGGCGATATCATGGTGTCCGTAGTATAGTGCGAGGAGTATAGCTGAAACGCCATTCTTTGCCTTGCTGCTTGCAAGGGCGGGGTTTGTTGCTAGAAGCTGATTGATCTTCGATAAATTGCCTTTCTGGATGGTGTCTAGGAACTCGTCGTTTTGCATACTTAGCATAGCTAATCATTAGCCATGCTAATATATATACGTTGGTGGGTGCTCATTACTAGAGCGCGAATGACAAAAGAATTCAGCCTCGAAGAAGTAGCCCGAAGCCTCCATAGCAACGCTATCCATCTGCTGCGTCGCGTTAGAATTGAAGATTCGGCAATGGGAATCGGACCCGCACAGGCTTCAGCTCTGTCAGTCGTAGTCTTCGGCGGTCCGCTCACGTTGAACGAGCTGGCAGGGGCAGAGGAGGTTCGGCCGCCAACTATGAGCCGTGTGGTCGAGGCCCTTGTCAGAGAAGGTCTCGTCCGTCGGGAAATAAACAGGGAGGATCGGCGCTCGGTCAAAATCTTCCCGACGGACAAGGGAACGAAAATCATCCACGAAGGGCGAAACCGCCGAGAAAAGAGACTGATCAAGCTACTCTCTCAGCTCGGTACCGACGAGATCAGATGTCTGGGAAGGGCCGCGAAGATCCTGTCACGGATCCTAGTCGCAGATCATGCTTAGACAGTACGGAGTTATCTTTCCAAGGCCGCTAGCTCATCATCGATCAGGAGGTCGAGTCAATCGGCGCAGTGCCAACCCCAACCTTGGTGATCTCTAGGGCGCTCGTTCCAAATCTCCTGGTTTCCAATCGTGTATGAATCCTCTACTCTAGCCCGGATCCGTCGCGCCTTTCTTGATAGATGACTCGGATTAATTCTCGCTTTTGGACATAGCAAGGAAAGAATACTGTTGCTGGTTCTCGGGGAGGAGTATAACTAGGCCCGTTGTCCGGTTGTAGAGTGGCAGATGGGGGGCCCTATTGATCTGCAACGAGTGTGAAAAGTCTCAGGCATTTCCGAAGGATATTGTTGAACTCGAATCCTCACTGGGCATTCCCCGGGAAGAGCTGATGACTGATATGGAGAAAGGGACACGATGCATTCTCTGTGGCTCTGTCCTCGAGAAAGGAGCCTTAACTGCCTCCATTGAGAAGGACTCGACCTGAACGATCGCTGATGACAGGAAATTTCGGATCCTCTCAGATATGATTGGCGGCTGGCCAATCAATTGGCGGAACTTTTTCATTCGCTCTGAAGTACCTTCTTCGCCCCAAAACGAGCTCTTTCGCCTGAGCGCAATGAAATAATGCGGAAAATGTCTATTTGTGGTGATTTTAGCTCAAAACGAAGGTTGTTTTGGTCAATTAGCCCATAATACAATAGTTTTATATCTTC
>Ga0137378_10000670_pt1 | contig 27085 bp, 23 predicted proteins | sample SagtaG_21_FD_104813 | JGI IMG/M metagenome (GOLD analysis project Ga0137378, IMG submission 104813) | Vadose zone soil microbial communities from Sagehorn Ranch, Mendocino, California, USA - Sage2_L_60_16 metaG | ecosystem: Environmental > Terrestrial > Soil > Vadose zone | place: USA... | reverse complement strand
ACCTGACCGGACAGGTTCGCAACATCGCCGAGGTGACGACAGCGGTTGCGAAAGGCGACCTGTCGCGCAAGATCACGGTCGATGTAAAGGGTGAAATTCTGGAATTGAAGATCACCATCAACACGATGGTGGACCAGTTGAACGCATTCGCCGGCGAAGTAACCCGCGTGGCCCGCGAAGTGGGGACGGAAGGCAAACTGGGCGGCCAAGCGCAGGTGCCGGGCGTCGGAGGAACCTGGAAAGATCTCACTGACAACGTAAACTTTATGGCCAGCAACCTGACCGGACAGGTGCGCAACATCGCTGAAGTCGCGACCGCCATCGCTACGGGTGACTTGTCCAAGAAGATCACCGTGGATGTACGCGGCGAAATCCTGCAACTCAAGGAAACGCTCAATACCATGGTCGAGCAGTTACGCTCGTTCGCTGCTGAAGTCACGCGCGTCGCGCGCGAAGTGGGTAGCGAAGGCCGTCTCGGTGGACAAGCCAACGTGCCCGGCGTCGCCGGAACGTGGAAAGATTTGACAGATTCCGTCAACGCAATGGCAGGAAACCTAACAGCGCAGGTCCGAAACATCGCCGGGGTAACAACGGCTGTGGCCCGCGGCGACTTGTCGCGCAAAATCACGGTTGACGTTAAGGGCGAGATTCTCGAACTGAAGAACACCATCAACACCATGGTGGACCAGCTCAACGCGTTTGCCGCCGAAGTAACCCGTGTGGCCCGCGAAGTTGGCACCGACGGAAAGCTGGGCGGCCAGGCGAAGGTGCCGGGTGTCGCCGGAACTTGGAAGGATCTGACGGACAACGTGAACGTGATGGCTGCGAACCTCACCGAGCAGGTGCGTGGCATCGTCAAAGTCGTCACCGCTGTCGCCAACGGCGAACTCACCAAGAAATTGACGGTGAACGCAAAGGGTGAAGTCGCGGCGCTCGCCGAAACCATCAACAACATGACCGACACGCTGGCAACTTTTGCCGACCAGGTGACGACCGTGGCCCGCGAAGTGGGGGTGGAAGGGCGATTGGGCGGGCAGGCCAACGTACCCGGCGCAGCCGGAACGTGGAAAGACCTTACCGGCAACGTCAACCTGTTGGCGGACAACTTGACCAACCAGGTTCGAGCCATCGCGGAAGTGGCAACCGCCGTGACCAAAGGCGACCTCACCCGTTCCATTCAAGTAGAGGCCAGCGGCGAAGTGGCGGAACTGAAGGACAACATCAATACGATGATCAACAACCTTCGGGGAACCACCGAGCGCAATACCGAGCAGGACTGGTTGAAGACCAACCTCGCGCGTTTCACCGGCATGCTGCAAGGGCAACGCGATCTGACCACCGTGGGGCGAATGATTCTCTCCGAACTGGCACCGCTGGTGAATGCTCAGCAGGGTGTTATCTACCAGATGGAGACGGAGGAGTCGGCCGGCATGGTACTACTTTCGGCGTTTGCGTCCGACGGGCCGGACGGGCATTTGCGGCGCCTGAAGTTGGGCGAGGGTCTGGTTGGACAATGCGCGGCGGAGAAAAGGCGGATGCTGATCAGTGACTTGCCCCAAAACACGGTCCCGATCCGATCGGGTCTGTTCGAGGCAGTGCCGCGCAATGTCATTGTGCTGCCGGTGCTCTTCGAGGATCGCGTCAAAGCGGTCATCGAACTCGCGTCGCTTGGCGGCTTCACCGCCTCGCATCTGGCATTTCTGGAGCAACTGACGGCCAGCATCGGCATCGTGCTGAACAGCATTGAGGCGACCATGCAGACTGAAGGACTGCTGAAGCAGTCGCAGCAGTTGGCCACCGAACTGCAGACGCAGCAGAGAGAATTGCAGCAGACCAACGAGCAGCTTGCGCAAAAAGCCCAGCAGCTCGCCGAACAGAACGTGGAAGTAGAACGCAAGAACCAGGAAATCGAACAGGCCCGCGGCGCTCTGGAAGGCAAGGCCAAGGAATTGGCCCTGACGTCCAAGTACAAATCCGAATTCCTGGCCAACATGTCTCACGAGCTGCGGACTCCCCTCAACAGCATTCTGGTTCTGGGACAGCAACTGGGCGATAACCCGGACGGCAATTTGACTGACAAGCAAGTCGAGTTCGCGCGCACAATTCACGGCGCCGGAACCGATTTGCTCAACCTGATCAGCGATATTCTCGATCTGTCGAAGATTGAGTCGGGTACGGTTTCGGTGGAGGCTGACGAAGTTTTCTTCGGGAGCCTTCTCGATATGGTGGCCCGTCCGTTCCGGCACGAGGCCGAGAATCGCAAGCTCAACTTCGAGGTCCAATCCGACTCTCACCTCCCGCGCAGTCTCATTACCGACTCGAAGCGTTTGCAACAGGTGCTGAAGAATCTGTTGTCCAACGCATTCAAGTTTACCGAGCAAGGCGGGGTCAAGCTGGCGGTATCAGCCAAGGCGAGTGGCTGGTCTAGCGACCACCCGATCCTGGGTGCGGCGGCGTCGGTTATCGCCTTTGAAGTCTCGGATACCGGAATCGGCATTCCGTCCGAGAAGCAGCGCATCATCTTCGAGGCGTTCCAACAGGCAGATGCCGGAACCAGCCGCAAGTACGGCGGCACCGGCCTGGGCCTCGCCATCAGCCGCGAGCTGGCGAACCTTTTGGGCGGAGAAATTCAGTTGACCAGCGCTCCCGGCGAGGGCAGCACCTTCACCCTATACCTGCCGCAAACCTATGTTGGACCTTCCAGCGGGGCGACACCCGAGCGCAAGAGTTGGTCTCCGGCCATGCCCATCCAACTCGCGAACCTTGCGGTGTCGGACACGACGGCTGAACGTATCGCCGACGACCGTGACAATCTGCAGCTCGGAGATTCGGTGTTGCTGATTGTTGAGGATGACCCTCATTATGCGCGTGTCTTGTGCGATCTGGCGCGCGATAAGGGCTTCAAAGTCCTTGCGGCCACGCGAGGAGCCGAAGCTCTCGCTCTGGCCCGCGAGTTTCATCCCACCGCGGTCTCGCTGGACGTATTCCTTCCCGACATGCTGGGTTGGACCGTTCTGAACCATTTGAAACAGGACCCGGCCACTCGCCATATCCCCGTCCAGATGCTGACGCTGGACGAAGACCGATACCATGGGTTGTCGCGCGGGGCATTTGCTTTCGTCACCAAACCCACAACTCCCGAGGGACTTGAAGTCGCACTGACGCGGATCAAGGAGTACACAACCCCGCGTCGCAGGCGCCTCCTGGTTGTAGAAGACAATCCTGCTGAGCAGCTCAGTGTCAGGGAACTGCTGGGCTATAACGACGTTGATGTCACTGTGGCATCAACCGGCAAAGAGGCGCTCGAGGCTGTCGAGAAAGAACCTTTCGACTGCGTGGTCCTGGACCTTCGTCTTCCGGATATGTCCGGTTTCGAGGTGCTGGAGCGGTTCCGCGACAATCCGACATTGAGCGATCTGCCGGTGGTGGTTTTCACCGGAAGAGAGCTATCTTCGGAAGAAGACGCCCATCTGCATACGCTGGCACGGAGTGTGGTGGTCAAGGGAGTTGAATCACCGGAGCGGCTGCTCGACGAGACGGCATTGTTCTTGCATCGGGTGGTAGCCGACCTTCCAGTGGAAAAACAGAAGTTGCTGGAACGGCTGCATCGTTCCGATGATGCTCTGGTCGGAAAGAAGGTGCTGGTTGTCGATGACGACATCCGGAATATCTTCGCGCTGAGCAGCGTGCTGGAGCGCCGCGGGATGACCGTGCTCACAGCAGGAACAGGCAAGCAGGCAATCGAGATGCTGGAATCAACTCCCGATGTCGCCATCGTTCTGATGGACATCATGATGCCAGAGATGGATGGGTACGAGACTATGCAGGCGATCCGGCGGAAGGGCGCACTCCGGCGATTGCCAATTATTGCGCTGACCGCCAAGGCGATGAAAGGCGATCGCGAGAAGTGTCTTGAAGCTGGCGCTTCAGAGTATCTGGCCAAGCCTGTCAACACCGACCAGTTGCTGTCAGCGCTCAGGATGTGGCTGCACCGGTGATGTCGGGCCGTTATACGTTTTGACGGGGACAAAGGAATAGCGATGAGCCAATATGACAAAGTCAACATCCTGATGGTGGATGACCAGCCCTCAAAGTTACTGACCTATGAGGTTATGCTCGCCGAACTTGGCGAGAACCTCATCAAGGCTAACTCGGGCAGGGAGGCCCTCGAGCTACTTCTGAACATCGACGTCGCGGTTGTGCTGATGGATGTGAGCATGCCGGAAATTGATGGCTTTGAATTAGCGGGGATCATACGGCAGCACCCCCGCTTTCAGAAAACTGCGATCATCTTCATCTCGGCCGTGCATTTAACCGATCTCGACCGGGTCAAGGGATACCAGCGGGGCGCCGTGGATTACATTTCCGTTCCAGTTGTTCCCGAACTGTTGCGTGCAAAAGTCAGTGTGTTCGCCGAACTACACCGCAAAGCATTGCAACTGGAGACACTAAATCGCGAGCTGCGCCAGCTTTCTAGTCGTCTGATGACCGCGCAGGATGAGGAACGGCGCCGTTTTGCCTGGGATTTGCACGACGGTGTCGGTCAGGAACTGGCAGCGGCCAAAATCATGCTGGATAGCTTGCTGCAACAATCGCGAGCCCGCGGACATGAGAAAGCGATCGGGGAGGCCAGCGAAATCGTCGATCGCGCAATTCGACAAGTCCGGAGCATGTCGCATCTGTTGCATCCACCTCTGCTCGATGAAGGCGGTTTATTCTCTGCCCTGCGCTGGTTTCTGACCGGGATGACGGAACGCACCGGGATAAAAACATCTCTGGACTTGCAGCCCGCGGAGTTTCCCCGGCTTTCACCCCTTATTGAGAGGACGGTGTTCCGAATCATCCAGGAAGCGTTGACCAATGTCTTCCGGCACTCGCAAGCACGCACAGCCACCGTGACCCTGGTTCAAAGAGAAAATAACCTTCTGGTTACGGTGCGAGATGACGGAAAAGGTGTGACCAAGGAGACGGCACAACTGCGGCCGGGGAGCATCGGCGTGGGCATTGGCGGGATACGGGAACGGGCTCGAGAACTGGGCGGGGAGTTGCGCATGATGAATGCTGACCCGGGCACGATCGTCGAGGTTGTTATCCCGGCGATGATTGCCAGCCCCCAGGAAGCAATAGCGACTGTATGAGTTCACCACTGCCAGAAGAAAGAATTAATGCGGGTGAAGCGACGGACAATTGCGTATCCGCCCTTACGGTTCCGTCCGAAGGGCAGAGCCTGTATCTGGTTACAAATGCCCCGCACCGATCTCCCCTCTTCGCCTCCCACGGCGCCTTGGCTCGATATGGAGTCGCAATACTGTCCGTCGTTGCCTCTCTGCTTTTGCGACAACTTCTCCATCCATTGCTCGGCCAGCAAGATATCTACCTTACGGCCTTTACCGCCGTAGTCTTCGCGTCCTGGTATTGCGGGTTCGGACCCGCCATTCTCTCAGTGGTGTTGGCGGCAATTGGATCTGTGTATTACTTCGTGCCTCCGCTCCGCAGTTTAGCGATTAGGAATAATCAGGACACCTGGGCACTGCTCGGCTTTCTGTTTTTTTCGAGTCTGATCGTGTTGATGGGTGAGGCCAATCGGCGCGCCATTTCCAGAAGGGACGCAGCCGAGCGTGAGGCCAGCGAAATGCGCGAATTCCTCGAACAACGCATCCGGCAGCGCACTCAAGAACTGGAAAAAAAGACCGCCGAAGTCGTCCACCAGGCCAGACTCCTGGATTTAGCCAATGACGCTATCTTCGTTCGCAGCAAGGAAAATAAAATTACGTATTGGAATCAAGGAGCCACTCGTCTGTATGGCTGGCAACAGCGTGAGGTTGTAGGGCGATCTCCTCAAGACATTCTGCAGACCGAGTTTCCAGTTCCGATCTCAGACGTCCTTTACGCGGCGACAGACTCTTGGGAGGGAGAGCTTCGCCATCGCAAGCGCGATGGCACCCAACTGATTGTTGCCAGCCGCTGGACGACTTTAAGGGATGGGGATGGAAAAATCTCCGGGTGGCTGGAAATCAACACCGACATTACCTCACGCAAACGCGCCGAAGATGCGGCCCGCCGGTTGGGCGGCCGCATGCTGCAACTTCAGGATGCAGAGCGCCGCAAATTCGCCCGAGAGTTGCACGACGGAGTTGGCCAGTATCTGGCCAGCATCAAGATGTTCGTAGATAGCGCGATGCGGCCCGGCCTTCCGCCCCAACAGCAGACCGAGTTGTTGGCGGAGAGTCTGTCCATTCTGGAAAAATGCCTGGCTGAAACTCGCACTGTGTCCCACCTACTGCACCCGCCGTTGCTCGATGAAGCAGGCCTGGCTTCCGCAATTCAATGGTATGCCGAAGGTTTTTCCGAACGCAGCGGCATCCGCCTGGACCTCGATCTGCAGCCAGATCTGGGCCGTTTGCCAAGCGAAGTCGAGATGACCCTGTTCCGGGTATTGCAGGAGGGCTTGACCAATATTCACCGGCACTCCCGCGCATCTGCGGCAGGAGTGAGCATTGTGCTTCAGGATGGATCAGTACGTATGCAAATTGCCGACTCGGGTTGCGGAATCCCGCAGCATCTGCTGAGGGAATGGCGTGAAATGCGGGCCCCGCTTGGCGTGGGAATGGCGGGAATGCTGGAACGAACGCGCGAAATGGGCGGCAGCTTCGACGTTCAGTCCAGTTCCAGCGGGACTACGCTGACGATCGTCATTCCCGTTAGTGAAGCCGCGAAGACAGCAGTCAATTCGGCTGCCGACAGGCGGTCCGCGCCGAGCATTCCTGCCCGATAGGCACCGCCAGGCAGTATTCTCGCAATGGCTTTTGGAACGGTTGGCTAGCTGGCCTTTTTCTGTGGAACTTTGGCGCCCTTCTCCCGGGCTTCCGACAGACCAATGGCGATCGCTTGCTTGCGGTTCTTTACCGCGCCACCCTTGCCGCCTTTCCCAGAGCGGAGAGTGCCGCGCTTGGCTCGGCGAACTGCGCTGGCGACACGATTGCTCGCGGCTTTCCCATATTTGCGTCCGGATTTCCCTCCAGAACTAGAGCTTTTCTTGGTCGGCATATGTTTCTCCTGCTCGTTAGAGTTGGAACAACCCGTTGAGGTTGTGCCGGACCCCGATACAGCGTTTCGTGACTGAGGTTACAGTACGCTCCCGATTTCCAGAATGTTTGCGCAAGGTCTATCTATATAGGAAGCACCTCGGAAACGCTCTCAGTGCAGAAAAGAAAGAAGTCTGCATTGAGTGCTCCGACAGCCACTTCTTGCCGAGGAAATAGAGTGCGCATCGCCCAAGTAGCACCCCTTTTTGAAAGTGTCCCACCGAAGTTGTACGGCGGGACCGAACGAGTGGTCTCTTATCTGACAGAAGAACTGGTGCGTCTGGGCCACGATGTGACCCTGTTCGCGAGTGGAGATTCTGTTACAGGCGCGAATCTTGTGCCAGTTTGTGCAGAGGCGCTTCGTCTAAGCCCAACCAGCGTCGATCATCTGGCCCACCACGTCGTGATGCTAGAAGAGGTTTTCAGCCGCAGCGATGACTTCGACGTTGCACACTTCCATATTGATTACCTGCATTTTCCGCTCTGCCGGCACAGAGGAATTCAGAATGTGACCACGCTCCACGGCCGGCTGGACATTCCTGACCTTCAGCCGCTCTATGAGAAATTCGCGGACATCCCCGTGATTTCGATCTCGGATGCGCAACGCGAGCCCCTGCCTAACGTAAACTGGCAAGGGACAGTGCATCACGGATTGCCGCGAAGTCAATTCGAGTTTTATCCCCAAGCGGGACAATATTTGGCATTTCTCGGCCGTATTTCGCCCGAGAAAGGGGTGGATCAGGCGATTGAGATCGCCTCGCTGGCAGGGGTTCCGCTGAAGATAGCAGCCAAAGTGGACCGGACGGACCGGGAATACTTCGAAACCAAGATCCAACCTCTCTTGAACAATCCGCTAGTGGAGTTTATTGGAGAAATCGGCTACCCGGACAAAAACGAGTTCCTTGGCAAGGCGCTTGCGCTCTTGTTCCCGATTAACTGGCCGGAACCGTTCGGACTGGTGATGATCGAATCTATGGCTTGCGGCACGCCGGTCATCGCATATCCTCGCGGCTCGGTTCCGGAGATAATCGAACAAGGCCGTAACGGGTTCCTGGTAAACGACGCCCAGAGCGCAGCCCGAACCATACAAAAGGTTTCGCAAATCAGTCGCGAAGAGTGTCGCCAGTCTTTCGACGAGCGCTTCACCTCAACTCGCATGGCAAAGGACTACCTGGCATTATATGAGCGGCTGACTCAAGGGGTGCCAGAAATCCGATGGAGCGACCCTTGGACGATGCAAAGCCCGCGCAATTCTATATAGCGACAAAATCCCCGCCGGCAGATGAACGGAATCGAGTCCTGAAGTACGGACAAATGTTTGCCGTCTTCGACCGGCTCGGCGACATCGAACTCGTCGGACGCGGCGAGGACGGTATCTTCTTCGAAGGCACCCGATTCCTCTCGCATTTGGCTCTCTACATTGGCAATCAGAGGCCTTTGCTTCTAAGTTCAACCGTCCGCGAAGATAACTCGCTGTTTACCGCAGACCTGACCAATGTAGACATTACACGTGGCGATCACGTGCTTATCCCTCGCGGAACTGTGCACGTGACCCGTTCCAAGACCCTGTGGCGGGGAGCCTGCTACGAGCAACTGACAATTTCAAGCTACGCTCTTTCTCCAGTTTCTATTCCCATCACCATGCAATTCAGCTCCGATTTCGCTGATCTTTTTGAAGTACGAGGATCCCACCGATCGCGCCGGGGTGAACATTGGGAACCGGAAGTGAGCCGCGACTCCGTGACTCTTTCATACCGGGGACTGGATGATGTGGTGCGCCGCAGTCGCATCCGTTGCACGCCCGGGCCCGACCATATCTCGGCCCACGGCTGCGAATTCAATGTTCTGTTGCAGCCCAAGCAGCAGATCGTCCTTGAAGTAGTTGTTTCCTGCCTCTACGAGTCCGGTTTGGAGCGAACGGACACATTTAATGCCGCGCAGGAAGCAGTTTCCACGGAAATGCGGATCGGCGACAGCAACGGAGGATGCTACGTTCAGTCTTCCAATGAACAATTCAATGACTGGTTAAGGCGCTCCGCCGCCGACATTCAGATGATGACCGTGGGGAATCCCGAAACCGACTATCCCTACGCCGGGGTGCCATGGTTCAGCACCGTGTTCGGGCGGGACGGCATCATCACCGCCCTGGAGTGCTTATGGATGACTCCGCGAATCGCTAAAGGCGTTCTGAGTTATCTGGCGGTCACTCAAGCGAAGGAAGTCATTCCCAAGTCTGAGGCCGAACCCGGCAAGATCCTTCACGAGGCGCGCGGAGGCGAGATGGCAGCTCTGGGAGAGATCCCTTTCGGACTCTATTACGGATCGGTTGACGCGACTCCCCTATTCATCGTCTTGGCGGGAGCTTATTACCAGCGGACCTCAGACCTGGAGTTCATCCAGTCGATCTGGTCGAACATCGAAGCGGCACTGAAATGGATCGATCAATATGGCGATCGCGATCAGGACGGATTTGTCGAATATTCTCGCCGTTCCGAGAAGGGGCTAGTCCAACAAGGATGGAAGGATTCAAATGACTCCGTCTTTCACGCCGACGGTTGCATTGCCGAACCGCCGATCGCCTTATGTGAAGTGCAGGGATATGTGTTCTCTGCTAAGCGGGCTGCGGCTCAGATGGCAACCGCGCTGGGAAAATCCGACACTGCCAAAACGCTCGAAGTCCAGGCCGGGATTCTCAAGACTCGATTTGAAGAATGTTTCTGGTGTCCCGAACTTGAGATGCATGCACTGGCTCTGGACGGCCGGAAGAAACCCTGCCGCGTGCGAACCTCGAATCCAGGCCATTGTCTTTACAGCGGCATCGTCAGTCCTGACCATGCCATCCAGGTTGCGCGAGCGCTGCTCTCTCCGGACTTCTTCAACGGCTGGGGTGTGCGGACGGTCTCGGTTTCCGAGGCGCGTTACAACCCCGTGTCTTATCACAACGGATCGGTCTGGCCGCACGACAATGCCATGGTGGCACTCGGCATTTCCAACTACGGCTTCCGTGACTTGGCGGCTCGTATCCTTTCCGGATTCATGGACGTAAGCATCAACATCGATCTGCACAGGCTCCCGGAGCTGCTGTGCGGGCTGGAGCGGCGTTTCGGCGAGGGCCCCATCCTCTATCCGGTCGCCTGCGCTCCGCAAGCATGGGCAGCAGGCGCCGTTTTCATGCTCCTGGAGGCCTGCCTGGGGCTTTCCATCGACGCACGCTGCCAGCGGCTGACTGTGGAACAACCCTATCTTCCACCTGCGATTTCCCAGCTCTGGATCCGCGGGCTCGCTGTGGATTCTGCTTCTGTGGACCTTTACTTTGAGCGCGAGAACAATGCAGTTCGGGTCGAGATCATCGACAAGCGCGGAGAAGTTGAAGTGCTAGTTCGATAGCGTCTGGCGCCCTACTTCAAACTAGGCAGCCCGAGGTTGTTCAACCTGATTTGGCGAGCCGCCGGCCAACGCATTACTGATGGCGGTCAGAACGCGATCGTGGGTCGTGACCATTTCGTGATCACGAGGCCGGGTCCACCAGGTAACCCGAATTTTTATAGTGTTCGAACCCGGATCGCCCAGTCCCGCGACTAGAGCCTCGGGAACCGGGTCCGCCAGGACGCCCTCCGCCTTCCTTACCTCATCCACGATGCGAGCCTTGAGGCCCGGGAGATCTTTTTCATTCGCCTTAGCCGCGACTTCGTAATCCCACCTTCTGGAATCGAAGGCGGTATTGATGGTAACGGCGTGAGTAAACAAGTCCGCATTGGGAATCACCACGCGCCTGCCGTCATACGTCTTTATCGTCGTGGCTCGGGTCTCAATTTCTTCGACCGTTCCTTCGAAATCATCCAACCGGATTTGGTCTCCAACGCGAAACGGTTCCGTCCACAGCAGGAGCAGTCCTGCCAGAAAGTTCTGCAAGATGTTCTGAAATGCGAAGCCGATGGCCACGCTGCCAATGCCAAGAACTTTGATGAGGTCGGACACCTGGAATGATGGAGCCGCGATGGAGAAGGAGACCAGGAAACCCAATAAGATAATTCCCGCTTCCACCAGCCGAGCGAAAACCACTCCAAGATTGCGACGGCGTCTCCTCGTAGCCCGAATAATGACGCGGTTGGTCAGAAGACTGGCGCCATAAAAAAGGAAGAAGACGATCACTCCCAGGACCAGCAAAGGGAGCCGGGCCAGGAAGGCGTCGGCCATGTTATCGAGAGAGCTCCAAAGGTGGCCGATGTGTCGATTCACAGGTTTGAGATGTAGGCAGCCCAACGGAGGTTTGCAGCCTTGGCGGAGAATCAGCAGGGCCTCACTTTACTTAAACAACCGCAACTCGGTGGCCTCACATCCAATTCGCCGCCATGTCAGAGGAAAGAACTGCTCTGCCCGTGACTTCGTCGACGGGACCGGAACTGTGTGCCGGACAACGACTTTACAAGGATGTGCTGCAGATCCTCGAAGCGCATCGGGTCCCGCACGCGGTTTCGGGTGCCCTGGCGCTGCGGGAACATACTGGTGTAGGGCGGCCCGTCAAGGACTTGGATATCTTCCTCACATCGGAAACGGCCGGGACTACCTTGGATCTCTTGCGCCAACATGGCTTCCGATGCGAGATCTGCGACCCGGTCTGGCTCGCGAAAGCCCATCGCGACGATTTTTTCGTGGATTTCATCACAGGCATGAGTAACACCGTTATCACGGTGACCAATTCCTGGATCGATCGAGCGCAGCCGGCGGAAATCCTCGGAGTTCCTACCCGCATTCTCGCCGCCGAGGAACTGCTGGCCTCGAAAATGTTCGTCGTGCGCCGGGAAAGATTCGACGGGGCTGACATTGCTCACATCATCTACGGCACCGGTGGACAACTCGATTGGGGCCGCATACTCGAGCTTGCCGGCGCTCACTGGGAGATGCTGCTCTGGGCTCTCCTCTTGTTTCGATATGTTTATCCCGCCCAAAGTCACTATGTACCTTTACTGGTCTGGACGCAATTGGTAAACCGGCTGATGTACAAGCTTCTGAATCCTGAGCCCGCGGCACGCTTTCGCGGCAGCCTAGTCGACGAAAACATGTTCGCGATTGACGTAAACGAGTGGGGACTCGACGACTTACTCTCCGAGTATAGGGCTTGCCGGGTAACGAAGATCGAATGGCCGCCTGAGAGCGCCGAATCCAGGCCGAATGCGGCCTAGCGAACAACGTAGTAGAAGAGATAGCTAAGTATGAGAATTGCTGCCACTGCCGACCTACACTACTCCGCCCAAAACCAAGGCCTTCTCAAAGAACAGCTAAACCGGGTCCGCGAAGAAGCCGACGTGTTGGTAGTGGCAGGAGACTTGACCAACTTTGGGCGTCCGCAGGAGATGGAACCCCTGGTGAACGTTCTGGTGCGTCTCCGCGTTCCCACCATCGCCGTGCTGGGGAACCACGACTATGAATGCGGACAGGAAGCTGAGCTCATCCGCATCATGACGTCGGAAGGCATTAAGGTGCTGGACGGCACCGGCTATGAGAGAGACGGAGTCGGTTTCGCCGGCACCAAGGGCTTTATCGGCGGCTTTGGCCGTGGCGTGCTAACCGCGTTTGGCGAACCGGAGATCAAAGCTTTCGTGAAAGCCTCAATTGACGAAGCCATGAAACTCGAACGCGCCATGTCTCAACTTCGAACTGCCAAGCGGGTAGTGGTGCTCCACTACGCGCCCATTGTCGCGACCGTGTCCGGCGAAGCACCGGAGATTTTTCCTTACCTGGGCAGTTCGCGTCTGGCTGAAGTGGTGGACCGGCACGGCGCCGATCTCATCGTACATGGACACGCGCATCACGGCAGTTTAAACGGCAAAACAACCGCCGGAATCCCAGTCCACAATGTCGCAATCACCCTCTTACAGGCGCAAGAGCCCTCCACCGCCTACCGTGTTTTCGACGTTTAGCCCCCTTACAGCGCTAGCCCCGGCAGGCTACATAGTTCCCTTGATGAGCTGCACTGCACGCATAGCATCTCATATCTGGTTGTGCAGACAAGACAGACGACTGTTTAGGAGGACTCGATGTCACTTATTCTGATCATCATCTTGGTGTTGCTCTTGCTCGGTGCTTTGCCGACATGGCCGTACAGCAGCGGCTGGGGCTACTATCCGAGCGGCGGGCTGGGGCTGGTTGTGCTGATCCTGATCATTCTGCTGCTAATGGGCCGACTCTAGTTTGGGCCTCGCGCGCGCCGGATGAAGTGGGATTCATCATCCTGCCGACCGCTCAGAAACGGCAAAAATACAGGATTTACTGCATTGCTCTCTTTACCCATGTACCCTAACTTAGGGCCTGAGCGAAGAGAGCTTTTTCATGCAACGAGAGTCCCTGATGGCCGAGATCGTATCTCAAGAGGTCTTTGGTTCGCTACCCGAGGGATCTTCTCATCTGATCTCCCCGCAGCCGTGGACGAAACGTCGGCTGTTGTGGGTGGATGATTCTCGGGTGCTGCTCTCGCTCTACAAATCGGTTTTTGAGAGCCTGGGCTTCGAAGTCGTCGCCAGCTCATCGCCCGAGGAGGCTCTCGGCCTCCTATCGTCGGATGTAATCGATGTCGCGATTCTCGACTACGATATGCCCGAGATGAACGGCGGGGTACTGGCTTCGCTGATCAAGGATCAATTTCCCGCGCTGCCGATAATTCTGTACACGGGAAGCACGTACATTCCATGTAGTGCCCACGGGGCTGTCGACGGGGTATGCGACAAGGCTGCTCCGCGGGAGGAATTGCTCGCCATGATTGAGCGGCTCTCGCGAGAGTCGTCCCGGCAGCCGTCATTCCCGGCGGAGCATGCTGCGGCGCAGCAGGCCTAGCGCGCGCAGGGCGTCCTGCATAGCCTGTAGTTCCTGCATGTTGACGCGGGTGGCCGCTCGTTCGCGAATCGCATCTTCGGCCAGTTCGATGCGTTGCAACAGCTTATCGCGATCCAGTTCCAATAGCGTAGCCTGGTAGAGATCTTGCCACCGGGGGGTCGGATCGTTCATACGTTCTTTTTAAATTGGCAGGTTTTCTGGAAAAGCCAGGAACGGAGAGTCTAGCTGTAACGGATGGAACTGTCGGTAGGCTATCGAACGCCCGCGCCGCATACTACCCAGCTACAGGCCGAGTGCCCCATTAAACTGCTGCATCAACCCGTAACACTCGCAAGCACACTCTTCAAGTTTCTTCCGGTTGAGGACCCTCACCGAGCCAGGCGTATATCTGATTGTTTCCTTCTTCTGGAGAATGCCGGCAGCCAAACTCACGCTCGGCCGGTCCGTTCCCAGCATAGTCGCCAGGAAATCATGGGTGATGCGAAGCAGGCCCTCATCCATTCGGTCCTGCATGATCAGCAACCAACGGGCAAGCCGCTGCTCAATCCCGTGCAGGCGGTTGCAGGCGGCCGACTGGGCGGCTTGCATCCCTTGCAGCACGGCGTGGCGGCTCGCCATGAACACGAGCTGAGGAGTCGTCGGTAACACTCGCCATAAGTCCTCGATTCGTATCCGGAAGCCGTCCCCGCTGATCTGCACGACCGCGCGGTGCGGACTGCGGTCAAGGCCCACGACGGCCGGCGTTCCAATCAGCCCCTCGCTCCCCACAACTCCAACCTCGACGGTTTTTCCTTCTTTCATCGCCACCATTAGGGACACTGCCCCACGGTTCGGAAAGTACGCAAACTCAATCTTCTCGCCCGGCTCGTGCAAGCTGGCATGGTGAAGCAGGTCAACCGAGCCTAGCAATGGACGTAAAGTGTGATACTCGGCATCTGGCAGTGAGAGAAGGATGCGATTCCCTACCGCATGACCCTCGACGTTGGTTCGCTCCCCAGGAAACAATGGCCTCTTGCCCTTTCCCGGCGGTTGCGGAGGTGTCAATCCTTTTGCGTCCACGCCCACTCAGATGCAAGGTGAGGACGCGCATTTTGACCCTGCATGGTCATGCCGCAATGACTAAGGTCTCCCGGATTCGGCTCATACCAGGACTGCGGGTATAGAACCAGTCCCATCTCCAGGGCGGGAGAGCAATCGTCGAATCCGGAAATCAGTGAACCCCCACCGGCGCGCGATCGCACATGATTCCATAACTGGCTTCCGACACTGTTTCCGCATTCCGTCCATACCAGTTGTCCCGTATTGTCTCCGTTCTGTCCTAGGTGGTAGGCTTTATCGGCTTTAGGGTGAGCGGGGCCACAGTCAGACCCCTTCAGAGACCATTTGTTGAAGAAGATCGCGTTCCCGAAGGCTCAAAATTCCGCCTGTAGCTTCAGGGAGACCCAGATGAACACTTCGTTGTCCGATGTAAGCGACCCGTCGGTAGATGGGCAAGAAGCCCGCGTCGGAAGTGGGCAAGAAACCCACGTGGTGCAGTTGTATTCTGACGATGGCTTGCTCCTCGACGTGCTTTGCCGATTCATTGGCGGGGCGATCGCAGTGGGTGATGCCGGTGTCGTCATCGCTACCAAGGCACACCATGAAGGACTTGCGACGCGATTGACAGCGCGAGGTTTGGACACTGCCACCGCAATCAGCCTGGGACGATACATCCTGTTGGACGCCGAAGAAATTCTGCCGCGCATTTTGGAGAGCGGCCGAATAGACGAACCTCGTTTCAATGTCATCTTGGGTGACATTCTGGCGCGGGCCCGGCGGGCTGCCGACTGCAACGACTCCCCGGTTGCGGTATTCGGGGAACTGGTCGCGCTTCTGTGGGCTCAGGGAAAACCACAGGAAGCGATCCGCTTGGAAGAACTTTGGAATGGCTTGGCTCGCGATCACTCCTTCTCCCTGCTTTGTGCCTACCCTATGACCGGCTTCGACAACGACCGCCACATCGAGCCGTTTCTGAAAATGTGTGCGCAGCACTCCGGCATCGTTCCCAGTGAGAGTTACATGGGACTCACCGGCATGGAGGAGCGGCTGCGCACGATTGCCGATCTCCAGCAAAAGACTCAGGCGCTTGAGAACGCGCTCAGGGTGCGGCACAGCGAGGAAAGATTTCGTCTATTCGTCGATGCGGTGCAAGACTACGCAATGTTTATGCTTGATCCTGAGGGATATGTTGTCAGTTGGAACGTCGGCGCGCAACGTATCAAGGGATACCAGAGCGCGGAAATTATTGGCAAGCACTTCTCCTGTTTTTACTCGCCTGAAGATTTACAAAATGGCAAACCTCAAACTGAGTTGCGATTGGCGGCTAAGAACGGACGCTTCGAAGATGAAGGCTGGCGACTGCGCAAAGATGGCTCCCGGTTTTGGGCCAGTGTCGTCCTGACTGCGGTTCATGATGATGCCGGCAAACTGATTGGCTTTGGAAAAGTCACTCGTGACTTCACCGAACGAATGCGTGCGGAGGAGACACTGCGACGCGAAGTGAAAGAAAAAAGGGATATCCAGCGCAGGCTGTATCAGTCGGAGAGTTCATTGCGGCAACTCTCCCAGCACCTGCTGCGCAGCCAGGACGAAGAACGCAGGCGCATTGGGCGAGAACTGCACGACAGTCTCGGGCAATCGCTGGTGGCGGTAAAGATGGGCCTGGATTCTCTGGCGTCTAGCGTTGGATCGGACCCGGTGGGGCTAAAGGTGGCGGAATGCATTCGTCTGGCTGAGAACTCAATTAAGGAGATTCGCACCATTTCGTATCTCCTTTACCCTCCGATGCTGGAGGAGATGGGCCTAAAATCGGCGATTCTTTGGTACCTTGACGGATTCTCAGCGCGCAGCGGAATCAAGACCACGTTTGAGCTCGAACCTGGCTTTGACCGCCTGTATCGAGATGCCGAACTGGCGCTCTTCCGGGTTCTTCAGGAAAGCCTGACCAACATTCACCGGCACTCGGGCAGTCAGACCGCCCACATCGGGCTGTCGCGGAATGCGGAGACGGCTGTCCTGGAAATCAAGGATCGCGGAAAGGGATTTTCTTCCGGACTTTTGGAACAAGCCAGCCACGATTGGATGGGCACCTCCGGAGTTGGGCTCCGAGGCATGCATGAACGCATGTTGCAACTGGGAGGCAAGCTCGAGTTCATCTCAACTGAAGAAGGAACGACAGTGAGAGCGGTGGTTCCCGCTGAACCGATTGTTATCACCGACGGTGAAGAGGAGTCCGGTCCATCACAGGCCGGATCCTCTCGTTTTTTTTGAGTTACCGTCAGGCGTCAAACTGGAGGACAAACATGCTGTGGACAATCTTTGTGGTACTGCTGGTGCTATGGTTCCTTGGAGTGGTGAGTTCGTACACCTTGAGCGGCTACATTCATCTTCTACTGCTCCTTGCGTTGGTAGTTGTGTTGATTCGCCTGATTCAGGGACGCAACCCGGTCTCCTGAGCGGATTTCGGATATCCCTACCCCCACCATCGGCAAATCGATGCGCCGAACCTCTTGGGCTCTGAGATGCTTGCTTCAGCGCCCCTGGCCGAGTGCGGCCCCCGCCAGAATCCAACCAATCTAAAGAGCCGAGCAACTAACGGGTAGCGCGCCGCCCAGCTGCGGGATTCCGCATTTTGTCGGAGGAATTTAGCGAACGGCTGCCATGCTCTTAGGCCATGACAATCCATGCCGCAAAGCCAGAATCCAGTCGAAATCGGAACTTCCCCAGATCTATTGCAGAGAAAGAGCAGCTCGGGTTCTATTCAACGATTGTTGTTGATGCTCGGACCCGGACTGGTCACTGGCGCGTCCGACGATGACCCTAGTGGAATTGCCACGTATTCTCAGGTCGGGGCGCAATTCGGTTTCGCGCTGCTGTGGACCATGCTCGTGTCCTATCCCCTCATGGCAGCCATTCAAGAGATCTGCGCTCGCATTGGACGGGTAACCGGGGGTGGCCTGGCCGCCAGTCTCCGTAAGAACTATCCCAAGCCGCTTCTTTATGCAGTTCTTACCCTGATGTCTGTGGCCAATGTTTTCAACCTTGGCGCCGACATTGGGGCGATGGGGGCATCGCTTCAACTGCTCATTCCGGGAAGAATCATCGTGTTCACCGTGTTGTTTGGTCTGGCATCGTTGATTGCCGTCTTGTTCATTCCGTACACGACATATGTGAAATACCTGAAGTGGCTTACTCTGTCGCTCTTTGCGTATGTCGGCGTTGTATTCATGGTGCACGTTCGGTGGAGCACAGTATTAAGCGCGACTCTGATTCCACAGGTGCACTTGAACAAGCCCTTTCTAATGGCCCTCATTGCGGTTCTGGGAACGACCATCAGTCCCTATCTGTTTTTCTGGCAGGCGTCGCAGGAGGCCGAAGAAGTTAAAACTAACCGCGGCGAAAAGGCCCTAAAGCAGGCTCCCGGGCAGGCTCCAGTTCAGCTCGAACGGATCCGTGTGGATACGTACGCAGGAATGGCGTTCTCGAATATTGTGGCTTTTTTCATAATCCTCACCGCCGCCTCAACCCTGCACCCCCATGGAATCACTGACGTCGCCACATGTGCGCAGGCCGCGGCAGCCTTACAGCCGCTTGCGGGACGCTTTGCCTCCGCGCTGTTTGTTTGTGGGATTGTCGGCACTGGCCTGCTCGCGGTTCCTGTGCTGGCGGCGTCGGTGGCATATGGAATGGGTGAAGCATTCCGCTGGAAGGTAAGTCTGGAGCGCACCCCAAAGCAGGCTGTGCAATTCTATGCCGCCATATGTATTGCAACCCTCACAGCGCTGTTGTTGAACTTCCTTCATATCGATCCGGTAAAAGCGCTGTTCTGGGCAGCCGTCTTGAATGGCCTGGTCGCGGCACCACTCATGGCCGTGATCATGACGATGGCTTCCAGTCAGAAGGTTATGGGGAAGTTTGTTATTCCGGCGTACCTAAGATGGGTGGGATGGCTAGCGACCGGCATCATGACCTGCGTTGGCCTCGGCGTTTTTCTTACTTGGAAATAATAATGGAACTCATGATTCGATTCCTGGTTGGTGGAGTGGTGGTCTCCTTCTTTGCCATTTTGGGAGACGCTCTCAAGCCGAAGAGCTTTGCTGGACTAATGAGTGCGGCTCCATCAGTTGCGCTGGCTACGATCAGCCTCACTATTCTCAAGAAGGGAAAGTCCTACGCCGCGATTGAGGCGCAATCGATGCTCTTGGGCGCCGCCGCTTTTCTTTTCTACGCTTGTTTGATTTCTCAGGTTCTGATGCGAAGGAAATGGCCGGTTCTTGTGACAACACTCGCATCTCTGGCGCCGTGGTTTGGTTTCGCACTGGGCTTTTGGTTCTTAGTCTTGGGATGAAAGCGATGCTGGTAAAAATGGATTTTTCTTCTCTGTGGCAAACCCGATGGCACGAATATGCCACTCGCTTTGTGTTCGGTGGCGCGGTCACGGCTTTGGCCGGAATAATCGCGAACCACTTCGGCCCGGGAATCGGTGGCCTATTTTTGGCTTTTCCCGCTATTTTCCCGGCAAGCGCATCTCTAATCCAGAAGCATGAGCGAGAAAGGAAGAAGAAAGCCGGGCTGGACGGAACCAACCGGGGCCGAGTGGCGGCTGGCGTCGATGCAGTTGGAGCAGCGATTGGGTGTGTTGGACTGGCGGCTTTTGCACTTCTAGCCTGGAAGCTGTTGCCCCGCATCCCCACCGGATTGGCGCTGGCGATCGCCACCTTGGCATGGGCTGCCACTGCAGTCACGGTATGGATTTTTCGAAAGCGGTCGCGTAGGTTCTTCATGAGTTACTGAAGCCGGCCTGCATTGATTAAAAGAAGGAGCAGAATTACAAATGAAAACCAGCAACCATCGCAAAGTCAGATACGCAGTAATAGGTCTCGGCCATCTGGCGCAAGTCGCCGTTCTGCCCGCGTTCGCACGCGCTAGGAATTCCGAATTGGTGGCTCTAGTTTCCGGAGATCCGAAAAAACAATCCAAGCTGGCGAAGATGTATGGCGTGAAGCGCGTCTACGCCTACGATCAGTATGAGGAGTGCCTGGCGCAGGGCGTGGACGCGGTCTACATCATTCTCCCCAACCACCTGCACCGCGAGTTTAGCGTCCGCGCCGCCGAGGCTGGGGTTCACGTCCTCTGCGAGAAGCCAATGGCAGTGAGCTCGGAGGATTGCCGCGACATGATCGCGGCGGCTCGCAAAAACAAGTGCAAGTTGATGATTGCGTATCGGCTGCATTTCGAGAAGGCCAATCTGGAAGCGATTGATCTCGTCGGCCGCGGCAGGCTTGGGGACCTTAGGTTCTTCAGTTCGGATTTCGCGCAACAGGTGGTGGCGGACAACGTCCGGCTTACGGAACCGGTCAAAAGGGGAGGCGGCCCCATTTACGACATGGGCGTGTACTGCATCAATGCAGCTCGTTATTTATTCCGCTCCGAACCCACCAAAGTTCTCGCTACAAGCGCGAGCGACGGCAGCGCCCGGTTCCGCAAAGCGGGAGAAATGACCACTGTTATCATGCGCTTTCCCCAGGAACGCATTGCCACCTTCACTGCCAGCTTCGGCGCGGCTGACATCGGCCACTACACATTGGTCGGAACCAAGGGTACGCTCACCGCTGATCCAGCATACGAGTATGCCGAGGGCCTGAATCTCGAAATCAAAGTGGACGGGAAAGCCCGAAAGAAACAGTTTCCTAAGCGGGACCAGTTCGGCGCAGAGATCAGCTATTTTTCCGACTGCATCCTGAAAAACAAGCAGCCCGAGCCTTCTGGGGAAGAGGGATTAGCAGACGTGCGGGTGGTCGAAGCGATCTACGAGTCCGCTCGAACCGGCAAGTTAGTGCGGCTCCGGAGCTTTGCCAAGAAGCGTCGGCCGAGTCCGGCCCAGGAAATTCACCGCTTGCCCCATGGAAAGCCGGAAACTATTAATACGGAGTCTCCTTCAGGAGAGGCCGCATGATGCATTTGCGGGTCAATGTGCATTGAAGACGATGTTTTCTGATTCAAAGGAGGCCCAGATGGGTAAGAAAGGAATGGCGGACCCTGTCCGCTTGCAGCCGCGCGATCCCGACGACCGCAAGACAATCCAGGTCATCATTGAAACTCCCAAAGGAAGCCGCAACAAGTATGCCTTCGATCCAAAACAACGGGTGTTTGAACTTAAGACGGTTCTGCCTGCGGGAATGTTCTTTCCCTATGATTTCGGCTTTATCCCCTCGACCGTGGCAGATGATGGAGACCCAATCGATGTCCTGGTGCTCATGGATGAACCGGCGTTCCCCGGCTGCCTGCTGAAATGCCGTGTCATCGGAATCATCGAGGGAGAACAAACCAAAAACAAACAACGGGAACGGAATGACCGAATTGTCGCAATTGAGCAGGACAATCACAGTTTCGCCGACATCAAGGACATCTATGACCTGGGCGACAAATTTCTTCAGGAACTGGAGGAATTCTTCGTCAACTATCACAAACTGCGAGACGAAAAATATCGCGTGCTGGGCGTCAAGGGACCAGGCGGAGCCCGAAAAGCCATCCAAAATGGAATCTCGGAATAGCTGAATCGTAAAATAGATAGAAACACTGTTTCGGAATGACGGCGATCTGGCCAGTCCGGGCGTCTGGTACGACAGTCCATGACCTTCTCAAACGGAAGCCAACGGAAGATACAGGTGTGAATGGTCCAATGCCGCTTACACCGCCGGCACGTGATACCCGAACAGCTCAGGCCAGCAAGGCTGCCTCGACGGACACTAGACAACTGCGAGCAATACGCACAAAGAGAGCCGGACCACAATGCATAAAATGGTCCGGCTTTCGTCTACTCGAACCCTTCCATCATCCAGATATCACCGCCCTGAGGTTTCAGCCGGTCAAAGAGCACCCACTTCCCGTCCGGCGACCATACTGGATAATCAATGCGCACACTGGCATCGGAGAATTCGAACACCTTCTGAGGGCGCGCTCCCTGAAGCGGTGTGACCCACAGCACTTTGTGCCCGACCACGTCCATGATGCGTGAACGATCCGGAGAGAATGACATATGTGATCCGCCCATTTGCTCCACAAAGGGCTGTGGTTCGCCGCTGTTGACGCTGATCTTCATGGTCGCCAGCTTGCCTCCGCAAAGGCAGCGGAAGATGATGGCATCGCCCGAGTCGATCCAGCGTATGAAGTGGCCGGCCGCGCCGGTGTTGGTCAACCGGTGCTGGCCGCTGCCGTCGCTGCTCATCATCCAAAGTTCATTTCTTCCACTGCGGTCAGACTGATAAACGATGCGCGAGCCGTCGGGGGAGAAAAAAGGGTTGATGTTGATGCCGGAATTTTTTGTGTGCTGCGCAAGCTTGCCGGTAGCCGTATCCGCTGCCCAGATGTTCGGTGTGCCCGAGCGAGAAGAGAAAAACGCGATCTTCTTGGCGTCCGGCGACCAGTTGGCCTGAAAATCGCCGCCGCGGCCGGTCGTTACCTGGCGCGTGCTGCCATCTTTTAGCGAGTAAACCCAGATGTTCATGTCCCCGCCGCGATCGGAGTTGAACGCAATCGCTGACTGGTCGGGTGACCAAGTCCCGCGGCTATCTTCTCGAGTAGTCCCGATAACCTGTTCCGGTTCTCCAGTTGTCATGCCGGTTTGGGGAGAGACCGGCAGCCTCCAAATATCCGCGTTCTGCCGCAGGATGGCGAAGGCAATGCGTTTTCCGTCGCGCGAAATCGCCAACTCAACATCCTGCCCCGACCCGGTGGTCACCTGTTGCAAAGATCCGTCCACGCTGCCATCGGAACTCACCCGCGCCCGCCAGATGTTCCATCCGCCACCACGGTACGCCGACGAGAAATAGATAAATCTCCCCGAAGGCGCCCACGCGGGCCGCAGATTCTCAAAAAAGTCGTTGCTAATCCAGCTCATTTGCTTGGAAGCAAGGTCCACCACGCGAATATCGAACTTGGTGCGCGCGATATTTTGGAAAACAATCCGGTTCCCGTCCGGAGACCATTGCGGCGCCACGTGCGCGACTTCTTCGCTGGTGTCGGTGGTTGCCTGCTGCGGATTGTGCCCTTCGCTGTCTACAATCCAGATGCGGCGCGGTCCGGCCCACGAAGCGTCCACCGCGATGCGCTTGCCGTCGAACGAATAGGCGGGATTAAAAGCGTTTTCGATGAGCTTCGATTCCCGGCCGGATGCTACCTCGAACCGCCACACGTCCGCCTCGTCAAATTGGCCGAAGACGTCCCCAGGCTGCAGTTTTTGGTTGGGCTGCCGCGCACGTATAAAGAGGATATAGAGGCCGTCCGGCGACCATGCCGGTTGAAGCTCGTCGTAACCCCCGTGTGTTACCTGCACGTCCTGGCTGGATGCCAAATCCTTGCGAAGGATTTTTCTCGCCTGTCCCGATTGCGCAGCGTAGGCAATCTGTTTGCCATCGGGAGACCACGCCGGATATTCTTCGATCCCTTCAGCGAACGTCACCTGTGAAAGCACAGGATGCGGCAGCGAGGACTCCGCCCCGCGCTGTACAAACTGCCATGCGATCACCACCAATGCGATACTGGCAATCAGAAGCGCTGGAACCAGCCACGCGGGGCGAATGCTGCGTCCTTGCGAGCTGCGGGCCTGCGCATTTTCGAGTTGCACCCTCAAGTCTCCAGCGTCGCGCAGACGCCGGCCGGGATCTTTCTCCAGGCAGTGTCGTAACAGACGTTGCACTTCCGCGGGCGTGGACGGCGGTAGCTTGTTCCATTGCGGCTCGCGATCGAGTACCGAGGCCAGCGTGTCAGCGGTGGTTCGCCCAGCAAAGGCCTTCGCTCCGCTCAGCGCTTCGTACAAAGTGCAGCCGAAGGCCCAGATGTCGGCCCGCTTGTCGGCGGGTTCGCCACGCAACCGCTCGGGACTCATGTAAGCCGGTGTCCCGAGAATGTGACCGGGAATAGTGTTCGAAGTCATGGTAGCCGCTTCTGGCAACTCGCCCTGATCAAGCGCCTTGGCGAGTCCGAAGTCGAGCACTTTCACTTTGCCATTCCCGGTGATCATGATGTTGCCCGGCTTCAGATCGCGGTGCGCGATGCCGGCATTATGAGCCGCCTCCAGGGCATGCGCCACCTGCTCCATGATTCGAAGCGCGGAGACACGATCCAGCGGCCCGCGTGCCAGCATACCCTCCAGGGTGACGCCGGGAACCAGCTCCAAAACAAGGAAATGCAGGCCGTCAATTTCTTCGAATCCGTGGATGGCGCCGATGTTAGGATGGTTGAGCGAGGCCAGCAACCGGGCTTCCCGCTGAAATCGGGCGAGCTGCTCGGGATCGCGCTCAATGGCGGAAGGGAGGAACTTGAGTGCTACCTCGCGCTGCAGGGTTGTGTCACGCGCGCGATACACTTCGCCCATCCCGCCCGCGCCTAGGTGGTCGAGGATTTCGTACTTCCCCAGGCGAAGGCCTGGTGAGAATTGGCGCGTTGATCCTGATCCCGTCATGCTGGCGAATGTTAGCAGACTCTGGGAAAGTTAATAGGACTTTCCAAAGCGCGGCTCGCTGATGACTCTCGGCAAATCCTATGCTGTCGCCCAACGGCAGCGAGAACCAGAATATCGGCGCTTGCCCAACCTGGCTGGTCGTTTCCACTTTCCTCCCTGGGATCCCCCACCTGCGCGCGCGAATCGCCAAACCCACGCTCATGCCCTCACATCAGTTCTGCCGCAGCACTCTTTCAGCTCCCGCGCATTGCCCGCCTCCGCAGCCTGAACCTGGGACCAATTCAACCAATTAGTCGCACTTTTGCTTTCCGCCAGGAACCAAAGCAATGTGTCGCCGTCGCCGCCTGACCGACCAGCCCGCATTGACCACCACCCGTGATGCCCAATAGAATCGGGATGTCCGGCTCGTTCCGCTCCAACCGCACTGCTGCCCCCTCGTTCAACGGCAGGACAGCTGACTCTGGATCAGCATATCGGGGTTCGAATCCCTGGGGGGCAGCCAATAAAATCGCGGGTTCTTGCGATCCGACTAAAAATCCAGCCTACCGTGTCCGTACTGTGTCCGTATTCGTTACGAAGAATCCAGTCACGATCTTTTGGTTGCAACCATTTGGTTTTGAGGACTTGGACGGCTTCATCTACGGTCTTTGGTTTGTCCGCGGCGACGCTACTGGCGAACAGCACAATGGTGAACACGGCGGCGACAGTTGCTTTCATGTTTCTCGGTATCGTAGCTCACTCATAAGCGAGTTGGCGACTGCTGGCGATAAATCCCCATAGCGCTTAATGACCAGCAGTCAAAACGTGTAACTGCCTGATAACAACACTAACGCGCCAGATTCCGTGTCAACTATAATGTCTGACGCAAACAGGTAGCCAAATGAGCGAAAAGTCTTTCGTTCGCAAAAGGCGACGGCTCATACTCGGATTCGCTCTGCGTGGATGGCTCGTTGCGACCGGCCTCCTCGCATATCTTGTGTTCTCATATCCGAATCGGAATGCCAATGTGGAAGCCATGTCGGATTATCTTGTTCCGACATCGTGGTTGACCTTGGTGAGTCTGGATACTTACCCAACAAGGGCCGAATGGACTATTGTCTGGTTGGTAATTGAGTTCACAAATGCCTTGCTGTACGGTCTCATCGGTGCGCTAATCGGAAGAATCTTGTGGAGATCGCGAGCTGCTCCGGCAGATAACCCCGTATGTCCTCCAGCAGTCACCGGATGGCTTCTGGTGCTGTGTCTCCTACTCACGTTTGTGTACCCGGCGAGCTGCGTTTATGCGATTTTTTGGAACGCGGTACCTAAGTTGATCCGCGCTCACGATTCAGCTCGCATCCTCGAATGCGTGGCGTACTCTGTCGTTTTCGCTGCCCTGGCAATTATCAGCTTCGTCGCCGGAATGAAGTTGTGGCTCATGAAGCTTGACGCCGTCAGGTTTGCGAGACGCTATCTCTTGGTGTATCTGACCACGAACATTTCATATTTTGTTTTCTGGATGCTCGTTGTCCGACCGACTGAGCTTGGCCTCGCTGAGATGGGCTGGTATCACGTAGTCGGCCCCGTCGCGTCCACAGCTCTGTGGTACTTCTACTTGGAAAACTCTACGCGTGTGCGAGAAACGTTTCGCTGTGGATAAGCTCCTCCCGTAGTTGACGTTAAATCGCCGTTGTGCTCAACGACCAGCGAAAACGTGGAATTGTTTTCAACAGTTGGGCAGGACAGCCTATTCAGGCTCCCTCAGAGGTTCCGAATACGCAGGCGCACTGCGAGAATGGATTGCTCAGAAGCGAAACTGCGGTCCGAATGTGACTCGCAGATTATGAAACGTTCCGTTGTTCAGGTAGATTTCATCGCCTGCCTCGAGTCGCAGTCCGAACGGTCCCCAGAAACCCTCAAAACCGGCACCGGGATACATAGCGACGTGCGTACCGGGACCTCCAACTCCGGAAACCGCGTTGCCAAAATTGCCTAACGTCACCGGTGCTGACGATTCCGTGAACCTAACGAATCCCACCTTGCCGGTCACAAAGAACTTGACCCGCCCCGGAGTCTCGAACTTCGGCCCGAACAACCCCGTCAAGGGACGTAAGCGGGTGGTAACAAAGGTTACGCCGGGCACACAATTCCCGTTGCAACTGGTGGTGAAGCTGCGCTGGAAATCATAGGACATCTCGCCTTCGATCTGGGCGTGATGGCTCAGATTGAAGGCTGCCCGTGCGCCGAATCCGACGAAGTTGATGTTGGGAGTGGTGGGGCTGAAATTAAGGTCGTCCGCAAATATTCCCACTGAAGCGTGGTTGTAATCTCCGCCTCTCTCTTGCGCCAAGAGCCACGACGGTACAGTGATGAGCATGCTGACAATGGCTAACCGGATATTGCGTTTCATGCGATCCACCTTCCTCTGAAAATTGGGTTCCCTGGTCTGCCAACCCGAGACCCTGACGATAGTTGCGTAGCCAACCCCTTTCTGCGCCGGAGCGTCGATAGCCAGTGGTCGTCCCTTGCCGCATATCGTCCATCACAGCCTCACCCCATAGCACTGATCCTATGAAAAAGGATGTCAAGGAAAAAAGCATCTCCCCGCCCCTCTGAGAGATGCGGGCGTGGTGACTTACATCCAGCCCCACCTCATTCCTCACCTCATTCTTAGAGGGGGTATTGGTTT
>Ga0137378_10000658_pt1 | contig 27277 bp, 26 predicted proteins | sample SagtaG_21_FD_104813 | JGI IMG/M metagenome (GOLD analysis project Ga0137378, IMG submission 104813) | Vadose zone soil microbial communities from Sagehorn Ranch, Mendocino, California, USA - Sage2_L_60_16 metaG | ecosystem: Environmental > Terrestrial > Soil > Vadose zone | place: USA... | reverse complement strand
ACGGGACGAACCTGGTGTTCCGAACGGTGTCCTTCGTGGCCCGGGAGCTGGGCGGGAGGCCGCCGGCGTTCTCGCTGGCCTGCCGCAACGCCATCCCGCTCCAGAGAGGCCTGGGCTCGTCGGCGTCCGCAGTGGTGGCCGGGTTGCTCATCGCGGACCGGCTGCTGGGGGCCGGGCTCACCGCCGATCGGCTCCTCCAGATGGCCGCGGACACCGAGGGCCACGCCGACAACGTCGCGGCGTGCCTGCGAGGGGGCCTGGTGCTGGCCTATCTGGGATCGGACGGCTGGCGGGCGGAGCAGCTCGAGCCGAACCCGCAGCTTCGTCCCCTGCTGCTGGTTCCCGAGGCCGAACGCATGGCCACCGAGGATGCCCGCCGGGTGCTGCCGCTGGCCGTGCCGCTGGCCGACGCGGCGTTCAACCTGTCCCGTTCGGCCCTGGCGGTGCTGGCTCTGACCGCCCGGCCGGATCTCCTGGTTGACGCCCTCGACGACCGGCTGCACCAGGGGCGCCGCCTGCCCCTCACCCCCGGGGCCCGGGCCCTGTTCCAGGACCTCCGGGAGGAGGGCTTCCCGGTGTGCGTGGCGGGCTCGGGCCCCTCGTTGCTGGTGTTCGAACCCGACGGCCGGACCGTTCGGGACCTCGGGCCCGGATGGCTGGCCCTCCGCCCCTCGATCGACCGAACCGGCGCCGTCGTGTCGGCTTCCTGACCGAGCCACGGCGTTCGACCCACTCCACACTTGCCGGCCGTCTCGTTTCCCGGCGGGCCCGGAGGCACCCGATCACCGCTCCGCCGTTACCGGGCGCAGCCCTCCGTGGAGACCTGGCCCGTTCGGGTCTCGGCCTTGTCGAGCTTCGGGATGACCTCGGTGGAGTCGATGGCGTAGCCGACGTTCGGATCGGTGGTCGAAGCGGCGAAGACCACCCCGGCCACGGTTCCGTTCGTCTCCACGAACGGCCCCCCGGAGTTGCCCGGCCTGACCACGGCCTGCAGCTCGTAGGCCATCCGCTCGACTGTGGAGCGTCCGTAGATGTCCCGCCCGACGGCGTCCAGCTCGCGGCGCACCGCGGCCGCCACCGCGGTGAGCCCCCCGCCCTCGGGGTAGCCGAGGACCACCCCCGGGGCACCGCGGCTCCTGGACTTGGGGTCCAGCTTGAGCGGCGGACCGAGGGCCCCGTCCACGTGCAGGATGGCGATGTCGAGCTTCGGGTCGAACAGCACCGTCGTGGCGGACTCGTCCCCCGAGACGTTCTGCTGCTGGACCTTCGGCCCGCGCACGCCCGCCACCACGTGGGCGTTGGTGATGACGTAGCCGGGGGCACCCACAAAGCCGCTGCCCTCCTGGATGGCCCCGCAGGCCTCTCCGACGATCTTGACCGTGCTGGGCTCGGCGATCCGTTCGGCCTTCCGGATCTGCTTGTCGGACGGCTCCTTGACCTTGCCGGCCGGGGCGGGAGGGATGTCCGCGAACACCTCAGGGAACCCGAACCGGTTGAACAGTTGTCGCACCTCGGCCAGCAACGACGGAGGCCGCGGCATGACGTCGTTGATCCTCCCGATGATCGAAGAGCCCCGGATCTCCTGGCTGATCGGCTGCCATGGGCCGTTCGCCAGGTTGAAGGCGAGGAACCAGATGGCGAGCAGCCCGGCCACCATCGACACCACCGATCCCGCCGCCGCGTCGACGCCCCCCAGCGAGCTCCGCCTGGCGAAGGCCCAGATGCGCGAGCCGACCAGCCACCCCAGGGCGTCGCCGATCGCGGCGAACGCCACCAGCACCAGCAGGGCCACCCCCGCCTGGGCCAGCGGGGAGGTCACGAGATGGGCGATGGGGGGCGCCAGGACCGCCCCCACCAGCAGGCCGAGCAGCAGCCCGGCGTAGGTCGACAACTGCAGGGAGGCTCCCCGGCGGTACCCGTTGAACGCCGCGAGCAGGACCACGACGACGATCCCGAGGTCCAGGAGGTTCACCGGCATATGGTGCCAGAACGGGGCGATCGACCTCGGCGATGGCCATTTCCGGTCGGGGCCACAGCACAAGAGGGTGTGGCCGGGCCCGGCGATCGAGCGGTCCCACCGGTGACCCGCGCTAGACTGCGGGCAGAAGGCCCAGTCCGGCCCTTCCCACCGGATCGTTCGAGCTCGGAGTTTCCCCATCATGAGGGTTGTCGCTCTGGTCGATGGTGAGCACTATCCCGCGGTCACTCGGTGGGGACTGGAGTCGGCCGCGGCAGGCGGGTTCGAGGTTTTGGCGGCTGTGGTGGTGGGCGGTGTCGAGAAGCTCGACGCCGAAGGCCGGATGGACCTCGGTGCGGTCCCTGTCTCGAGAGGCGGGATCGATCCGGGGGCGGCCCTGGCCCGGGCCATCGGCGAGCTCCGGCCCGAAGGTGTCCTCGATCTCTCGGACGAACCGGTGCTCGGCTACGACCGACGGATGGAGATGGTGGCCGTCGCGCTTGCCCGCGGTGTCCCGTACCTCGGCCCGGACTTCAGGTTCGATCCACCGGTCACTGAAGCTCCCCTGCCCGCCCCCACCCTGGCCGTCATCGGTACGGGCAAGCGGGCGGCGAAGACGGCGGTTGGCGGCCACACGGCGCGCCTGGCCGCCGCGGCCGGGCTGCGACCGGTGGTGGTGGCCATGGGCCGCGGCGGCCCGCCCGAGCCCGTGGTGGCCGGGCCAGAAGACATCACGCTGGACGCGCTCCTCGCGCGGGTGGACCGGAACGAGCACGCCGCCTCGGACTACCTCGAGGACGCGCTCACCTCCGGCGTCCCCACGGTGGGGGCCCGCAGGTGCGGCGGAGGCATCGGGGGACGGCCATTCGTCACGAACGTGGCCGAGGCCGCCGCCATGGCCGTCCGGATGGGCGGCAACCCGGTGATCCTCGAGGGCAGCGGGGCGGCCATGCCCACCGTCCCGTGGGACGCCGGGATCCTCGTGGCGCCGGCCGACGTCCCGCCCCATCACCTGACCGGCTACCTCGGCCCGCTCCGGGTATTGCTGTCGGACCTCCTGATCTTTATGATTGGTGCCGGTCCCCGTGCAGGGGCCGACAACCTTTCCGCCCTCGATCCCGAAGTTCGTCGGCTTCATCCAGACATACGGGTCGCCATCGCGGAGCTTCAACCGGTGCCGCTGGCGGACGTGAGGGGCAAGGATGCTTATCTGGCGACGACCGCGCAGCCCGCAGTCGCGCACCATCTGGCGACCCGCCTGGAGGAGACCGCGGGGTGCCGGGTGGTGAGCGTGTCCAGTCACCTGGCCGACCGGGCCGCGCTGGAGGCGGACCTGGCCCGGGCCCCGAGGTTCGACGTGCTGCTGACGGAGCTGAAGGCGGCGGCGGTGGACGTGGCGGCCCGGCGGGCCCGGGAGCGGGGAGCCGACGTGGTGTTCGTGGACAACCGGCCCCGGAACGCCGGGGCCGGCAGGGGAGACGGCGACGTGGACGACCTCATCAACGAGGTGATCGGCCTGGCCGGGAGCCGGGCCGCAGAGCGATCGGCGAGCGTGAGACATGCCTGACACCAACAAGGTGATCGTGATCTCCGAGCGGGAGCCCGGGCTGCCCTATTCGAAGGGGCTCCGGGCCACCGAGCTCATGGTCACGGGCCTGCCGCCGTATCGGGCCTACCAGGTGGCCGAGGAGGTCGAAGGCCGCCTGCTCCAGCAGAAGGTTCGAAGCATCACCAGGGGCGAGCTCGACGACCTCACCCTCGACGTGCTGAGCGATCTGGCCGGCGAGCGCTACGCCACGAACTTCCTGCGGTGGAACGACATCGCCCAGCTCGACGTGCCGCTGGTGATCCTGATCGGCGGGGCCACCGGGGTGGGCAAGTCCACCATCGCCACGCAGTTGGCCGCTCGCCTGGGGATCGTTCGGGTGGTCGCCACCGACGCCGTGCGCGAGGTCATGCGGGCCATGTTCACCTCGAAGCTGATGCCCACGCTCTACACCTCGTCGTTCGACGCCGACTCGGCCCTGCGGGAGCCGCCCCCACGGCCGGCCGACAAGGTCGTGGTGGGATTCCGCGAGCAGACCGCCCTCGTATCGGTGGGGGTGCAGGCCCTCATCAAGCGTTCGGTAGTGGAGGGCCACAGCGCGGTGATCGAGGGCGCCCACGTCGTGCCGGGGTTCTTCGACATCTCCCCCTTCGAAGGGAAGATCCTGGCGGTTCCGGTGGTTGTGAGCGTTGAGGACGAGGACAGGCACCGCAGTCACTTCGTCGCTCGTTCGACCGACTCCTCGTCCCGGCCGTTCGAGCGCTACCTGGCAGGTTTCGACAACATCCGCCGGGTGCAGAAATACATCAAGAGCCAGGCGCTGGCGCACGGCGTCCCGGTCATTCCCAACTACAGCCTGGACCAGGCGCTCTCCGCGGTCATCGATCTCGCCGTGGAGCGAGCCACGGAAGCGATCCGGAACGGGGCCAGGCGACGATCCCGGCGCGCTGCCGGAACGGAGGCGATCAACCGATGAAGCTGTTCCTCGACACGGCCAATCTCGACGAGATCCGGGCCATCAAGAGGTGGGGAGTGCTCTCGGGGTGCACCACGAACCCGACCCTGCTGGCGAAGGAGCACTCGAACTGGGAGCTCCAGATGAAGGAGGTGTGCACCGAGGTCGAGGGCGACGTCTCGCTGGAGACCACGGAGGCCAAGGCGGACGACATCTTCGAGGAGGGGCTCAAGCTCGCGTCGGTTGCGCCGAACGTTGTGGTGAAGGTCGTGATGACGCCGGACGGCCTGGAGGCCGGGAGGCGTCTGGTCGAACAGGGGATCCCGATCAACGTGACCCTCACCTTCTCCCCGGCCCAGGCCATCCTGGCCGCCGAGATCGGCGCCCGCTACGTGTCGCCGTTCCTGGGCCGACTGGACGACGTGGGCGCGGACGGGATGCACGTGCTGGCCGAGATCGTGGAGATCTACGATGTGCAGAGCTACGAGACGCAGGTCCTGGCCGCGTCCCTGCGCCACCCCATGCACGTGATCGAAGCGGCGCGGCTCGGGGCCGACGTGGCCACGATGCCCTACGACGTGTTCACCAAGCTGGTGAAGCACCCCTTGACCGACATCGGTCTGGAGAAGTTCGACGCCGATTGGAAGAAGCTCCAGAAGGAGCTGAAGGAAGGAGCATGACATTGGACTCAGGCACGCTGATCAGGTCGGACCTCGAATCGAAGGTCCTGCCTGAGCTGCAGAAGATCGCCGAATCGCTCGGCGTGGAGGGGCACCAGCGCCTCCGCAAGGGAGCGCTGATCCAGGCGATCATGGACAAGGCGTCGGGCGACGGGCAGGCGACGAGACCCGAGGGCAACGGCCGGGCCGCGACGCGGACGGAGAAGGCCCCCAAGCCCGAGCGGGCGCAGGAAGCGCCGGCCCAGGAATCGACTCCGCAGGAAGCGTCGGCCGCTGACCCGTCCGCCGATGGAGCGCCGTCCGCGGAAGCCGGGGCGCCGGCCGCCGAGGCTTCAGAGGAGATCCCGGCCGCGGAGGCCGTCCGGGCCGACGCAACGGGCTCGACCGAGACCGGTTCAGCCGCATCCGGGGCGGGTTCATCCCAAACCGAGGGCCGCACTCATCAGGGCGGCCAGCGTCCCGCCGGAGGCGGGGAGGCCCGCCAGGCGGACGAGGGCGGCCGGGCCCCAGGCACCGCCACGATGGAGCGGCCTCGCGGCGAGTTCCGGGACCGCCGGATGTCCCGCGAGGAGCGCCGCCGTCAGAGGGAGGCCCGCCGGGTGCAGGAGCGCGAGGAGCGCGAACAGGAGCTGGCGGAGGCGCCCACCCGCACCGGCGTCCTGGACGTCCTGCCGGAGGGCTACGGGTTCCTCCGGACCACGGGCTACCTCCCGGGCAACGAGGACGTCTACGTGTCGCTGTCGCAGGTCCGCCGGTTCGCCCTGCGGCGGGGCGACCAGGTCACGGGGCAGGTCCGGAACCCACGGGACAGCGAGAAGTACCCGGCGCTGCTCCGGATCGAGACCGTGAACGGCATCGACCCCGAGACCGCGAGGGGCCGTCCCGAGTTCGACAAGCTGACCCCGCTGTTCCCGGAGGAGCGGTTCCGCCTGGAGCACGTCGACGGGCAGAAGGTCATCACCGAACGGATCGTCGACCTGATCGCGCCGATCGGGAAGGGCCAGCGCGGCATGGTGGTGTCCCCGCCGAAGGCCGGGAAGACCACCATCCTCAAGCAGATCGCCACGGGCATCCTGGCCTCGGACCCGGAGGCCCACGTGATGATCCTGCTGGTGGACGAACGGCCGGAGGAGGTCACCGACTGGCAGCGAACGGTCCCCGCGTCGGAGGTCGTGTATTCGACCTTCGACAAGCCGGCCGACCAGCACATCCAGGTGACCGAGCTGGTGCTGGAACGGGCCAAGCGCCTGGTGGAGATGGGCCACAACGTGGCCATCCTGCTGGACTCGATCACCCGGCTGGCCCGGGCCTACAACCTGGCCGCGCCGGCCTCCGGGCGGATCCTGTCCGGTGGTGTCGACTCCACCGCGCTGTACCCGCCGAAGCGGTTCTTCGGGGCGGCCCGGAACATCGAGGAGGGCGGCTCGCTGACGATCATCGCCAGCGCGCTGGTCGAGACGGGATCCCGGATGGACGAGGTCATCTTCGAGGAGTTCAAGGGCACCGGGAACATGGAGCTCCGGCTGGACCGGTCGCTCGCCGACAAGCGGATGTTCCCGGCCATCAACATCGACGCCAGCGGCACCCGCAAGGAGGAGCGCCTCATGCCCAGCGCCGAGCTGGCGCTGGTGTGGCGGCTCCGCCGGGTGCTCACCGCGCTCGAGCCGGCGGCGGCCCTGGAACTGCTCATCGACAAGATCCGGGCCACGAAGTCGAACGAGCAGTTCCTCCGCGAGATCGAAAAGGTCGGCTGAGGCCTCATGGCCGGGTGGGGCGACGACCCCGTCATGGGGGAGCTCGTTGAGGCGGTGGCCGACGGCTGGAGGCCGGTCCAACTCCGTGAGGAGCGCGATTCCACCGGGACCGCCTTCGACGTGGTGACGGCGGAGAAGGACGGGGAGCGGCGGGAATTCCGCAGCGACCATCTGGCGTTCCACCGCTACGTCGAGGGCCTCATGGAGGATCACGGCCTCACCTACTCGTGAGCGAGGAGATCGAATGAAGACAGGCATCCACCCCGAATACGTCACCGCCACCGTGCGCTGTTCGTGCGGGAACACCTTCGTGACCCGTTCGACCATGCCGGAGATCCACGTGGAGCTGTGCTCGGTGTGCCACCCGTTCTACACGGGCAGGCAGAAGCTCGTGGACACCGGGGGCCGCGTGGAGCGGTTCCAGCGCCGGTACGGGCAGCGCCGCGCCACCGGGGCCTAGCCGGCGCCGGGTGGCCGGCCGCGGGCCCGTCGACGAGGGCCACTTCTACGGAGGCCAGGCCGTCCTCGAGGGCGTGATGATGCGGGGCCGCGACCACTGGGCCGTGGCCGTGCGCCGGCCGGACCGGACGCTCCATCTCGAGTCGCACGAGGTCCGTTCGATCGGCAAGCGGTTTCCTCTCCTCAACAAGCCGGGGTTGCGAGGGGTGCTGGCCCTCGGCCAGGCCCTGTCGATCGGGGTTCGGGCCCTGACCATCTCGGCGAACCAGTCGGCCCAGGAGGACGAGAAGCTCACCCCGAAACAGATGGGCGCCTCGATGGTGCTGGCGTTCACCCTGTTCACCGCGGTGTTCGTGGTCGGGCCCTACGTGGGATTCCGCTTCCTCCGCCACACGGTCCATCGGAGCTGGGAGCGCAACGTCCTGGAGGGGTTCGGCCGGGTGGCCCTGTTCCTGGCGTATCTCGCGCTGATCGGCCGGCTGAAGGAGATCCGGCGGGTGTTCGAGTACCACGGGGCCGAACACAAGACCATCGCCGCCTACGAGCACCGCGAGCCCCTGGAGCCCGAGGCGGTCGATCGATTTTCGACGCTGCACGTCCGGTGCGGGACGAACTTCCTGCTGATCGTGATGGTGCTCACCATCGCCGTGTACTCGGTGTTCCCGGCCCGCGGCCTCCTGTGGGGGATCCTGTCGCGGGTCATCGCCATCCCCGTGATCGCCGGCATCTCCTACGAGCTGCTGCGTCTGGGGGCGAAGTTCCACCGGTCCCGGGTCATGCGCGCCCTCATGGCTCCGGGCCTGTGGCTGCAGAAGATCACCACGAGACCGCCCGACCACGGCGAGATCGAGGTGGCCATCGCGGCGTTCCAGGAGGTCCTCCGTTGTGAGGGCAAAGCGAGCCCGGGTGGACAGTCATCCAGCCGGAGCCGCGGACAGGCGTGATCGCTCGTTCGGATCAAACGGAAGGTGTCGCTGCTAGCCGTTGAACCGCCGCCTCTTGACGAAACCCTTGGGGGGGGGGGGGTAGGTTTGGGCCCATCTAAGAGAGGGCGAACGTGACCATCCCTGGTATTGCGGAATCGGGCGTGGATGCGGTCGTGGTCCTCGATACGACGTTGAACGTGTACAAGATTTTCCTCGTCGCCACTAACGGGTACGATCCCAGCAGCAATGGGGACGGTGCCGTGCAGCTCAATCTGGCTCAGTCGCTCGTCGCACCCGGGATCGTTGGCATGTTTCAGCAGATCCAATGCCAGTCCATCGTCGACTTGGTTGCCGGATGCGGACTGCGGGGCCTGGGCCAGACTTGGGGGGGAACATCGGTCGCCGGGCTCAAGGCGACCGGTACCGGTCTTGCGGGAAGCGCGCTCCTTCGGCTCAACACTGGAGTGATCGGGTGCGACATCCGAGATCTCACCGTAGACGCGGCGGCCGCTGCGTCGAATGCTGCTTTGTTTGCCGGACAGCAAGCGTTCTGCTCGGGCGTCACCTTTGCCGGAGGCACTGGCGATGGTCTCGTGGTGGCCGGTCAGAGCCACACATTCGTTGGCTGCAACGTTGCTGCAGCAGGGGGCCGGAGCGTGCTCTTCTCAGGGTCCGATGTCGTATGGACGGGAGGGTGGTGGCGGGCACCCGGCACGCTAGGACCCGTTGCGGAATGGGACCAAGGAGCCGAGGGCCACGTATTCTCGGGTATCCACACGATCGCCACCAGCACCGGTAGCCCTCACCTGAGGATCGGCGGCAAGCACATCATCTTTGGAGACATCTACATAGACGGCGTGGCACCGCCAGCGTCGGGCAACGCTGCCATGATCGTGGTAACTACCACGGGCGGACAGATCGCGTTCACCGGGTGCAAGTTCAGGCTCACGCACTTAGCACCCATACTTCCAAGTGGTTCCGTCATCTTCTCCATTAACGGCGGCCCGGTACTTGTCACAGGCTGCTATTCCTATCGGGAGCCAGGAGCGGCCAGCAACCAACTCTTTCTCCAGGTCGCGAGCATCGCCACCGAGATCCGTACTCGTTTCGTGAGCTGCGACTTCGACGGGCTTCAGCAGAGCTCCCCACTTGTGGACGACGCGTTCATCGGAGCTGGATCACCACCAGTGGCGGAGGGGGTATCGCTCACGGGTGGTCTCACCGGTACCACGAACGAGGGCGGAGCCGGTGTTGCCGGAACTAGGATCACACCAATCACTGCGGCGTACACCTTGAAACCAAAGGACGACCTGATTCTCGTAAACACCACGGGTATCGCGGTCACGGTTGACGCTACCCACTCAATCGTTGGAAAGGTCTACAGGATCAAGTTAGTAGGCTCACCCGGTTCTGGAGTTCTCGTGAAGACACCAGGTACCCCGCAAACGATCGATGGCGCGGCGAACCAGACTATTGCGACCGCGTACGGTTTCCTCGATATTGTGAGCGATGGTGTCGCGAACTGGTACATAGTTGCGAAGGGGTGAGCTAAGAAATGATAGGCTCCAGACGAATTGCCTTTGGTTCGGACCGACGTGTCCTCTCCCTCACAACACTCGCACGCTGGCGCGTTCGCTCGGTAGCGGTGGTGCTGCTGTCGTCGCTGGCTATTATGGGACTTGGTGGGGGCGGGCCCGTCTTTGCGCTTGGGCTCGTCACCGAATTCGCCGTCCCGGCAGGAGCGTACCTAAACTCCGTAACAGCGGGCCCGGATGGCAACTTGTGGGTCACGGATTCGGGGCGCGACATGATTCTCCGGGTGACAACAGCCGGCGGCTTCACCGACTTCCCGCTGACTACAGGGAGTGGTCCCGGCGGGATCACGTCGGGTGAGGACGGGAACCTTTGGTTCACTGAGGAAGACGCCGACAAGGTCGGAAGGATGACACCGTCTGGGCTACTCACTGAGTTCCCGCTCCCCACCCAAGGAAGTGCGCCATCGGGCATCACATCCGGGCCTGATGGAAACCTGTGGTTCACTGAGTTTTCAAGCGATCGGATCGGCCGGATAACCGTGAGTGGAAGCGTCGCCGAGTACCAGATTCCGACCGCGGCCGCGGGGCCGTTCTCGATCTCGGTGGGGCCCGATGGGAACCTCTGGTTCACGGAGTTTGAGAAGGGCAAGGTGGGTCGAGCCACCCTAGATGGCGACATCACAGACTTTCCTGTGCCCACGCCGAACCCCTATGTGATAGTCGCTGCGCCGGGAGGCACGCTCTGGTTCACGCAGTCGCCTTCCGGCGATATCGGGCGGATCACCACGAGCGGAACCCTACTCAAGCCTTTGGCAAGCGGTGGAGGAGGCATCACCGTAGGCCCAGATGGGGCTCTCTGGGCCTCAACAGGCGGTGCTGGGGTGGAGCGCATCATCGGAAGCGTCGTGAACCGCTTCTCGGGCCTCATCAATTCTCCTAACATTCTTTCGCCGGGGCCAGATGGCAACGTCTGGTTCACTGAGAGCGGGGGTCGCCGACTGGGTCGGGTCACCACGGGTCCTCCTCCCTCGGACGTCCTGGACCCAACCTTCGGGCCGCCGGGGACTCACGTGACGGTGACGGGATCGGGGTTCGACGCCAACGAACGGGTGGATCTGGTGTTCATCGATGCCAACCGTGGCAGGACCAAGCTCGGCTCCGTGAACAGTGGGTCGGATGGCACCTTCACGAAGATCGTGGCGATCCCCATGCTCGCGGCCACGGGCGATGGCCGCATGTACGCGTCCACTCTGGCGAGCAGCCTTCAGAGTTGGTCGGTATTCTCGGTTACCTGATCGACTCTGCTCGGAGATCGGAGCCCTGGAGCCCGCCCGTCCGGGCCCGTTCGACGCTTGAGTCTCCCTTGGATCCAATCCACGACCGCGCATCGCAGGCTCGGGTGACCCGACCCCGGCCATAATGGCTGGGTCATGCGCGAACGCCTCGACGAGATCGAACAGCGGTACGAGGAGCTGACCAGGGAGCTGTCCCGGCCCGAGGTCGCCTCCGACCCCGCCCGCCTTCGGGACCTTGGGAAGAAGCACGCGGAGCTCGAGGACGTCGTGTTCGCCTACCGCAAGTATCGCGAGGCCCTCCGCCAGGCCGAGGAGGCCCGGAGCATGGCGGAGGAGGAGAGGGACCCGGAGATGGCCGAGTTCCTCCGGCAGGAGCAGGCCGACGCCACGCAGCGGGTCGAGGAGCTGGAGCGCCGCCTGGAGCAGCTGCTGATCCCGAAGGACCCGAACGACGACAAGGACGTGCTGGTGGAGATCCGGGCCGGGACCGGCGGGCAGGAGGCCGCGCTGTTCGCCGGAGACCTCCTGGAGATGTACCGGCGCTACGCCGAACGCCGCAGGTGGAAGGCCGAGGTGCTCTCCTCCAGCCCGTCGGACCTCGGCGGCTTCAAGGAGGCCGTCCTGGAGGTGCACGGGAAGGGCGCGTACTCGCGCCTGAAGCGCGAGTCCGGCGTCCACCGGGTCCAGCGGATCCCGGTGACCGAATCGGGAGGCCGCATCCACACCTCCACCGCCACCGTGGCGGTCCTCCCCGAAGCGGAGGACGTGGATGTCGAGATCGACCCCGACGACCTCGAGATCGACGTGTTCCGCTCGTCCGGACCGGGCGGGCAGAGCGTGAACACCACCGACTCCGCGGTTCGGATCACCCACCGGCCCAGCGGCATCGTGGTGGCGGTGCAGGAGGAGCGGTCGCAGCGGCAGAACCGGGAGAAGGCCATGCGCTACCTGCGGTCGCGCCTGTTGCAGATGGCTCAGGACGAACAGCAGCGCGAGGAGGCAGCGGCGCGGAAGGCCCAGGTGGGGACGGGGGAGCGTTCGGAGAAGATCCGAACGTACAACTACCCCCAGAACCGGGTCACGGACCACCGGATCAACGTGTCGGTGCACAACCTGCCGGGGGTGGTCGAGGAGGGCAACCTCGACGAGATCGTCGACACGCTCATGGAGCGGGAGCGGGCCGAACAGCTCATGGCCGGAGCCGGAGCAGGGGCGCGCGAAGATGGCGCGGCCTGAGGCCCCGCCGGCCCCCGGGGGGCTCCGGCCCTCCGAGGTGGTGAGGCGGTCCGCGGACTACCTTGCCCGGCACGGCGTGGAGAGCCCACGCGCGACGGCGGAATCGTTGCTCATGCACTTCCTGGGCTCGGACCGAGCCGGCCTCTATTCGAGGGCCGAAGGCCTGGACACGCGCACCGCGAAGCTGTTCGGCCGGGCCCTGTGCCAGCGATGCGGCGGCGTCCCTCTCCAGTACCTCACGGGGGACCAGCCGTTCATGGGCCTGCGCCTGCAGGTGGGGCCCGGGGTGTTCGTGCCCAGGCCGGAGACCGAGATCCTGGTCGAGGAAGTCCTCCGCCTCGTGGCGGGTGTGTCGGTCCCGGTCGTGGTCGACGTCGGGACGGGCAGCGGCGCCGTGGCCCTGGCCGTCAAGCACGGACGCCCCGACGCCAGGGTCCTGGCCACCGACGTGGCGGAGGGTCCGGTTCGCCTGGCGATGGCGAACGCGGCCCGCCTCGGCTTGGAGGTGGAGGTGCTCCGGGGCGACCTCCTGTCCCCGCTCCCGGAGGACCTTCGGGGCCGGGTGGACCTCATCGCCAGCAACCCGCCGTACGTCGCCCGCGAGGACTACGAGTCGCTGCCGAGCGAGGTGAAGGCCGAACCCTACGAAGCGCTCGTGGGCGGCACCGACGTCCACCGTCGGCTGGTCGAGGAGGCCGGGCGGTGGCTGCGGCCGAGCGGGTGGCTGGTGCTGGAGATCGGGGCGGACCAGGGCGAGGCGGTCGCCGACCTCCTAGCGGGCACGTTCGACGACGTGGAGGTGCTTCCCGATCTGGCCGGCCGAGACCGGGTGGTCCGGGGGCGCCGGCCCGGCCCGTGACCCCCGCCCCGGGAGCGGAGATCCACGAGGTCGATCCGGCCCGGCCCGACGAGGCCCGCATCGCCGTCCGGGCCGCGACCCGAGCCCTGCGGGCAGGCGGCCTGGTGATCGTCCCCACCGAGACGGTCTACGGCCTGGCCGCCCGGCCGGACCTCCCCGAGGCGACCGCCCGTATCTTCGCCGCCAAGTGCAGGTCCTTCGGGCGGAACCTGCCGATCCTGGCGGCGTCCGCCGAACGAGCGTGGGAGGTGGCCCGACCCAACCCTCCCGCGCGCCGGCTGGCCGAGGCGATCTGGCCCGGGGCCCTGACCCTAGTGCTTCCGCGCACCGATCGATCCCGGTCCTGGGAGCTGGGAGACGACCGTTCGACCGTGGCCGTCCGGGTGCCCCACCACGTGCTCACGACGGCGCTGCTGGCCGAAGCCGGCCCGCTGGCCGTCACCAGCGCGAACCGCTCCGGGGAGCCGCCCCTCGACGATCCGAGGGCGCTGGTCGAGGCGTTCGGATCGACGGTGGCCGTGTACCTGGTGCTGGCCCGGAAGGCCGCCCCGCCCGGCGGGACGCCCTCGACGGTGGTCGACCTCACGGGAGCCGAGCCGGAGGTCGTTCGGACGGGCGCGGTCGGCCCGGATGAGATCAGCCGCGCCCTGGGGTGATGCCGAACCGGTCCGGTCCGGCCGCGTGGCGGTAGCCGCCGGCCGCGGTGCCCGGCGCAATGGGTAGACTCCATCCCGATGGGCACCATCCTCCTCGTCTGCACCGGCAACATCTGCCGGTCGCCCATGGCCTACGGGTTCCTCAGCCAGTTGCTCCGGGAACGGGGGGTTTCCTCCATCCGGCTGGAATCGGCGGGCACGCACAGTTGGGACGACTCTCCGGCCACGCCGGAGGCGGTCCGGGCCCTCCAGGAACGGGGCATCGACATCTCGGACCATCTGGCCCAACGGCTCAACCGGTCGCTCATCGAGGAGGCCGACCTCGTGCTGGGCATGGCCGGTGATCATCGCGACGCCGCGACACGGATCGTTCCCAGTGCGGCCGAACGAACGTTCACGCTGAAGGAGTTCGTCCAACTGCTCGAGCCGGGGGACGACCGGCCCGAAGCCGCGCCGGCGGCCGACCCCGAGCACCGGCTCCGGGCCGCGGTCGAGTACGCGGCGGCGACCCGGGCCGATCCCGCCCGGCGCGGGTTCACGGACGAGGACGTGGCCGATCCCCTCGGCCTCGGCATCGAGGCCTTCCGGGCCGCGGCGTGGGAGCTGGGGGAGCTGTGCCAGCGGATGGCCAACGCGGTGTTCGGTCCCGCCGGAGCAAGGAGCGAACCGCAGCCCGCGGCGGCTCCGCAGACGCAGACGCAAACGCAGAACCGAACGGTCGGAGCCCGCGGCAAGGGGAGGTCCTCGCGCATGAACGACTACGCCGCCTCGTGGCAGGCCCTCAGGGCCACCGATCCCGAAGTGGCCGGCGCCATCGCCGCCGAGCTACACCGCGAACGTTCGACCCTGAGGCTGATCGCCTCGGAGAACTACGCCAGCCCGGCGGTCCTGGCCGCCCTCGCCTCGACCATGAACAACAAGTACGCGGAGGGGTATCCGGGCCGCCGCTACTACGGCGGATGCGAGTTCGTCGACGTCACCGAGACCCTCGCCATCGACCGGGCCAAGCAGGTCTTCGGGGCCGAGCACGCCAACGTCCAGCCCCACGCCGGCGCCCAGGCGAACCTCGCCGTGTACGGCGCCTTCCTCACGCCGAACGACCCCGCCCAGAAGGTTCTCGGCCTGGCCCTTCCGCACGGCGGCCACCTCACCCACGGCTCCCCGGTGAACGTCTCCGGCAAGTGGTTCTCGTTCGTCGCCTATGAGGTCGACCCGGAGACGGAGCTGATCGACATGGACCGGGTTCGGGACCTGGCCCTGCAGGAGCGGCCGAAGATGATCCTGGCGGGCTTCACCGCTTACCCCCGGGTCATCGACTTCAAGGGATTCCGGGACATCGCCGACGAGGTCGGGGCGATCCTCATGGTCGACGCGGCCCACTTCATCGGCCTGGTGGCCGGCGGAGCCTATCCCAGCCCCGTGCCCTACGCGGACGTGGTCACGTTCACCACCCACAAGACCCTTCGAGGGCCCCGGGGCGCCATGATCCTCAGCAGGGAGGAGCACGCCAAGGCCATCGACAAGGCCGTGTTCCCGATGATGCAGGGAGGTCCGCTGGAGCACTGCATCGCGGCCAAGGCCGTATGCCTGAAGGAGGCCATGGAGCCCGAATTCCGGGAGTACGCCGAACGAACCGTCAGGACGGCCCGGGCCCTGGCCGCGGGGCTCCAGGAGGAAGGGCTCCGGCCCGTCTCGGGCGGCACCGACTCCCACCTCGCCCTGATCGACCTCCGGCCGTTCGACGACGAGCTGACGGGCGCGGACGTCGAGGCGGTTTGCGACGAGGTCGGCATCGCGCTCAACAAGAACGCCATCCCGTTCGATCCCCGGCCGCCCCTCAGGCCGTCGGGCATCCGGGTGGGGACGCCCGGCCCATCCACGCTCGGGATGGACGAGCCCGAGATGAAAGAGGTCGCCCGCATCATGGGGGACGTGCTCCGCCGACCCCGGGACCGGGCGGTCAAGGATCGGGCCCGCCAGGCCGTGGCCGACCTGATGAACCGCTTCCCCGCCTACCCGGGGTAGCCGTGTCCCCGTACCTCGGCGTGTTCCTTGCCTCGGCCGGCGCCGTGGTCCTGGTCACCCCGATCATCCGCCTCCTGGCCGTGCGGTTCCGCGCCATCGACCAGCCTTCGGATCGAAAGATCCATCCGAAGCCGACCCCCACTGGAGGCGGGGTGGGACTCCTCATCGGGGTGGCGGCGGGCATCGGCGTGGCGGCGCTCACCCCGTCGTTGCGTTCGACCTTCCGCGAATCCACCGAGCTGCAGGGCACGCTCGTGGCCGCGGCCGTCATCACCCTGGTCGGCCTGGTCGACGACATCAGGGCGCTGTCCGCCACGGCCAAGCTGGCCGCCCAGATCCTCGCGGCCGGCCTGCTCATCCTCTACGGCGTCGAGCTGTTGTTCTTCTGGTCCCCGTTCGGCAGGACCACCATCGTGGTCGGGGCCGACCTGGCCGTGCCGCTCACCATCGCCTGGGTGGTGGTGATGGTCAACGCGGTCAATCTGATGGACGGCCTGGACGGCCTCGCCGCCGGGATCGTGGTGATCGCGGCCGGGGCGTTCTTCCTGTACCTGTCGAACATCGGGACCTCGAACTTCGCCGGGGACACCCGTTCGGCGGAGGTCATGGCCGCGGTCACCGCCGGCGCGGCGCTGGGATTCCTTCCCTACAACTTCTACCCCGCCCGCATCTTCATGGGGGACTCCGGCAGCATGCTGCTGGGCCTCCTGCTGGCGTCGGCCACGATCTCGGGGGTGGGCCGGACGGTGCAGCCGTCGGGGGGTGACATCGCCGCCTTCTCCATCCCGGTCCTCATCCCCGTCATCGTGCTGGCGGTCCCGCTCACCGACGTGGCCCTCGCGGTGATCCGCCGGCTCCGCCGGGGCCGGCCGGTGTTCGCCCCGGACAAGGAGCACATCCACCATCAGCTCCAGGAGATCGGGAATACCCACCGGCGGGCCGTCCTGATCATGTACCTCTGGAGCGTCCTCGCCGCGGGCTCGGCGCTCGCCATCACGTTCATCAACGGGCGCCGGGTGGTGGGAGCGATCCTCATCGGCGCGGTCGGCCTGATCGCGGCGACGTTCGTGCCCCGGCGCATCCGCGAGACCCTGCGGGTTCGGCGCGCCCGAAAGGCCGAGGCCCGGCAGGGAGCGCCCGTGGCCACCAAGACGCATTGAGCTCTTGGTAGACTTCGTTTGTGAAAAGTTTCACAAGGGCTGGCGGAAGCGCCGAAAAGGGGCCTCTACCTGTGCAAATGCATCCCGCTGATTTGCCTGGTCTTTCGGCCCCTGGATATACTCCCCGGGCTTTGAGCGGCGATGAGGCCCGCCCCAACCCGAGCCAGGACATGTGGCAGGGAGCGTCGTCGGGACTGGCCATCAGCGGGACGCTGCTGGCTGGAGTCGCCGTCTATGGGGCCATCGGCTACCTGATCGATCGATTGGCGGGGACGCCGAAGGTGTTCACGGCCATCGGAATGATCGTGGGCGCCGCGCTGGGGATCTACCTCGTCTATCTCAGATACGGCCGGGAGCATGAACAGAAGCGCTGAACCCGAACGCGAGATGGCCAGGCGGGCCGCGCCGTTCGGCGTTCCCGCAGCCGCCGTGGCGCTTGGCGCGGGGGCGCTGGCGGGTGGCTGGGGTGTGGGAGCATCGGCCGCCATCGGCATCGGCGTGGTCACGGCGAACCTGATCGCCTCCGGCCTCTCGCTGGCGTGGGCCGCCCGGATCTCACCGACGGCCCTGTTCGGCATGGCCGCCATCGGGTTCGTGGTCCGCATGTCGGTGATCGTCGCGTTCATGTTCCTGCTGAACCGGTTCGGATGGTTCTCGCCGCTCGCGTTCGGCCTGGCCGTGGTGCCGGCCACGCTCCTGCTCCTGGGGTACGAGATGAAGCTGCTCGCCGACGGGGTCGGTCGTGAGCTGGTGATCCCACCGTCATCCTCGACCGCCGCCAAGGAGGGAGCGGCGCCATGACGGTCCTCCGCCTCCCCTCGATCCTTGCGGGGGCCTTTCACCCGCCGACCACGAAGGACTTCGTCTGGCCGTGCTGGGGTCCGTCGCTCAAGGTGGGCGGGATCATCTTCTGCTACAACTTCGTCTACTTCGTCCTCACCATCGCATTCCTCTCCACGATCCTGTTCTTCGTGTTCGCCCTCGGGAAGCCCAAGATGATCCCGGGCAAGCTTCAGCTGCTCGCCGAGGCGGGCGTCGATTTCGTCCGCCAGCAGATCGTGATGCAGATGATCGGTCCGGAGGGTCTCCCCTTCATGGCCTTCCTGTGCACCCTGTTCTTCTTCATCTTCTTCGGCAACATCCTCGAGATCGTGCCGTTCGTGGGATTTCCATTGAACTCGCGGATCGCCTTCCCGATCGTGATGGCCGTCACCGCCTGGGTGGTCTACAACGCCGTCGGGATCGTCCGGCACGGCTTCTTCGGCTACCTGAAGCTGGTCATGCTGCCGCCGGGGGTGCCCGCGTTCCTGAAGCCGTTCCTTGCGCTCATCGAGTTCGTCTCGACGATCCTGGTGCGGCCCCTCACCCTCTCGGTTCGTCTGTTCGCCAACATGGTGGCCGGTCACTTCCTGCTGGCGGTGTTCTTCCTCGGCTCGATCGTCCTCTTCAGCGGAGCGCCGTACTTCCTGGGGGCGGTTTCCTTCGTGATGGGCACGGTCCTGATCGGTTTCGAGATCTTCGTGTCGGGACTGCAGGCGTTCATCTTCGCCGTGCTCACCGCCTCGTACATCGGCGGGGCCATGGCTTCGGAGCACTGAAAAGGAGGCGGGAATGATTGGGTTGCTTGGACTCGTCTGGGGGGTGATCGCGGCGACCGCCGGGACCCCCATCGGCAAGGGCTTGGTCTACGGCCTGGCGGCGATCGGTCCCGGCATCGGCATCGGCATCCTCATGGGGAAGTCGGTGGAGGCGATGGCCCGGCAGCCCGAGGCGGCGGGGGTGGTCCGGGGGACCATGTTCATCGGCATCGGGCTGATCGAGGCGCTGGCGCTGTTCGGCTTCGTCCTGTCCTTCATCATCAGCTAGGGGGAGGCCATGGGTTCGATCGTCGGCACCCTTCTTGTCGCGGCCGCTGAGGTCAGCGACAAGAAGGACATCTACCCGCACTGGTCGGAGCTGATCGTCGGGGCCATCGCGTTCTTCATCCTGTTCGCGTTCATGTCTCGATGGGTGATGCCGCGGGTGAACCAGATGCTGGAGGCCCGCCGGCAGAAGATCCAGGGGGACCTCCAGGCCGCGGAGCAGGCGAAGGGCGAGGCCGGCAAGCTGCTCCAGGACTACCGGGAGCAGCTCTCCGGTGCCCGCGACGAGGCGAACCGGATCATCGAGGAAGCTCGAAAGACCGCGGACTCGATGCGCCGCGACCTGGAGCAGCGGGCCCAGGAGGAGGCCCGGCACATCGTGGACAGGGCCCAGGAGGAGATCCGGGCCGAACGCGACCGGGTGTTCCAGGAGCTCAAGGCCCAGGTGGGGGAGCTCTCCCTGGCGCTGGCCGGGCGCATGGTGGGCGAGTCGCTGGACCGGGACCGGCACCTCCGACTGGTGGACGATTACATCCGGGACCTCGAACGCCTTCCCGCGGGCAACGGCAACGGCCACGGGGCGGCGGGGGGGTCGGGCTCCTCCGGCGGGCCGGCGCCGGCCCCGGAAGGGTAGGCGCGGGTGGCGAACGACGAACGCATGATCCAGGGCTACGCTCGGGCGCTGTTCTCCGTGGCCGAGGCCGAGGGGAGCCTGGACGAGGTGGAGGACCAGCTCTACCAGTTCGCCAAGACGGTCGAACGCGAAGGAGGGCTTCGGGAGGCCCTGATGGACCCGCAACTGCCGTCGGACCGAAAGCGGGCCGTGCTCCAGGCGCTCCTGGGCGGCCGGGCCAGCCCGCACGCGGTGGCCCTGCTGGAGTTCGTCATCGACCGGGGCCGGGGCAAGGACCTCCCGAGGATCATCGACGCGCTGGTTCGCCTGGCCGCGGAGCGCCAGAGGAGGGCCGTGGCCGAGGTCCGGGCGGCGGTGCCGCTTCACGAGGAGCATCGCCGGCGGCTGGCCGAGGCGCTCGGGACGGCCACCGGGAAGGACGTCGAGCTCCACGTGGTGGTCGACCCCTCGGTGATCGGCGGGGTGGTGGCGCGGGTGGGAGACCAGGTGTTCGACGGGACGATCCGACGCAAGCTGCAACTGGCCCGGGAGCAACTGGTCCGGACGGGCTGAGGCCGGGGCAAGGGGGTTGGTCGAGAAGATGGCTCAGGACCTGACGATCTCACCGCAGGAAATCGCGGACGCGCTCCGCAGGTACGTGGAGAGCTTCGAGCCGGCCATGGAGCGCGAGCAGGTCGGCCGGGTCACCACGACCGGCGACGGCGTGGCCACGGTGGATGGCCTCCCCGGAGCCATGGCGAACGAGCTGCTGGAGTTTCCCGGGGACATCCTGGGGATCGCCTTCAACCTGGACGAGGGCTCGATCGGCTGCATCATCCTGGGCGAGGCGCAGAAGATCGAAGAGGGCGATGCCGTCAAGCAGACCGGCCGCATCCTCTCGATCGGGGTGGGCGACGGCGTGCTCGGGCGGGTCATCGACCCCGTGGGCAATCCCATCGACGACAAGGGGCCCATCTCGTTCGAGGACTACCGGAACCTGGAGATCCAGGCGCCTTCCGTGGTGCAGCGGCAGCCGGTGAAGGAGCCCATGTACACCGGGATCAAGGCCATCGACGCCATGACGGCCATCGGTCGGGGACAGCGCGAGCTGATCATCGGCGACCGCCAGACCGGGAAGACCGCCATCGCGGTCGACGCCATCATCAACCAGCGCGAGGTGTGGGGGACCGACCGGGCCATCAAGTGCATCTACGTGGCCATCGGGCAGAAGTCCTCCACCGTGCGGGAGGTGGTGGCCGCGCTCGAGCAGGCCGGTGCCATGGACTACACCGTGGTGGTGAACGCCCCCGCGTCGTCCCCCGCCTCGTTCAAGTACATCGCCCCCTACGCGGGCGCCGCCATCGGGGCGCACTGGATGTACAAGGGAGAGCACGCCCTGATCGTCTACGACGACCTGTCGAAGCAGGCCGACGCCTACCGCGAGCTGTCGCTCCTGGTGCGGAGGCCTCCCGGGCGCGAGGCCTACCCGGGCGACGTGTTCTACCTGCACTCGCGCCTGCTGGAACGGGGGGCCAAGCTGTCCGACGAGCTCGGTGCCGGCTCGCTCACCGCGCTGCCCATCGTGGAGACGAAGGGGGGCGACGTCTCCGCCTACATCCCGACGAACGTCATCTCCATCACCGACGGGCAGATCTACCTGGAGAAGGACCTGTTCAACGCGGGGGTCCGGCCCGCCATCAACGTGGGCATCTCGGTGTCCCGGGTCGGAGGCAACGCCCAGATCAAGGCCATGAAGCAGGTCGCCGGGCGGCTTCGGCTGGACCTCGCCCAGTTCCGCGAGCTCGAGGCCTTCGCCACGTTCGGCTCCGAGCTCGACCGGGCCTCGCAGGCCCAGCTCGAGCGGGGCGCCCGGATGGTGGAGATCCTGAAGCAGCCGCAGTACGAACCGATGCCGGTCGCCCAGCAGGTCGTCTCGATCTTCGCCGGCACCGGGGGGTTCGTCGACGACATCCCCCTGGAGGACGTCCGGCGGTTCGAATCCGAGCTGCTGCAGTTTGTCGATTCGAGGCATCCCCAGATCGCCGAGCAGGTCGGATCCACCGGGGCCCTGTCGGACGAGCTGGCAGAGACCCTCCGGGGCGCCATCAAGGAGCTCCGTTCGACCTTCCAGCCCACCGGCGACCGCGGTCCGCTCAAGGAGGCCGGGGCCACCCCGCTGTCGGAGGAGGAGCAGGAGGCCCTGAAGAAGTTCCGCCGGCCCACCGAGGAGGAGTTCCGGCAGAAGGCCGGTCCGGCCGGCGAGGGCGAGGGCACGGCCGGGGTGCCGTTCTGACGGCGGGGCCGGTTCGGACGGCCGAGGGCTGAGGCGAGATGGGGGCGAAGCTCCGGGAGGTCCGGCGGAGGATCCGGTCGGTCCAGTCGACCATGAAGATCACCCGCGCCATGGAGCTCATCGCCACGTCCCGCATCATGCGGGCCCAGCAGCGGGTGGAGGCGGCCCGGCCGTTCGCGGAGCGCCTCACCGCGGCCATCGGCGACGTGGCCTCCGCCAGCACCGCGCTTCGGCACCCCCTGCTGGAGCAGCGTCCCGACCCGCAGGCCGCCGCCGTGCTGGTGGTGACCTCCGACCGGGGGCTCGCCGGCGCCTACAGCTCGAACGTGCTGCGCCGGGCCGAGGAGCTCCTGGCGAAGCTCCGGCAGGAGGGCAAGGAGTCCAAGATCTTCGTCACCGGCCGCAAGGGCCTCTCCTACTACCGGTTCCGGGGCCGGAAGATCGAAGGGTCCTGGATCGGGTTCTCCGAGACGCCCACCTACGACAAGGCCAAGGAGATCGCCGACGCGCTGATCGAACGCTTCTCCGGCGAGGACGTCGACGAGATCCATCTGGTGTTCACCCAGTTCGTCTCGGCGGTGCGCCAGCGTCCCGCCGCCAAGCGGATCGTGCCGATGGTCGTGGAGGAGGAGGAGCGTCCCGAACAGGGGGCCGTGGCGCAGTACGAGTTCGAACCGGAGCCGGAGGCGCTGCTCGCGGCGCTGCTTCCTCGGTACGTGGAGACCCGGGTGTTCAACGCGCTGCTGGAGGCGGCCGCGGCCGAGCACGCCGCGCGGCGCCGAGCCATGAGCGCGGCCACCGACAACGCCGAAGAGCTCATCAAGGTCCTGACCCGGGTGGCCAACCAAGCAAGGCAGACGGAGATCACCACCGAGATCAGCGAGATCGTGGGCGGGGCAGAGGCCCTCCGACAGGCGAAGGAGTGAGCGCGATGGCTGACCAGGCGAGCGACGGCGGGAGGTCGAACGGCCGGATCGTCCGGGTGATCGGCCCGGTGGTCGACGTGGACTTCCCGCCCGAGCACCTCCCGGAGATCCACACGGCCCTGCAGGTCGAACGAACCCTGGGGGGGGAGACCTCCACGATCACCTGCGAGGTCGCGCAGCACATCGGCGAGTCGGTGGTCCGGGCCATCGCCATGCGGCCCACCGACGGCCTGGTGCGGGGGGCGCCGGTGGTCAACACGGGCAAGCCCATCACGGTGCCGGTGGGCCAGAAGGTCCTGGGGCACGTCTACAACGTGCTGGGCCAGCCGCTCGACACGGACAAGGTCGACGCCGACGAGTACTGGCCGATCCACCGCTCACCACCGGCGTTCGAGGAGCTCGAACCGAAGGCCGAGATGTTCGAGACGGGCATCAAGGTCATCGACCTGCTGGAGCCCTATGTCCGGGGCGGCAAGATCGGGATGTTCGGCGGGGCGGGTGTGGGCAAGACCGTGATCATCCAGGAGATGATCTACCGCATCGCCAAGCAGCACGGCGGCGTGTCGGTGTTCGCCGGGGTGGGCGAACGGACCCGGGAGGGCAACGACCTCTACCTCGAGATGACCGAGTCGGGGGTCATCAAGAACACCGCGCTGGTGTTCGGCCAGATGGACGAGCCCCCCGGCGTTCGGCTGCGGGTGGGGCTGGCCGCCCTCACCATGGCCGAGTACTTCCGCGACGTCGAGCACCAGGACGTGCTGCTGTTCGTGGACAACATCTTCCGGTTCGTCCAGGCCGGCAGCGAGGTCAGCACGCTGCTCGGCCGGATGCCCTCGGCCGTGGGCTACCAGCCGACGCTGGCCGACGAGATGGGCGAGCTGCAGGAGCGGATCACCTCGACCCGGGGCCGTTCGATCACCTCCCTGCAGGCGGTGTACGTGCCGGCCGACGACATCACCGACCCGGCGCCACACACCACGTTCGCCCATCTGGACGCCACGACCGTGCTGTCCCGGGCCATCGTGGAGAAGGGCATCTACCCCGCGGTGGACCCGCTGGACTCGGTGTCCCGGATCCTGGACGCGCGCTACGTCGGCGGCGAGCACTACGACGTGGCCCGGCGGGTCCAGGAGAACCTCCAGCGCTACAAGGACCTCCAGGACATCATCGCCATCCTCGGGGTCGACGAGCTGTCCGAGGAGGACAAGGTCACGGTGGCCCGGGCCCGCAAGATCGAACGCTTCCTGTCCCAGCCCTTCTTCGTGGCCGAGCAGTTCACCGGGATCGAAGGGAAGTACACGCCGATCGACGAGACCATCGCCTCGTTCAAGGCGCTGGTCGAAGGCGAGTACGACCACCTGCCCGAGCAGGCCTTCTACATGGTCGGGGGGATCGAGGAGGCCGAGGCGAAGGGCAAGGAGATGGAGAAGGTGGGGGCAGAGAGCTAGTGGCCACGCCGTTCGACGTCTTCCTGGTCACCCCGGAGCGGGAGGTCTGGTCCGGCCAGGCCACCATCGTCATCGCCCGGGGCAGCGAGGGCGAGGTCGGGGTGATGAACGGCCACGTCCCCATGCTGATCCAACTGGGGATCGGGCCGCTGTCGATCCAGCCCGCCGAGGGCGAGCGCCTGGCGGCGGCGGTGGACGGCGGCTTCCTCCACGTCGTGACCGCCGAGGGGGAGACGCGGGTGGACGTGCTGGCCGAGCATGCCGAGCTGCAGGACGAGATCGACGTCGAACGGGCCCGCCGGCAGAAGGAGGACGCCGAACGCCGCATCGCAACGAACCACGACGCCGAGGCACTGGCCGACCTGGCCAAGGCCGTGACCCGGCTCGGCCTCACCACCTGAGCCCCACCCGAACCTAGAATCATTGGGATGGACAGGCTCATCGTCACTGGCGGCCGGCCCCTGCGCGGTTCGATCTGGGTGAACGGCGCCAAGAACTCCGCCCTGAAGCTGATGGCCGCCGCCCTGCTGGCCGACGGGCCCACGGCCATCGAGAACGTTCCCCGCATCCTCGACTGCGTGACGATGGGCGAGGTCCTGGAGCACCTCGGGGCCACGGTGGCATGGGACGGCTCGACCGTCACCGTGGACGCCTCCGGCGCCGCCGGCCTGGAGACGCCCTACGAGCTGGTTCGAAAGATGCGGGCGTCGATCATCGTGCTGGGGCCGCTGCTCGTCCGGCACGGACGGGCCCGAGTGGCCATGCCGGGAGGATGCAACATCGGGTCTCGCCAGATCGACCTGCACTTGAAGGGGCTCGAACGGATGGGGGCGGAGTTCTCCTACGAGCACGGATACCTCGACGCCAGGGCGCCCCGGCTGCACGGCGCGGTGGTCTGGCTCGACTTCCCCAGCGTGGGGGCCACCGAGAACCTGCTGGTGGCGGCGGTCGGGGCCGACGGGACCACGGTGATCGAGAACGCCGCCCGGGAGCCGGAGATCCAGGACCTCGCGGCGATGCTGGTGCAGATGGGAGCCAAGATCGACGGAGCCGGCACCACCACCATCGAGGTTCGGGGCGTGGGCGGCTTCCAGCCGGCGAGGCACCGGGTGGTCGCGGACCGCATCGAGACGGGGACGTTCGCCATCGCTGCGGCGGCCACCCGAGGGGACGTGCTGATCGAGGGGGCCAGACCGGAGCATCTGGAGCTGTTCCTGTCGAAGCTCACCGACACCGGCGCCCTGATCGATATGGAGCCGGGAGGGCTGCGCGTGTCCGGGCCGGACCGTCCGGTGGCCGTCGATTTCGTCACCCTGCCCTACCCGGGGTTCCCCACCGACCTGCAGCCGCAGATGATGGCCATGCTCGCCTCCGCCCGGGGGACCAGCATCGCCACGGAGAACGTGTTCGAAAGCCGGTTCATGTTCGTCGACGAGCTGAACCGGATGGGGGCCGACATCCGGACCGAGGGCCACCATGCGGTGATCAGGGGCGTGGAGGGGCTGTCGTCGGCGCCCGTCCGCGCGCTCGACATACGGGCCGGGGCGGCCATGGTGATCGCGGCGCTCCTGGCCGACGGGACCACCGAGATCTCGCACGTCTACCACGTGGACCGGGGCTACCAGGACCTGGAGACGCGGCTGGCCGCCCTGGGCGCCGAGATCCGCCGGGAGGGCTCGCCCTCCCCGGCCGGGATGTGACCAGCCGGTTCGGCGCGGCCATCCTGCTGGGCACCCTGGCCTCGCTGCCGTTGTGGGGGACAGGCCAGGCGTCGGGGGCGTCGCCCCCGTCCTCCGCTCGTCCCGGCGTCGTCTTCCTGGTGATCGAGGACCGGGTCTCCTTCGAGGAGCTGATGGCCTCGCCGGGATTCCGCCAGATCGCGGCGCGGGGGGGTTCGGCCCTGATGGCCACGAACCAGGCCTACCGGTCGAACCCCCAGGACGTGTACGAGGCCCTCGGCTCCGGCGCCGCCCCCGCGACAGCGACGCGGGGGCTGCTGTTCCGGATCCTCGTGCAGCGCGGGGTGGCCGCCTGTGTGGTCCAGCGCCGGAACGTCCTCCTTCCCCTGACCGGTCCCGCCGAGATGCTGCTGCCGCCAGGGGGGCGGAACTGCTCGGGCGTGCTGAGCGCCCGGAGCGTGCTGTTCGTGCTGGACGACGGGGCCACCAGGCGGCTCGACGAGGAGGCGGGGCGGCTCTCGCCGGAGGTCCTGGCACGCCGAAGGGCATCGCTGCTCAGGCAACTGGGCGGCATCGCCGCGCGCTCGGTGCGGGCCGGCGGCGGGCGGAAGCTGGTGATCGTGGTTGGTCCCTCACCGTCGTCGGCCATGACCCGGGCGGGGGACGAGGTGAGCCCCGTCATCGTGACCACCCCGGGGACGGCCGCGCCTGCGGGCGGCTCGCTGACGTCGGACACCACCAGGCAGCCGGGCCTTGTGGCGAACGTCGACGTGGCCCCGACGATCCTTCGGTTCTTCGACCTCCCCGTTCCATCGGACATGGACGGCGAGCCCATCCGGGTCACGGGCGGGCCGGCCCCGTTCGCCCTGCACCGTCTGCACCTCGAGCAGCGCCGAACCCGACTGGGGGTGCAGTTCGCTGAGCTGGGGTTCGTGGTGGCGGCCGGGCTGCTCGGCATCGGCGCGCTGGTGGCGCTGGGACGGAGGGGCCGGCTGCCGGCCGGTGTGGCCAGGGGCACCAGGTTCCTCGTGCTGTGCGGGACGTCGCTGTTGGTGGCGGTGCTGGCGGGCGGGACGCTTCCCCACCTCACCTACGCCTACGTCCTCCCGTTCCTCGCCCTGGCCCCGCCGGTCCTGGCCTGGCTGGCCCTGCGGGCTCCGGCGAAAGGCCCGTTCGGACCGTTCGTCTTCCTGGGGGCCGTGGGTCTCGGCCTGCTGGCCGTCGAGGCGGCCACGAACGCCCGCGGCCCGCGCGTCCCCCTGTACGGCGGCACGATGTTCGACGGGGTCCGCTTCTACGGCCTTCCGAACGTCCTGATCCCCCTGTTGCTGGCCAGCGCGCTGTTCGTGGCCCACGACCTCTCCCCGCGGGCCGGGTTCGCCGTCCTGGCCGGGGCCGGGCTGTTCGCCGGGT
>Ga0137378_10000651_pt1 | contig 27371 bp, 23 predicted proteins | sample SagtaG_21_FD_104813 | JGI IMG/M metagenome (GOLD analysis project Ga0137378, IMG submission 104813) | Vadose zone soil microbial communities from Sagehorn Ranch, Mendocino, California, USA - Sage2_L_60_16 metaG | ecosystem: Environmental > Terrestrial > Soil > Vadose zone | place: USA... | reverse complement strand
CTCCGGGCCTCTCTCGTCCAGCACGCTGGGGGCGAACGGCCGGAAGCCCTCGCGGTGCTTCACCTCGGCGTTCACGATGTCCTTCATCTCGGGCCGCCGGGGGTCCGCCAGGATCGAACGGGCCCCCAGGGCTCTTGGGCCCACCTCGGCCCGGCCCTGGAACCACCCCACGATCTTGGACCTCGACAGCAGCTCCGCGGCCTCGGCCGGTGGATCGGCCACCTCGCGGAAGGGGAGCTTTCGTTCGGCCAGGAGCTCCTTGAAGTCGGCGTCGGTGTACTCGGGGCCGAAGAAGGCGTGGTCCATGCGCCACCGGCGCGGCTGACCATCGAGCTGGTGCCACACGTGCAGCGCGGCTCCCAGGGCGTTCCCCGCGTCGCCCGCGGCCGGCTGGACGAACACGCGCTCGAACGGCGTCTCGGCCAGGAGGCGGGCGTTCATCACCGAGTTCAGGGCCACCCCGCCGGCCAGGGCCAGGTTGTCCGATCCGGTCAGGCCCCACAGCGCGATGGCCAGGTGGATGGCCGCCGCCTCGGTGATGGCCTGGACCCCGAACGCCACGTCCTGGTGGTGCGGGGTGATCTCCGATTCGGGTACCCGGGGCGGCCCGAACCGCTCCAGGAACCTCTTCGACAGGGGCCCCGCTTCGAGCTGGTAGCGGAACCACGCCAGGTTCACCTGGAACAGGCCGTCGGGGGTGAACCGGAGGAAGTCGCGGAAGACCGGCACGTGCCGGTCGGTGCCGTAGGGGGCCAGGCCCATCACCTTGCCCTCGTCGGCGTTCGGATGGAACCCCAGCCACCCGGTGACGGCGGTGTAGATCTCCCCCAGCGAGTGCGGGTTGCGGACCTCCTTCAGGGTCTTCACCCGCGACCCCTGCCCGTAGGCCAGGGTGGTCGACAGGAAGTCGCCGCCCCGGTCGAGGGTGAGGATGGCGGCCTCCTCGAACGGACTGGGGAAGAACGCGCCGGCGGCGTGGGCCTGGTGGTGGCCCACGTTCACCACCCGGCCCCGGTAGCCCTGGCGCTTGAGGAACGAACGCTGCTTGCGGACCAGGCCGGCGTCGACGTAGGTCTGGGCGGCCAGCCGCTTGGCGCTCGCCGGGAAGCGGGCCAGGGCATCGGCCACCCCCCGGGCATAGTCGATGCCGGCCCGGTGGGCGAAGGCCACCGCGTCCACCTCGTGGATGGAGATGCCGGCGATTCGAAGGCAGAACTCCACCGCCGCGTCGGGGAAGGCCTTGGTGTGCTTCTCCCGGTTGAATCGCTCCTCCTCGATGAAGGCGACGGGCTCGCCGTCTTGGAGCAGGGCGGCGGCCGTGTCGTGGGAGAAGCAATTGATCCCCAGGATGTTCACGGGGGGCTATGTTCGCGGACTCGGCCCACCGCAGGCAACCAGGACCCCCGGAACGTTTCAGCTAGAACCGGTCAGCAACCGGGGCCGCCGGCCCCGAGAAAGTCCCGCCGCCAAGATGCCACCTCATTTGGTGACGGCTCGGCCCCGGAAGGCAACACGGACCACCGGCCCGCCTGGCCTCTCGGCCCACCGTGGAGGAGTGGCTGGCCAGGACCAGGCGCCGGGGGAGTCCGATCACCTCCCCGGAGGTCACCGAGGCGTTGGACCAGGTGCGGGGCCCGTGGCTCGATGCTGGTCGTTGACGCGTCGTGCCTCTACGAGGTGGTGGCGGGCACTGCCGGCGCCGAGCCGGTGCGGCGCCGGTTGGCCGCCGACCCCGACCACGGTGCTCCCCACGTGATCGACGTGGAGGTGTTCAGCGTCATCCGAAGAGATCTGTTCCTGGGCCGGTTGGATCCCACGGCCGCCGACCAGGCGGTCGAGGACCTCAGGGACTGGCCCGGCGAGCGGTTCGGCCACCAGAGCCTGCTCGAACGAGCCTGGCAGCTCCGCGGCACCGTTCGGGGATGGGACGCCATGTACGTGGCGCTGGCCGAGGCGCTCCGGGCCACGCTCATCACCACCGACGCCCGCCTCGGACGGGTCGAAAGCCTGCTGTGCCCCGTCGAGGTCCTGGGCGCGGGATAGCCGGGAAGGCCCCTCAGGAGAACTTCCACGTGTCCGAGAGGTGGCCGGCGTCGGAGATCCCGCCGAACAGGATGCCCACGCCGCTCGAGGCACCGCCGTACGCGGCGAAGGCGGCGCTGGCCCGGGCCGAGGGCGATGTGGAGATGGTCTGCTCCTTCCACCCGCTGTCCCAGATCCACGTGTCGCCGAGGTAGGTGGTGGCGTTCTTCCCGCCGAACAGCACGATCTTGGCCTTGCCGAAGTCGTAGGCCATGCTCGGCTGGGACCTGGCCGACGGGCCGGTCCCCGTCTGCAACGTCCAGGTGGTGCCGTTCCACGTCCAGGTGTCCGAGTCGTAGGTCGATCCGTTCGACCCGCCGAACAGCACCGTGGTGCTCGCGGAGCCGCTGTGGGCGATACCGGCGTCCGTCCGGGCCGAGGGGGACGAGGACGGGCTCTTCTTCGACCATGTCGAGCCGTTGAACGTCCACGTGTCCGAGAAGTAGGTGGTCCCGTCGAAGCCGCCGAACAGGACCACCCCGTTCGAGCCCGTGGAGGACAGCGAGGCGCCCCGCCGGGCGCTGGGCGCGGATGCCGTGGACACCTTCTTCCAGATCGTGCCGTTCCAGGTCCATGTGTCCGAGTCGTAGGTCGAACCGTCGGACCCGCCGAACAGCACGACCAGGCCGAGGGCGTCGTCGTAGGCCATGGCCGGGCCGGACCGGGCGCTTGGAGAGGTGGAGGGGGAGAGCTTCCTCCACGTGGTCCCGTCCCAATGCCAGGTGTCGGCCAGCCGGGAGGACCCCTTGGTGCCGCCGAACAGCACCGTCGTGTGGGTGGCCTTGTCGTAGGCGATGCCGGCCGCGTTCCGGGCCGACGGCGAGCTCGAGGGGCTCAGCTTCGTCCACGTCCCGGAGGCGAACGCCGGGCCCACTCCCAACGCCAGGGCCGTGGCCACGGCCAGGCCGGCCGCGGCCAGGACCTTCCCTGCGCCGGACCGCCCCCCGCCTCGACGGCCGACCTCTCGACCTGCGTTCGGCTTCACGCTCATGATCCGCTCCTTTCGATCCGTCGAGTCTCCTACGCCAGCCACCAGCCGAACTCGTCGCCGGCGACCGGTGGGTTCGGGATGCCCGGGCTGCTCTCGTTCCAGACCTGGTTCGGGGGCGAGTCGGTCTGGATGCCGCCGCCCGGGACGCCGTAGAGCACGTTGGTCGCGCCGGCGTCGACGATCGGCCCGGGGAGATCCTCCTTGATCACCCCGATGCTGATGTCGGCGGTCCCGTCGCCGTTGTAGTCGTTGGCGTCGAGATTGGATCCGAACAGGGCCCCGACCTGGGGCGTCCCCTGGATGTGGGGGCTCGTCTGGTTCCAGAACTGGGCGGGCGGCGAGGCCGTCTGGAGGCCGGCCGGCCCGCCGTACAGGATGACCGCTCCGCCCGAGTCCCCCAGCGACGGGAGGTCGTAGAAGGGCGCGCCCACTGCGAGGTCGGCGTACGAGTCGCCGTTGAAGTCCGCCCCCACCACGAAGAACCCGAACTGGGTGCCGCTCTCGGGCGCCGCGGGCATCCCGGAGCTGGATAGGGACCAGTACTGGTTCGCCGGGTTGTCCGTCTGGAGGCCCTTCGATCCCCCGTACAGGACGCTCACGGATCCGGTGTTCGAGTACGTGCCGACGCTCGAGTGCCGGTTGCCCGAGGCCAGGTCCGCGTAACCGTCGTCGTTGAAGTCCCCGATGGCCAGGTTGTGGCCGAAGTACTCGCTCTTCTGGGGCCGGCCCCCCCGCAGCCCGGGCGCGCCCTTGGACCAGGACTGGATGGGCGGGTCGGCGCCCTGGAGCCCGTTCGATCCCCCGTACAGGACGAACACCACGCCCGCCTGCTGGACCGTTCGCGTCTGGTAGACCACGCTCTCCAGCGGGGCGCCGACGGCCAGGTCGGCGTACCCGTCGCCGTTGACGTCGCCCGCGGCGAGCGAGCGGCCGAACCACGCGCCCGCCGCGGCCGGCATGGGCATGCCCGGGCTGTTCTGGGTCCAGAGCTGAGCGGCCGGGTTCGACGCCTGCAGGCCGACCCCCCCGACGCCGGAGAGCACGTAGACCTCCCCGGCCTCGCTCAGGGAGGCCACCGCCGCCCGGGGAGCGCCGATGGCGAGGTCCGCCACCCCGTCCCCGTTGAAGTCCCCGGAGATGAGGTAGCGGCTGAACAGGGCGCCGGCCTGGGCCGGCGAGGGCATCCCGGGGGTGTCCCCGGTGAACACCTGGGCCGGGGGGGACGCCGTCTGGAGCCCCTGGGCCCCCCCGTACAGGACGATCACGCCGCCGGGGTCGGTCTTGCCGTTCACGTCGAACCGGGGCACCCCGATGGCCAGGTCCGTGGAGCCGTCCGCGTTGTAGTCCCCCGAGGCCAGCGACCATCCGAACTGCTCGCCCGCCTGCGCGGCCGTGGGCATCCCCGGGCTGGCGGACGTCCACCACTGCGGGGCCGGGGACGTGGACTGGAGCCCGGCCGGCCCCCCGTAGATCACGTCCACCCCGCCCGCCTGCGCCGCGCCCGGCGCGCTGGCGTAGAGCGCCGACACGGCCACGTCCGCGAACCCGTCGCCGTTGAAGTCCGCCGTGACCCGACCGGCCCGGGTGCCGCCGGGTGAGACACCCCGGACGGCCCGCCTCGGGGCCGTCGCCCGGGCGCTCGAGCCCCCCAGCGAGAGCGAGACCACCGCGCTCAGGGCCACCGCCGTGAAGGCTGCTCGATGCCGAACCAACCGAACCTCCTACCTGGATCCCGGGAAGTCGTGCGGAATGCGGAGGGCGAATTGTCCAACTTCCGGTGCCGAACCGCCAGGCATTCCATAGAAACGTCACGCATCTGCCGGAGGAAATCTCACCCCGGGCTCCCGGCATCCCAGGCGCTCGCCGCCACGGTGAATCCGAAGGGGCCGACGTCATACGATTGGTGGCGAGCCCGTTCGGTTCGACTGACAGGAGGTTCGATCCATGGCGGACGACGGCCAGGCCGGGGAGGTTCAGGCGACCATCGACGCGCTGCTCTCGGAGGACCGGCTGTTCGAACCCACCGAGGAGTTCCGGAAGCGAGCGCTGTGGAGCAACCCGCGCGTGTACGAGCGGGCGGCCGATGATCCCGAACGGTTCTGGGCCGAGCAGGCCGGCCACCTCGACTGGTCCCGAACGTGGGACCGGGTCATGGAATGGAACCCCCCCTGGGTGAAGTGGTTCCTGGGCGGGAAGCTGAACGTCTCCCAGAACTGCCTCGACCGGCACGTCGATGGAGGAGGCGGGAGCAAGGTCGCCTACTACTGGGAGGGCGAACCCGGGGACGAACGCACGATCACCTACGAGGAGCTCCATCGCGAGGTGTGCCGGTTCGCCAACGGCCTGAAGTCACTGGGCGTGCGCAAGGGCGACCGGGTTGCCATCTACCTCGGGATGATCCCCGAGCTCCCCGTGGCCATGCTGGCGTGCGCCCGGCTGGGCGCCCCGCACTCGGTGGTGTTCGGTGGCTTCTCGGCGGAGGCCCTGAAGGACCGGATCAACGACGCCGAGGCGAAGGTCCTGATCACTGCGGACGGCGCGTACCGGCGAGGGCAGGAGGTCCCCCTCAAGAAGAACGCCGAGGACGCCATCAGGGACTGCCCCACCATCGAGCACGTGGTGACCGTTCGCCGGACCGGCACCGAGCACCCGTTCGTCGAGGGCCGCGACGTCTGGTACCACGACCTCGTGTCCGGACAGTCCGACGAATGCCCGGCGGAGCCGATGGACGCCGAGGACATCCTGTACATCCTGTACACCTCGGGGACCACGGGGAAGCCCAAGGGGATCGTCCACACCACGGGGGGCTACCTCGTGGGGTGCGCCACCACCCACCGGTACATCTTCGACATCCACGAGGACGACGTGTACTGGTGCGCGGCCGACATCGGCTGGGTGACCGGCCACAGCTACATCGTCTATGGGCCGCTGGCGAACCACACCACCGGCATCATCTACGAGGGGGCGCCCGACTGGCCCGACCGCGACCGCCTGTGGTCGATCGTGGAGAAGCGCAAGGCCACGATCCTGTACACCGCCCCCACGGCCATCAGGAGCTTCATGCGGTGGGGCCCCGAATACCCGCAGAAGCACGACCTGTCCTCGCTCCGACTGCTGGGGACGGTGGGCGAGCCGATCAACCCCGAGGCGTGGGTGTGGTACTGGAAATACATCGGGACCGAACGCTGCCCGATCGTGGACACGTGGTGGCAGACCGAGACCGGGAACATCCTGATCACGCCGCTCCCGGGGATCACCACGCTGAAGCCGGGTTCGGCCACCAGGCCCTTCCCGGGGATCGAGGCCGACGTCTACGACGAGCACGGCCACCCGGTGGGGCCCGGCCAGGGTGGATACCTGGTCATCACGCGGCCCTATCCCGCGCAGTTCCGAACGATCTACAAGGACCCCGACCGGTACGTCCAGACGTACTTCGCGAAATACGGCCCGGAGACCTACCTCGCGGGCGACGGGGCCAAGCGCGACGAGGACGGCTACTTCTGGCTGCTGGGCCGGATCGACGACGTGATGAACGTGGCTGGCCATCGCATCAGCACCTACGAGGTCGAGAGTGCCCTGGTGGACAACCCGAAGGTGGCCGAAGCCGCGGTGGTGGCCAAGTCCGACCCGGTGGTGGGGCAGGCCATCACGGCGTTCGTCACGCTGAAGGGCGACCAGCAGCCTTCCGACGAGGTGGCGCAGGAGCTCCGCGAGCACGTGGCCAAGGTGATCGGGAAGATCGCCCGGCCCCACCACATCATCTTCTCCGACGACCTCCCCAAGACCCGGAGCGGGAAGATCATGCGCCGCCTGCTGAGGGACGTGGCCGAGGGCCGTCAGCTCGGCGACGTCACCACGCTGGCCAACGCCGAGATCCTGCAGAAGATCAAGGAGACCGCCGCCAGCGGTGAGGAGGAGTAGCCGGAAGGGTCACGCCGCCTGCTCGGCGGGCATGGCCACGGCCCGGCCGAAGGCCTTCGCCGGCCACGTGCTCGTATGCCCGAACAGTGCGATCAACGCCGGAACGAGCAGGGATCGAACCAGGAACGAATCGATCAGCACCCCCGCTCCCAGGGCGAAGGCCAGCTCGGCGAACGGCGTGAGCGGGACGATCGCCAGCGCGCCGAAGCTGGCCGCCAGGGTGAGTCCGGCCACGGTGACTGCCCTGGTGGCCCGGCTGGTGCCGAGGGCGACGGCTTCCCGCAACGGCAGGGCCCGGGCCTCCTCCCAGATCCGGCCGACCACGAAGATGTTGTAGTCCGAACCCAGCGAGACCAGCAGCACGGCCGCCGCGATCGGCACGTAGTAGGTGATGTCCGGCCGGTGCAACACGCCCTGGAACAGCAGGACCGTGAGTCCGATCGACGACACCAGGGCGAGCACGCTCGTGGCCAGCAGATACAGGGGCGCCACCAGCGCTCTCAGGAGCAGGGCCAGCAGGAGGAAGTCGATCACCACGATCACCGCGGCGATGCGGACGAAGTCCCCCACCGTTCGCTGGATCGTCTCGCGCACCAGCGCGGTGTCACCGGCGAACGAGGCCCGAACCCCGCCCAGGCCCGCCTGGCGCAACAACGCCGGCATCCGGTCCTCCAGCCTGGCCACGTCCTGGACGCCGGGGCCGCTCAGCGGGTCGTGGCTCAGGATCACCACGTAGCGGGCGGCGTCGCCGTCCTTCGACACGGCCAGGCCGAGGTCCCGACCGGCCGGCTGCTGGGCCGGACCGAGCACCCCCGCCACCCCGGGCTGGCCTTCGATCAGCCCCTGCAACCGGATCAGTTGGCGGGTCCTCCGGCCGGTCGCCGGACCCTCCAGCAACACCTCGGTGGGGGACAGGACCCCGGGAGCGAACCCCCGGGAGGCCGCGTCGGCGGCCTGCCGAACCCGGTCGTCCGCCGGGAGGCCTCCGGTCAGCGAGAACCCCAGACGCATCTGCCGGACGCCCCCGGCCGCCACCACCAGCACCGCCGCCGAGGCCAGCACCACCACCCCGGCCACCGGCCGGGCCGTCCCCCACCGAGCCAGACGGATCCGCCACGACACCCTCCCCGAGGCCAGGGCCGCCTCGCTCCGGGGAAGCCGGGGCCGGCCGGGCCAGAACACCCACCGGCCGAACAGGGCCAGGGCCGCCGGGACGAACGTCACCGCCACCAGCAAGGAGACCACCACGCTGATCGCCAGGGCCGGTCCGAACGCCCGGAGGAACCCCAGACGGGCCACCAGCAGGGCCCCCGTCCCGGCGGTCACGGTGAGGCCCGCCGTCACCACGATCGGCAGGAATGCCGCGGTGGTCCACCGCGCCGCCCGGACCCTGGTTTCGCCGGCGGCCAGCCGGTTGCGCATGCCCGTGACGAAGAAGATCGAATAGTCGGTGATCACGCCGAGCAGCAGCACCACGATGACCGGTTCGAGCTCCTGGGGGACCGAGATGCCGGCCCGGCGGCCGGCCCAGGCCACCACCCGGATGGCGGTGAGGTAGGCGATGGCCGCCGCGGCGAGCACCAGGAGGGGTGCTCCGATCGACCGGTAGGTCAGGGCCAGGATCGCCGCCACCACCAGGATGGTGGCCAGCTCGACGTACGGCAGGGCCTGGACGATCAGCGTGCCCTGCTCCCACCGGGCCGGGACGGGGCCGGTGACGCCCACCAGGTGGTCGTCGGGCCCGTTCACCTCCAGCCGGGCGAACCGCTCCGCCAGCTCCTGCTGTGTGAACAACCCCTCGTCGGGCCGGAAGAACAGGTAGGTCAGCGCGGTGGTCCCGCTCTCCCTCGAGCCGGGCATCAGACGGAGGGTGTTCACCAGGGGGATGGCTCCGGCGATGCCGGCCAGCCGCGGGTCGGCGTGCCGGTCCAGCCGGACGGCCCGAACCACCGCCAGGGCCTGCACCGGCAGCGGCAGGCCGTTCGGGTCCCGCTGCACCACGACGGTTCGGGCCAGCAGGGTGTCGCCGAACAGCCCGAACGACCGCTGCTCGGTCTTCAGCGCGGCCGCGTCCTTGGGGATGAGGTCGCTGATGGTGTTCGACTGGGCCTGGCCGAACGAAGGCAGGGACAACGTGGCGGTGGCGGCTGCGGCGATCCAGGCGGGCACGATCAGCCACCGCAGCGCCACGATGACCCTGGCCAGCCCTCGGGAGAGCGGGCCGGTGGTCGGGGGAGCCTGCCCCGGCGGCGAGGAGGGAATGGCGGGGGGGTGAGCGGCCTCGGCGAGCTCGCCGCTCAAGCAGCCGACCTCGCGCCCGGCCGGAGGGGCGTGGCCGAGATTCCGAGGCGAGCCAGCTCGGCCTCCGCCAGGGCCTGGTGGCTCCCGCCCTCCAGGTCCCGCCAGGGGTTCGGCGCGATCTCGCGAAGGCGGTGATAGGGCAGGCGCTGCACGGCGCGGCGGGCCAGGAACTCCACGAAGGCGGGGTCGCCGTCCCACCGGGCCAGGGTTCGTCGCACGGCCCGCACGTCCCGGGTCCACGAGAGCCGGAGGGGCCCGTACACGGCCACCAGGGGCACCGTGGGCATGAGCATCACCGCCACCGACAGGAGCACGCTGAGGTCGTCGATGCTCTTCCGGCTGGCCTGTCCGCTCTGGCTGGCATCCCGGCCCGCGGCCTCGATCTGCCTCTCCACCTGGTCGACCCGGGATCCCACGAACGGCAGGCCGCGCAGGGGCTCCAGGGCCTGGCCGGTCCTCGTCACAGCGGTCCCGGCCCGGGTCACCGTGTCGGAGAGCTGCCGGAGGTTCCGGACCTCGATCCCGATGACGAGGCCCAGGACGATCCACGTGGCCACCCACAGCAGGGCGGCCAGGTCCATCAGGCGGATCGCCCGGCCTGATCCACCGAGGAACGCTCGCGGCGACGAGGTTCGAAAGCGACCCACCTCGGTGGCATCTACCCGCGGGGCGCCGAAGCCATGCGGGTGGGTCAGACCTTGAAGGTGGTGGCCTCCACGTCGAACGCGAGCACGGCCACGTCGCCCTCGATGGTCGCGCCCGTGTACCGGATCCCCTTCACGATCTGCGGCAGCGGCAACGAGTAGACCTGGCCGGCCACCCTGGACCGCAACACGAGCAGTCCGTTTCGAACCCGAACGTCCGCCCGAGCCGTCCGGCCGGGAAGGTCGGGCGAGGACACCATGGCCGTCCCGTGTTCGAACCGAACCGTCGCGTTCACGCTCTGGTCGTGAAGGGCCGCGGTGACGCCCTTCCCGGTGAGCGTGGCGGTTCCCTCACCGCCCCCCACCCGCACCGTGCCGCCTCTCCCACCGATGAGCTCGCTGGTGGACAGACGGACGTCGTTCAGGGTGATGTGGGCGCTCTCGATGGGGACCTTGTCCGCGTCGAACCTCCGCCCGTCGAGGGTGATCGAGGGGAAGCTCCCGGAGGCCAGGTGGGCCAGGAAGGGGAATCCGCCCAGCGACACCGACGGCTTGGTGGAGAGCCGGAGCGTGGACTGCAGGGCCTTCGCCGTCTGGGCCTCGGCCACGGCCTTCAGGCCGAAGTCGGCTGCGAGGAGCAGGGCAACCAGGATCAGCAGCAGGATCAGCAGCTTCCGCATCGGGCTCCTCGGGTGGTACGGGCCTCAGCGAACGTAGAGCCTGCCGCTGCGTTCGGCCACCTGGCCCCGCCGCAGGGGGAGAACCTGCGCGTAGGCCTTGACGGTCTGGCTGAGGCCCGGGACCTTGGCGAACGCGCCCTGGGGGCCGCGGACCATCTTTCCCGTGGAGACGTCGTACTTCGAACCGTGCCATGGACACACCAGGCACCCATCCTTGTCGATGCGGCCGTTGGCCAGGTCGGCGAACAGGTGCCGGCACCGCCGGCTCACCGCGAAGTACGTGCCGTTCGCGTTGCCCACGGCGTACGGTCCGGCCCCGACGACCTTGCCCGGGCCCAACTCGGAGGCCGGTCCCACGTCGATCTCGTCGCGCATGCTCGTCTCCACGTTCTGGGCGGGAAGACGCCCCGAGCGATTATGGGCCGAACGTCCGGAGGGCGCTCGCGCGGCTACACGGGCGGGAGGGGGCGGCGCCGGGCGAACCGCGCGTGCACCCCGGGAGAGTGGTGCACCAGGGGTTCGCCTCCCACCCGAGGGAGTCGCGAGGCGGCGAACAGGTTCTCCTGGAGGCCGGTCAGCCTGGCCCGGTGCAGGGTCCAGGGCTCGTGCTCGACCCGGGTCACCGCCACGCCCTCGGGCGTCGAGCTGTACAGGCGCCACCGGCAGGTGAGGAACCGCTCCAGCGGGGAATGGTCGGCGGGGCCCAGCCGTTCCCCCACGGTGAGCGTCATGGCGAGCCTGGGCCCGGCCGAGGGCCACCGCCGGTAGCTCTCGTAGCGCACCCGGTCGCCCTCGCGGCGAAGCTCCATCCGGGCCCACTTGTACGGCAGGTGGTACCAGCCTCGGGCCACCAGGACCAGCGAGAGGCGTTCGGCCTCCAGGGAGAAGAACCAGATGCCCCGCCGTCCGTCGGGGCCCCGGACGTAGGTGCGAACGTTGGCCTCGACGGATCGGATCGCCGGGGGGAGCAGGGACAGCCCGGGCAGCCGGGTGGCCAGGCGGAACGGGACCAGGCCGATCCAGGCGGTGCCGTCGAACGTGTCCACCTCGATGCCGGGAGGAAGGAGGCGCTGCACGTCCCGGGGCTCGCAGGGCCAGTGGACGAAGCTCACGCACTCCCACCGCTGGAGCATGACCGGATGAACGACGGTCTCGGGCGGGAAGGTGGAGAGGTCGGGATCGACCAGGGCGACCAACGAGAGCGGACGGGTGATGAGCGTCGTCACCGGGGATCACCTCGTTCGGGCGCACCGGGGAGGAGCGCGGACAGCACGGGTGCCAGGGTGGAGGCGCGTTGGAACAGCGCCTGGACGCCGGAGCGATCGCGGTCCAGGTGGGTGAGCAATTCCATCCCCAGGTAGAGCGCCACCACGGCGTGGGCCAGCTCGTCGGGGGGGAGCAGGGCGGCGAGCGGCGAGCCGGCCAGGGCCCGTTCGATGGTCTCCCGGGCGAACGTCTCCCAGGGTTCGACCAGCTCGGAGATGCGGGGCCCCATCTCGGGAAACGAGGAGGAGGCCGCGATGAGCTCCGCCAGGACCTTGATGTGGCCGGACTCGAGGTCCTCCCGGTAGATGCGGGCGGCCGCCTCGACCAGCTCGGGCAGGGTCCGGGCCTGTTCGACCTCGGCCCGGTAGCTCTCCATCCGCCGGGAGCTGGTCTCGCCCAGGGCGGCCAGGAGGAGATCGCTGATCGAACCGAAGTGGTAGAAGATCAGGGCCGGGTGGAACCCGCCGGTCCGGGCGATCTCCCGGGCGCTGGCCCCGGCGAAGCCGTGCGACTTGAGCGTCTCGATCGCCGCGTCCACGATCCGGTCCCGGGTGGGCGCAGCACCGGAGCGTCCGGGCGCCCGGCTCTTCCGTCCCGCCTTGACCATCGCCCCTTCTCCTGATCGAAAGCTTTGAGCAGTCGCTCAATAGCCTATACGGTCTCCTCTCCTGCAGTCAAACCGCTGGTCATCGGGGCCCGGTCCTGTGAGCGCTGAGCGAGGCAGGCGGATACGATCAGGTCCCCGTGCACCGCGTGACCCATAGGACCGTCGAGACGAACGGCATCTCCATGCATGTCGCGGAGGCGGGCGAGGGGCCGCCCGTCATCCTGTGCCACGGGTTCCCCGAGCTGTGGTACTCGTGGCGGCACCAGCTCCCGGTGCTGGCCGAGGCGGGCCATCACGCCGTGGCTCCCGACCAGCGGGGCTACGGCCGCACCACCGCCCCGTCCGCGATCACCGACTACGACATCGAACACCTGACGGGCGACCTGCTGGGCCTGCTCGATGCGCTCGGGGAGGAGCAGGCCGTGTTCGTCGGGCACGACTGGGGGGCCATCGTGGTGTGGGCGCTGGCGGTCATGTCGCCCGAGCGGGTCCGGGCCGTGGCCGGGCTGAGCGTCCCGTTCGTCCCCCGCGGGCCCCTGCCGCCCACGCAGCTGTTCCAGGCCCTCTCGGGCGAGAACTTCTTCTACATCCTGTACTTCCAGCAGGTCGGTCCCGCCGACGAGGAGCTGGCCCGCGATCCCCGGGCCGCGCTGGCGAAGGTCTTCTACTCGGTCTCGGCCTTCGCGCCCCCCGGGGCCGTCCGCCGGCTCCCCCGCGAGGGAACCGCCTACCTCGACATCCTGTCCGACCCGCCAGAGCTTCCCGGCTGGCTCTCGGAGGAGGACCTCGACCTCTACGCCTCCGAGTTCGCCCGGACCGGCTTCACCGGGCCGTTGAACTGGTACCGGAACTTCGACCGCAACTGGGAGTTGATGGAGCCCGTGGGGAGCCGAACGGTCACCATGCCGGCCCTGTACATCGCCGGCGAGGCCGACCCGGTGTCGCGGTTCGCCCCGCCCGAGCTCATGGACGGCTGGGCCGACGACCTCCGCGGGAAGATCCTCCTGCCCGACGCCGGCCACTGGGTCCAGCAGGAGCAGCCCGAACAGGTCAATCGCCACCTCCTGGAGTTCCTCTGGGGCCTGTAGGGCATTCGCCACCCTCGGCAGCGACACTCTCAGGGAGGGGACGTCAGGCGATCGGTCACCCTCGGCAGCGACTCTCTCAGGGAGGGGACGTCAGGCGATCGATCTCCCCGATCAGATCCTTTCCCCGGTGATAGCCGCGCTCCACCACCAGACGGGCGGCCTGGCGCGCGATTGTCACGTCCTCGGAACCGGCCCGATCGAGCAATGCCTGTAGATCCACGGCGTCCTGAGGCCGGTCCTCGGCTCGAGCCAGCACTTTGAGCACGATCAGGTGACCGATGCTCGCCACCTTTGCTGGGAGCCCCTCGAGGACCTCGAGCTCGTCGGCCCCGGCCACGACCTCGGGCTCGATCCCAGACGACGCGAAGAGCAGGTCTGCCACCCGACCCGCGGGGGGCTCCTCAGGCGGCCCTAATCTCACTGCGGCGAGCCTGCCGGCGGCTTCGTGCTCGATGGTGGCTGTGATCCGCCACCCTCGTTCGACCATGGCGGAGACGACGGCTTCCGCTTCGGGGTCGCCCGCGACCGCGATGGCGAGATCGACGTCTCGGGTAAACCGGGGCTCCGTTCGAACGGATACCGCGATGCCGCCGACGACCGCCATCGGCGCAGCGAGAGCATCGAGATCAGCGATGACCCGTCGGAGGAGCTCCTCGAGATCGATCACCTTCGAGGCCAGGCCACGGGTCTGCCCTGCGCGTCCCCGAACTCCGCTCCGGGCCGCTCCGAGAGCCAATCGCGGAGGCGGCGTTCGATCTCCTCGTCGTTCTCGTCAGGGTGTCGGCGGCGGAGGTTCTGCCGCATGAGGCGGACCCCGTCCTCGTGGAGAAGGAGGGTCGCCCTCAAACGTCGGGCGAGCACGTCAGGGTCTTCCGCCACCGATCCATTTTCCCACCCCACCCTCAGGGAATGGCATGCTCGACCTGGCGCCCCTCCGGAGCATCGAACTCCCACCGGAGCTGGCCGCAGGCGGCGTCGATCTCTCGGCCGCGCGTATCGCGCACGGTGACGTTGACGCCTTCATCGCGAAGCCGGTTGACGAATGCCCTCATGCGCGCCGGGGTGCTGGGCTGCGTGGGATAGCCCGGCGTGGGATTCAGCGGGATCAGGTTCACGTGGGCGTGAAGCCTGCGGGCGATCCGGGCCAGCAGTCGCGCCTGCCCGTCGCCGTCGTTGACCCCGTCGATCATGGCCCACTCGATGGACGGCCTGCGGTGCGTTCGATCCCGCCACTCCTGCACGGCGGCAGTCAGCTCGGCCAACGGCCACAGGCGGTTCACCGGGACCAGCTCGTTCCGAAGCTCGTCGTCCGCGGCGTGGAGGCTCACCGCCAGGCCGACCTGCGGGTGGTCGGCGCCGAGGCGCCGGATGCCGGGGACCACGCCCACCGTCGACACCGTGACGTGCCTTGCGCCGAGGCCGAACCCCATGGGGTCCAGCAGGCGGCTCACGGCTTCGCGGGTGGCCCGGTAGTTCGCCATGGGCTCGCCCATGCCCATGAACACCACGTTCGTCACTCGCTTCGGAGTCCATGACGGCAGCGCCCGCGCCGAACGCGACGCCCACACGGCCTGGGCGGCGATCTCGCCCGCGGAGAGGTTCGCCTTCAGGCCCATCTGTCCCGTGGCGCAGAAGCCGCACCCCATAGCGCACCCCGCCTGCGAGGACACACACGCGGTGACCCGGTCCGGATAGCCCATCACCACCGTCTCCACAAGGTGCCGCCCGCCGAACCGAAGCAGCCCTTTGCGGGTGGCCCCCCCGTCGGCCTCGCGTTCGGTGAGGACCTCGATGCCAGCGGGTAGCTCCTCGGCCAACCGGTCGCGCAATGCCCCTGGGAGGTCCGTCATAGCCTCGTAGGTCGCGGCCCGTCTCCACAGGCCGGCGTAGACCTGCCCAGCTCGGTAGGGCGGCTGGCCCCAGTCGGCCAGGCGGGCCTGCAGCGTCGGCAGGTCGAGGTCGTAGGCGTACACGGGTTCGACGGCGTTCATCGCGAACAGCCAGCGTAGCGAACGCCAAGGCCGGGCGATCAAGCCCGAATCCCGCCGGGCGGCGACCACCGGCATCATGATCCGGAACGAGCTCGAGCTCGAACGCATGCTCGGATTGGCGGGTTGCGCGGAACGGCCGGAAGTGGCTACCGTGAGTCGGGCCGACCCGAAACAGGGGGTGGTTGTGGTGGCAAGCGCGGAAGAGCTCGGCAGGAAGTGGTTCGAGGCGATGTCGAACCATGACTTCGAGGGAGCGCTGGAGACGCTGGCCGACGACGTCGACTTCTGGTCGCCCGCAGGGCCGATGCGCGGGCGTGAGGAGGTCCGTCCGTTCCTGTTGGGGTACGAGACGGCGTTCCCCGACGCGGTGTTCGACATCAAGGTGGCGGTCGGCTCGGAGAACATGACGGCCCTCGAGGGGACGTTCAGCGGGAAGAACACCGGCCCGATCACGAGCCCGGCGGGAGAGATGCCCGCGACGGGCCGGGATGTCTCCCTCCCGTTCGTCACGGTGATCGAGACCGACGGGGAGCACATCACGTCGCACCACGCCTACTGGGACCAGATGGGATTCATGGCCCAGCTCGGCCTGATGCCAGAGCAGGCCTCGGCGTGACGGCTCAACGCCGGCCCCGGTCCGTCGACCGCTCCGACCTCCGGGGTCGGCTGGTGGAGCTGTCGGACGCCCTGCACCCGGGAGTCAATCGCTCCCGGGCGTTGGGAGAGCTGGACCGGCTGTTCCGCTCCGGAAGCCCGCCCGATCCGCCGCCGGAGGGGTTCCTGCCGGGGAGGCTGCTGGCCACCGCGACGTGGGGGCCGTGGGACTCGATGGTGGCCCGCCTGGGCCGGGCATGGATGCCGTGGCAGGGCAAGTCGTTCGACGCCTCGGCGGCCACGGGGCTGAACCGGTTCGCGGTCCTGCCGGGGGTGCGGGTGGGGTTCCGGATCCTGTGGCCCGGGTACCGGCCGGTGTCCCGGTCGGCCGACCGGATCGAGGCGTTCGAGTTCCGCAACCGCCTGGGGGAGGGCGCGGTCGATCCCGGCCTGAAGGTCTACAAGATCGACTACGACTTCGAATCGAACCCCGGGTTCATCATCCGGAGGATCCTGGACGAGCTGGTCCAGGTCGAGGAGGGCGTGTATCTCGGCAAGGTCCTGATGCGGCTGGGCCGGCGGTTCCACCCCATCGGGTTCTTCATGCTGGAGTCGCCCACAGGCTGAGTTCCTGAATAAGAGCGCTATTTGTTTAGCTATAGGTAGCCTGATGACCTCGCGGTCGCCCAGAGGCCTAGCGCCGGCAATCGACCGCCTTGGAAAGCGCGTCGCAGATAGCGGCCATCGTGGCCGGTGAGGCCCGGCCCACACGGCGGTCGAGATTTGAACGGGCCACCAGTTGCACGTTGTCGAGGTTCGCCACCGATCGGAGCCGAACTCCATCGTCGGGCCCCAGGGCGACTTCGGTCGACAGGCCCCGAACGGTGGTCGTGACGGGCGCGGCGATCACGGCATGGAGGTGCCGTCCCATCGGATCGCGAGTCAGGACGATCACCGGACGAACCTTGTCGAGCCGCGCGAGCCACACCTCCCCGCGACGCGGCGCTGGATCGCTCACCGTTCGTCTTCCGGGTACAAGGCCTCCCAGTCGGTGTCGTCCTCGAGATCGGTGGTGTCCGCAAGAGTTGCCAGCTCCACCTCGGCATCGGTCGGAGGGATGCGGCGGTAGGCGGCGATGTCACGACGGATGTGTTCGGTTCGGATGAGGTGGTCGAGCGCGACTTCGATCACCTCTGAGGTCGAACCCGCTCGGACCAGCGACTTGGCGGTCTCGGCCTTCGACCGATCGAGTGTGATGGTGACCTTCTCCTTGGCCATACCGCAGATAGTACCGCAGAGCCTTACCAGTGGTGTGGCTGGGCCGATTCCACAGGCTGATGAGGCCTCGATGTCGATGGACGTACGTCCTCCTGTGCGGTTGGGAGCTGCCCATACTTCCGCAAGCTGCCGGGCCCGCGTTCCCCGTTTCCGTGGGAGAGTTCCAATGGCAGTTCGACCACGACCAGGAAGGGCCCCGATGCGAAACTCCACAGACCCAGGGTTCGGCATCCACCGCACGGGCGCGGCCAGGCCCGGAGGGCCGCAGGACCGGCGCCCCCGGGCTCCGGCGCCGCCGCCCCCGCCGAAGTGGCATGGCTACCTGATCTGGATCGGGGTCGCCGCGACCGTGCTCCTGCTGCTGCGGCCGCTCATGAGCGGGCAGGCCCCGACAACCCTGACCTACTCCCAGTTCATCACCGACATCTCCCAGGGCAAGGTGCGCTCGGTGTCGATCGACGCGAACGGCGCCGTTTCCGGCGTGCTGAAGAACGGCAACGAGCGGTTCGAGTCGCAGATCCCCGTGGCGGTGCAGGACACCGCCCTGCTGCCGCTGCTGCGGCGCAACCACGTGCAGATCACGGCGGAGCCGCCGGGTACCAGTTCGGCCCTCTCGGTCATCCTGAGCTTCCTGCCGTTCCTGCTGCTGATCGGGGTGTACGTGTACATCGGGCGGCGGACCAAGCGGGCCATGGCCGGGGGGATCGGGGGGATCATCGGCTCGCGGGCGAAGGTCTACGACGCGGACAAGCCGGCCACGCGGTTCGGCGATGTCGCCGGCTACGAGGGCGCCAAGCGGGAGATCGCCGAGGTCGTCGACTTCCTCAAGAACCCGGACCGCTACGCGAAGGTCGGGGCGAAGGGTCCCCGGGGCGTGCTGCTGGTGGGCCCACCCGGCACCGGCAAGACCCTCATGGCCCGGGCCGTGGCCGGCGAGGCCGAGGTCCCGTTCTTCAGCGTGACCGGTTCGGGCTTCGTCGAGCTGTTCGTCGGCGTGGGCGCGGCCCGGGTGCGCGACCTGTTCAACGACGCCCGCAAGCGGGCACCCTCGATCGTCTTCATCGACGAGATCGACGCCATCGGGCAGCGCCGGGGCGGGGCCATCGTGTCGAACGACGAACGCGAACAGACCCTCAACCAGATGCTGGCGGAGATGGACGGGTTCGACCCCTCGACGGGCATCGTGGTGATCGCCGCGACCAACCGGCCGGAGACGCTCGACCCCGCGCTGCTGCGGCCGGGGCGGTTCGACCGGCAGATCGAGATCCCCCTGCCGAACCTGAAGGAGCGGGCGGCCATCCTGGCGGTGCACGCCCGGGGGAAGAAGCTCGGGCCCGACGTGGACCTGGAGGTGGTGGCGCGAGGCACGCCCGGGTTCTCCGGAGCCGACCTGGCGAACCTGGTCAACGAGGCCGCCATCGTGGCCGTGCGGGCGGGGCGTGATGTGATCTCGGCGACCGACTTCGCCGAGGCTCGCGACCGCATCCTCCTGGGCCGGCGGGAGGCCACCAACGCCCTGCTGCCCGACGAGAAGAAGGCGGTGGCCGTGCACGAGTCGGGGCACGCCCTGGTGGCCGCGCTGTCGGAGCACGCCGACCCGGTGGTGAAGGTCACGATCCTCCCCGCCGGTCAGGCGCTGGGCGTGACCGAACAGTTGCCGGTGGACGAACGCCACCTGTACCCGGAGAGCTACCTGCGGGAGTCGCTGGCCATCCGGGTGGGTGGCCGGGTGGCGGAGATCCTGGTGCAGGGCGAGGCCTCGACCGGTGCGGCGAACGACCTGGCGGGGGCGACCCAGCTCGCCACGAGGATGGTTCGGGAGTTCGGCATGAGCCCGAAGCTCGGGCCGGTTGGCTACTCGAGCGGCTTGCCCATGTACCTGGGCGACCAGGAGGTCTCGCGACGGTCCTACGCCGAGGCCACCCAGCGGGTCATCGACGAGGAGGTCACGCGGCTGCTGAACGAGGCCCAGGAGCATGCCCGCCAGTTGCTCTCGGAGCATCGTGAGGAGCTGGGCCGCCTGGTCGACCTGTTGCTCGAACGAGAGACGGCGGACGGCGAGGACGTCTACGCGATCCTGGGCCGCCCGATGCCCGGCCGCCGAGAGGAAGCCGAACCCGCCGTCGCCCACGCCACGTCCGAGACGACCGGGCCGGCGTGAGGAATGGCGGCAGATGAACCGGATTTGGAGTTCAGCTTGAGGCAGAGCTTCTTGGTGGTCTATGACTATGGTCAAGGGGGTGTGTGGGCATTCGTTCTCGCTGAGTCCAAGGAACGGCTCAAGTTGATGTTCCCGGAGCTGCAGGTCTTCGATCGGCCTCCATCTTGGATGACCGAATCCCAACTGGTTGGGATCAGCGCCGAGCGCACGATTGAACATCGCAGATCGGGAGAGTTGGCTGCTCCCGGAGATCATCAGGGGGAGACCTGACCCAGGTGAGTAGCAGCTGAGAGGTTTCGCAATTCGTCCGTACGCACAATTGTAGATGTAGGATTTCAAAGGTGGTTGCGGCGGGTCTCCTCGACAAGGCGCTCGGGTTCCTCAGTGGGCTCTTTGCCATCGTCGGCTTCGTGAGTTATGTGATCGCTACCAGGCGCGCGTCGCGCCTGAAGTTCCTTGGTGGGCCTGGTGGGGCGGTGCGATCGCCTTCGGCCTCGACGCGGTCGGCAATGGGAGCTACATGAGGGTAGTTCTCGTTGCTTTCGCAGCGGCTATGTTGGGGGTCGGCTTGGCTGACTTTGTCCCGAAGTTCCGGAACCACGAGATCCATCTTCGTAGGCCTCCTACTCGACGCTACGACGACTTGGCGGAAGCCGATTGGGTCCAAGGAACGAATCTTGTTCACATCACGAGCGTCGCCGGTTCCTTTCGCCTAGGCGAACCCCCGCACGTCATGTTCACCACCCAATTGCTGAATGGCAGCGTGCACGATTTCCTGCTCAGTGGGCGAATCAGTGGTCACATCGAGGTGGAGCAGCCCAGCGGTGGAGTATTGGAGCTAGGGGAATCACCGGAGTTGGAAGAGTTCTGGGGCAGCATGGGAAGGCGAATCATTAGAGGGCCAGTTTCCTCCCAGGCCCCCCTTCTGGTGCCACGCAACTATCCAACGATCATTGAGGTCCGTCAGCGACTATCCGACATGGCCGTGCGTTGGCTCAAGGAGCGCGAAGCGGGAGGGTTCAAATTCTACTTCACGGCGTTGAACATAGAAGCCACATTCATTCGCGCAGGAAACGGACGACAGGAGCAGCGAAACCCAGAGGGCCTACTCTTCCCACAGTCGCCCTACATATTGGCAGTGAGGCCATGAACCAGGTCCCGTACGGGGCGCTCTCTCCTTCGACCCCCCTGAGCAACGTATCCCGGACCATTTCCTCGCAGTTGTTGAATCGGAACTCGAACCGTGAGGTGCAAGGCTAGTGCGCTGGGCTGACAAAGCCGGAAATGATCGATAGGTCGCTGTTCTCGAAGCGGCTCGAGTTGCGTTCGATGTCTCCGGCCTTCATCGAAGCGCTGCTCTCCGGTGACCGTGCGCGGGCGGAGGAGAGCCTCGGCGCGCCGGTTCCTCCCGAGTGGCCCGAGGACATCGGGCACATGCTCACGCTTCGGCTCCAGCAGATGCGGGCCGACCCTTCGGAGCAGGAGTGGCTGGCCCGGGCGATGGTGCTTCGGAGCGACGGGCGGACCGTCGTCGGCAACATCGGGTTCCACGCGCGGCCGGACGGCCGCGGGATGGTGGAGGTCGGCTACACCGTCCTCCCCGAGCATCGCCGCCGGGGCTACGCCGAGGAAGCCGTGCGGGCGTTGTTCGACTGGGCCCGCCGCACCCATGGAATCCGGATCTTCCGGGCGTCGGTCGGCCCGGCCAACGAGCCCTCGCTGGCGTTGGTCCGCAAGCTCGGGTTCGTCCAGACCGGTGTGCAGTGGGACGAGATCGACGGCGAGGAGCTGGTGTTCGAGCACCTACCCGAGATCAACTGAACGTGGATGGGCCGCCTTTGGGTTCCCGCGTACAGTCCAGGGCAAGGAGCGACGGGAAGGAGAAGGCCATGGACGAGCTGTGGAGGCGGGGAGCGAGCGAGTTGGCTGCGGCCCTCCGGAGCAGGGAGGTTTCGAGCCGGGAGGTGGTCGAGGCGCACCTCGAACGGATCGAGACGCTGAACCCGAAGGTGAACGCGGTCACCGTGACGCTGGCGGAGCAGTCGCTCCAGGCGGCGGATGAGGCCGACCGGCGACTGGCCGCCGGTCACGAGGTCGGCCCGCTGCACGGCGTTCCGTTCACGGTCAAGGAGAACGTCGATGTGACCGGCACCGCCACCACCTGGGGGCTGGCCGCCGCGGCCGGGGCCATCGCCGACACCGACGCCCCCCAGGTGGCGCACCTGCGGGCGGCCGGGGCCATCCCCATCGGACGGACCAACATGCCGGACTTCGCGCTGCGATGGCACACGGACAACGCGCTGCACGGCCCGACGGTGAACCCGTGGGACGCGGGACGGACCCCCGGCGGGTCCAGCGGCGGGGAGGCCGCCGCCCTGGCCACGGGGATGTCGCCGCTGGGCGTGGGCAACGACCTGGGGGGTTCGCTCCGGTGGCCCTCCCAGTGCTGCGGGGTCACCGCGATCCGGCCCACCCTCGGCCGGGTGCCCGGGGCCAGCGTGGTCGAACCCATCAACGCCCCCATCGGGATCCAGCTGTTCAACTCGCAGGGGCCGATGGCGCGAAGGGTCGCCGACCTGCGGGTCGCCCTCGAGGTGATGAGCCGGCCCAGCCCCCGTGACCCGTGGTACGTGCCGGCTCCGATCACTGGTCCGCCGGTCGAGGGGCCGGTGAAGGTCGCGGTGGTGCGCGACCCGGGCGGGATCGGCGTCGATCCGCAGGTGGCCGGGGGCGTGGACCGGACGGCCCGGGAGCTCTCGGCGGCGGGGTACGCCGTCGAGGAGATCGAACCCCCCTCGATCATGGAGGCCTTTCAGGGGTGGTCCCAGCTGATCAGCTGGGACTTCGAGGCGCTCCGGGCGGTGTTCGAGGCGCTGGGGTCGCCGGACGCCCTGACCTTCTACTCGATCTCGCGGCAGTCGCTGCCGCCGCCGGAGGTGGGCAGCCTGGCCTCGCTGTTCGTCACCCGGCAGGCCCTGATCCGGCAGTGGTCCGAGTTCCTGGACCACCACCCGTTGGTGCTGGCCCCGGTGGCCACAGTGCCGCCGTTCCCGCTGGGGACCGACCTGGACTCGATGGGCGTGGCGCAGTTCGTCATGGCCATGCGGATGGTGGTGGCGGTGAACTTCCTGGGCCTGCCCTCCGCGGCGGTCCCGGTGGGGGTGGCCGATGGGCTGCCCCAGGCGGTCCAGCTCATCGGGGCCCGGTTCCGAGAGGACGTCTGCCTGGACGCGGCGGAAGCGCTGGAGGGCCGGGTGGGAACGCTCGCCCCGATCGATCCGCGGTAGGCGCGGTCGGGGCCGAACGCCCGCACCACGTCGGTGACCATCGACAGCGCGGCGAGCAGTTCGGCCGGCCGAACCTGGCCCGGTTCGATCCCGGAAGATCCCACGTGCAGCCCGAAGCCTACCCGGGCGGTCCGGAGGAACCGGCCATCCGGCTACCTACGTGACGACGTTGTGTGCCGGGAAGACCTGGGGCTCGACCTGGGGGATCCCCGCCGGCTCCAGCAGGGGCATGAGCATCTGGCCGAACCGCCCGAAGGACTCCTCCGAATCCCACACGTCGACCACCCGCCAGCCGTGGGCAGTCGGACCGGCCACGTGCGACACGATGCCCTCGACCGGCCAGTCCGAGATCTGATGCAGGCCGCCCTCGTGAAGCAGGCTGCACACCGCGTCGTATTGCTCTGCCGTCACGCCCGGGAACTCGAACACCACACCGATGGCCATCGACCATCCCCCCCTTTCGGCTCGGAGCGCCACTCTACTCGGGGCCGCCCTCGGCGACGCCGGCCTCGACCAGTTCCCCTTGTTCGCCGGGCCCGTCGTCCCGGATCACCCGCATGGACAGCGCGGCCAGCCCGGCCAGCCCGGCGAGGACGGCGATCACGCCGCCCCCGGCCAGCCCGACCCTCGCGTTGAGGTGCTGGCCCACCCAGCCCGACAGCGTGCCCCCGATGGGCGTGCTGCCCAGGAACACCACCGAGTACAGCGCCATCACCCGGCCCCGCATCTCGTCGGACGAGTTGAGCTGCAGCGTCGAGTTCGCCGTGATGGCGAACGAGATCCCGGCCGCGCCGAGCAACGCCATCAACGGCCACTCCAGGGCAAGGCTGCGGACCAGCGCCACCGCGGTGGTCACGGCCCCCACGCCGACCGCAAGCAGGGCCAGGTTCCGAACGTTCGCCCTGGCCGAGCGAGACGCCATGAACAGCGCGCCGAACAGCGAGCCCACACCGAACAGCGACAGCAGCCGCCCATAGGTGCCGGCGTTCCCGTGGAACGTCCGCACGGCCAGCAGCGGCAGCAGCACCGAGAAGTTGTAGGTGAACAGGAACACCACGGCCATGATCAGCAGGGGAAGCCGGAGCCGTTCGGTTCGCCATGCGTAGCGGATGCCCTCCCGGACCTGCCCGGGCTTGCGTTCGGCCCTCCGGCGGGCCCGCAGCTCGTTCGGCCTGATCATGAGCAAGGCCACGATCACGGCCCCGTAGGTGATGCCGTTGATCAGGAAGACCGGTCCCACGCCGAACGCGCCGATCAGCAGTCCCCCGACGGCGGCGCCGAGGATCCTCGAGCCGGTGAAGGTCGCTGTGTTCAGGCTCATGGCGTTGGTGAGGTCCTCCGGCCCCACCATCTCCAGGTAGAAGCTCTGGCGGGTGGGCATGTCCACCGCGGTGACGCACCCGGTGAGGAACGAGAGCGCGTACACCATCCAGACGTGCACCACGCCGGTGAGGACCAGCAGCCACAGCGCCACGGCCAGCGAGCCGTACGCGGCCTGCGTCAGGATCTGGACCCGCCGGTTGTCGAACCGGTCGGCCACGAGCCCTCCCCACGCCCCCACCAGCAGGATGGGCAGGAACGTCAGGGCCGTGTCGAACCCCAGGGCCACGCCCGAGTGCGTGAGCTGCAGGACCAGGAAGGGCTGGGCCACGGACTGCATCCACGTGCCCCCGGTCGACAGCAGTTGGCCCCCGATGAACAGCCGGAAGTTTCGAACCCGCAGCGACTTGAACGTGCGCCGAAGCTGCCCGTCCGCCATCTGCGGAACCGCCTCGCCCTCGGGCCTCATCGCGGGCCAGCGTATCGCGCCGGGAGGGCGGCGCGATCTCGGGTCGGGGTGGGCTGCATGGAGACCGCCCGCCGCATGAGGAGGAGGAGCTCCGAACCGTTCTTCATGGGGTAGGGATGTATGCTGTAAGACGTCATGCGGCGGAGGACGCAGCTCTATCTGGAGGAAGACCAATACCGGTGGCTCAAGCGGCAGGCCGGGCGGGGGGCCATGGCCGACGTGGTCCGACGGTTGATCGACGAGGCTCGGGGGCGGACGTCTCCTTCGAAGGGGGACCCATTCATCCGGTATCTGCTCGAGGAACCGCCAGGGCGAGGAGGACGAACGACCTCGGTGGCGACCCTCGATGAGGACGTGTATGGCGAGTGACTCGAGTATTCATCGACACGGGAGCGTTCGTCGCCCTTCGTAATCGCAGAGAGCGGGAGCACGTGCCGGCGCGCAAGGCCCTGGAGGCCTTGGTGCGCGAGGGCGTGTCACTGTTCACGACGAACTACGTGTTCGCCGAAACGTACACAGCCCTCCTGGTCCGGGTGAGCCGACACGAGGCGATCTCCTGGGGTCGCCGATTCCGTGCGGGCCGGGCGATCGAGCTCATCAGGGTCGATGAGGAGGTCGAAGAGGAGGCATGGAGCATCCTCCAGTCGCACGAGGACAAGGCTTGGAGCTACGTCGACGCGACATCGTTCGTCGTGATGCAGCGTGAACGTTCAACTCGCGCCTTCACGTTCGACCACAACTTCTCCCAGCGCGGGCTGGACATGGTTCCATCGCCACGCTGAGGCGTCCCCATCCCCTGCCGTCCGGGTGGGGGTCGTACGCTGTTCCGAGCGGACTCACAGGAATCTCACAGCGTCCCGTCTTACGATTCGGCTGTGAACGACAACGGAAGCACCTCGACGGAAGACACGCGGATCCTCGTCGTCGACGACGAGGAGAGCATCACCGACCTCCTGGCGACCGCCCTGAAGTACGAACGGTTCGACGTGGCCGTGGCCCACACCGGCCGGGAGGCGCTCCGGCAGGTCGGGTCGTTCCGGCCCCACCTCATGGTGCTCGACGTGATGCTTCCCGACTGGGACGGGTTCGAGGTGGCCAAGCGCCTGGCCGACCAGCGCGACCGCATCCCGGTCCTGTTCCTCACGGCGCGGGACGCCACGGGCGACCGGGTCAAGGGCCTCACCCTGGGCGGTGACGACTACGTGACCAAGCCCTTCAGCCTGGAGGAGTTGATCGCCCGCATTCGAGCCATCCTCCGGCGAACCCACGGGACCGCCGACGGCTCGGCCCGCCTCAAGTACGGCGACCTCGAGATGGACGATGACATGCACCAGGTGTGGCGGGCCGGCCGGCCCATCGAGCTCACCGCCACCGAGTACAAGCTCCTTCGATATCTCATCGCGAACGCTCCGCGGGTGCTCAGCAAGTCGCAGATCCTCGACCACGTGTGGAACTACGACTTCGGCGGCGAGGGCAACGTGGTCGAGACCTACATCAGCTACCTCCGGAAGAAGGTGGACCGGGAGGGGCCGTCCCTGATCCACACCGTCCGGGGCGTCGGCTACGCCCTGCGCCAGCCAGCCGAATAGACCATGCCCCTCAGGCTGAAGCTGCTCATCGCGGTGATCGTGCTGGTGTTCGCGGGCCTGGGCGTGGCCGACGTGGTGACCTACACCCAGCTCCGGTCGTCCCTGCTGCAGCGGGTCGACCAGCAGCTCGGCGCGGCCGTCTTCCCCGTGGCGCATTCGATCGGCGAGGGGCAGCCTCCTCCGGCGAACCCCGGCGGCATCGGAAACTCGGCCCTGCCTCCGGGGACGTTCGGTGAGGTGCTCGATCCCTCCGGGGGCCGCATCGGAGATCCGGTCCGGTACAGCTACGAGGGGCCGCAGCTTCCCGATCCGGCGCTCCCTTCCACCCTCCCATCGATCGGCTCGGGACCCGACGACTACGCCACCTTCACCGCTGGGGCGGTGGGAGGTTCGTCGTTGCGCTACCGGGTGCGGGTGCAGAACGTCGTGGTGCAGTCCTTCGGGCAGCCCCTCGGCGTGAACGCCCGGCTGGTCATCGCCATCCCACTGACCGAGGCCGACAAGACCCTGAGCCAGCTCCGGGCCATCGAGGTCCTGGTCACCCTGGCCATCCTGCTGGGGCTGGGGTTCCTGTCGTGGTGGATCGTCCGGCGGGGGCTTCGCCCGCTGGACGAGATCGGGGATACGGCCGGGGCCATCGCCGCGGGCGACCTGTCCCGGCGGGTGCCCTACGAGGACTCCCGAACCGAGATCGGCCGGCTGGGCGTGGCCCTGAACGCGATGCTGGCCCAGATCGAGCGGGCCTTCGCGGAGCGAAAGGCCTCCGAGGACCGCCTCCGCCGCTTCCTGGCCGACGCCTCGCACGAGCTCCGCACGCCCCTCACCTCGATCCGGGGCTACGCGGAGCTGTTCCGCCGCGGGGCCAGTGAGAACGAACACGACCTGGCCAAGTCCATGCGCCGGATCGAGGACGAATCCGCCCGGTTGGGCGTCATGGTCGAGGACCTCCTGCTGCTGGCCCGGCTGGACCAGGACCGGCCACTCGAGCTCGGGGAGATCGACCTGGCCGAGCTGGCCGCAGACGCGGTTCAGGACGCCAGGGCGTCGGGCTCGGATCGCCCGATCGCCCTGGAGGCCCCGGCCCCCGTGCCGATGCTCGGGG
>Ga0137378_10000649_pt1 | contig 27419 bp, 27 predicted proteins | sample SagtaG_21_FD_104813 | JGI IMG/M metagenome (GOLD analysis project Ga0137378, IMG submission 104813) | Vadose zone soil microbial communities from Sagehorn Ranch, Mendocino, California, USA - Sage2_L_60_16 metaG | ecosystem: Environmental > Terrestrial > Soil > Vadose zone | place: USA... | reverse complement strand
GCGGCGCACCGACTAACCGCCGCTACAATCTCGCCTTCAGTATTTCCGCGCGTAATATTTTCAACACCGTCAGTCCGGGGCTGCCCGTGGGAAATCTTAGCTCTCCCTTCTTCGGACAGTCCATCGCACTGGCGGGCGGACCATTCTCTTCGGCTTCCGCCAACCGGCGGCTGGATTTGCAGGTGATGTTCTCGTTTTGAATCAGCTCTCAGCCGCCAGCTCTCAGCAGCCAGGTATACAGTCTCGCTTTGATTCAGAACCTACACATCGAATCTCGAAGCCCGGAGTTCCTGTGCTCAAAGCTGAAAGCTGACGGCTGATAGCTGAAAGTTTTACTGGCAGTTCGCGGCTTCGGGCGGCGAAAGCGCAGTCAGCACGTTTTGGTTGGGGTAGCTATAAGCCCCGCCCAGCGCCGACGACGGCGATTGAAATGCGAACCAGGGCAACAGGGCTTCATTTTGCGGATGATAGGTCCGGCCGTTCGTCCGGATGGCAATGGTCGCGTCGGAGAGTCCCTCAATCGCATCGCCTACTTCCAAGTCATCCTGACAATTTCCGTTTTGTGAAAGCCACCAGGGCGTGATGCCGTGAACTCCATCGCTGCCGACGAAGGGGTCATTCACACTCTCAGTGATCTCATGGCTGAGCGCGGTAATGTCTTCAAACCCGGGGGCGAACAGGCCCGGACTGATCCAGCTTGAGAAATTGAGGACGTAGCGCTTTTCGTGGAACTGATTTCCGGAATCTCCGGGTTCAGAATCATAGGTGTGAAAGCCGAGCACGCAGCAGTGGTTGGGATTCCCATTGAGGTAGAGGTAGGTGTTAGGAAAGAGAAACGTAGAAATACCCGCGGTAGTGATGTCTCCCGCGTGTTCCGCCGCGCCCACCGGACTTGTGACATCATTCGCGGTGGCAGGAAACAGGAGCTTCGAGAACACGCTTATATCCACCAGAACAAAGGCGCAGCAGGAGCCATCGGGACTCAACGCGAAATAGTACGCACCCCTCGGGATGGATAGCGTCCGCTCCGCCTTGACCGATGGCTTCAAACGCGTGTGCCAATCCGCCTGCATCCGGTTATAGAACTCCGCGCGCTGCACCGCATCTGCAAATTGAGTTGGTGCGTCGCTGCTGGTGTACTCCGAATTCTGAAATACCGGCGAGTTGACGACCCCGCTGACGAATGGGCGCACCGAGTAGCGCAGCGGGTGTCCATCTACCACTCGCACGCCACCGCCGTAATCGAGCAGGTCGAGCGAGACCGGCACGATTGGAGCGTTGAAGCTAGTCGTTCCCCCCAACTCAGGCCGGCCACCAGCCATGGTGAACAACCACCTTTGCCGTGGCTTGCCCATAGGATCGAATCCCGGGACCTGGAACTCGCCCGCAAAAGTCCGGACGGAATCGATGCCCGTTGCAGGCGCAAGGGCAGATGGAAGGGCGCGGGGTGAGACTGCGCGGGTCGGTCCGCGGGGGATTACGGTTGTGAATCCGCGCCGCGCATTGGAAAGCGTCGGAGCGATCTGATCTTTAATCTGCGCATGGGTCTGCTCAGACGTTTGCGCGAACGCCGGGCACATGCCCAACAGAAATGCGCACACGACAAATTGGCGCAGAACCAATGAGCGCAAAACCGAGGAGAATGTCTTACCTGTCCACAAAGCCTCAACCGCCTGCCATAAAACTACTTGGATGCGATCAGACTTGCAATTCGGTTTGATGAAAATGTCGTAAATTCGTCATTCCGCCGTCATTTCGGCCGCGTAATCGCGCCTTCGGACGCCGAGGAAACCAGCGCGCAGTACTTGCCGAAGACTCCAGTTGCGTAACGCGGCTTTGGCGCCTTCCACGCCGCCATTCTGCGATGAATCTCCGTGTCCGCGATCTCGAGTTCCAGCACTCGCTTGGTGACGTCAATGTGCACGACGTCTCCCTCGTGGACAGCGGCAATCGGACCGCCCAGCGCAGCTTCCGGAGAAACGTGGCCCATCATCAAACCGTGAGTAGCGCCGCTGAACCGGCCATCAGTAAGCAGGGCGACTGAATTTCCCAGTCCTTCGCCGACAATTGCCCCGGTTACGCTGAGCATTTCGCGCATGCCCGGACCACCGCGAGGACCTTCGTACCTGATGACCACTACATCGCCTGCCTTAATGCGTTTGCTGGTCACCGCGGTCATTGCTTCTTCTTCGGACTCGAAAACCCTTGCTGGTCCGCGATGACTCAGCCGCTCATGACCGCTGATTTTTGCGACGCATCCTTCGGGCGCCAGGTTCCCGCATAGGATAACCAGTCCGCCAGTTGCTTTCAGCGGTTTGTCGAGCGGTGCGATTACTTCCTGGTCCGGAGTCTCCACGGCCGCCGCAGCCTCTTCGCCGATCGTCTTTCCGCTGACCGTCATTGCGTTTTCGTGCAGCTTCTTCCCATGCAGCAAACGGTTTGCCAGCAGCCGGATTCCGCCTGCCCGGTGCATGTCCGCCGCGACGAATTTCCCGGAAGGTTTCAAATCGCACAGCAGCGGAGTGCGCTCGCTGACTCTTTGGAAGTCGTCAATTTCGAGTGGAACCCCGGCCTCGCGCGCGAGGGCCAGCAAGTGCAGCACCGAGTTAGTCGAGCCGCCAGTGGCTGCGACCGAAGCAATCGCATTTTCGAACGCCTGACGCGTGAGGATGTCTTTTACTTTGGTCCCACTCTTCAGCAGATTGAGCACGACCTCGCCGCAGCGAAGGGCAATTTCGTCTTTCTGCGGATCCATCGCCGGCACGCTGTTGAATCCCATCGGCGAGAGGCCGATCATTTCCATCACGGTGGACATGGTGTTCGCCGTGTACTGCCCGCCGCACGCGCCCGCGCCAGGGCAGGCGACATTTTCGATTTCCAGCAGATCAGCGTCGCTGATTTTTCCCGCGGCGTTGGCCCCCACCGCCTCAAACACGTCCTGGATGGTCACATCTTTCCCTCGATAATTCCCCGCCGCGATCGTGCCGCCATACAGCACTAGGCCGGGCAAATCAATGCGCGCCATCGCCATGGCCGCCGCCGGAATCGTCTTGTCGCAACCGACCACGCACACTACCGCGTCAAACAACTGCCCGCGGCAGACCAGTTCTATCGAATCGGCAATCACTTCGCGGCTTACCAGCGATGCCCGCATTCCCTCCGTGCCCATAGTCTCGCCGTCGCTAATAGCGATGGTGTTGAACTCCATGGGCGTGCCTCCAGCCGCGCGGATGCCTTCTTTTACCTTGGCCGCAAGCCGTCGCAAATGGAAGTTGCAAGGCATGGTTTCAATCCAGGTGTTGGCGACGCCAATCAGCGGCTTGGTGAGATCCTCGCCCGTGAAGCCGACGGCCTTGAACATGGCGCGGGCGCCAGCCCGGTCTCGCCCATCGGTAATAAGACGACTGCGGTGTTTCAGATCCATAGGATTAGAAGGTTACGACAGAGTGGCTGAAAGCGAAAGCGGGCCAGAGGGTTGTGTTCGTGCAGTCGCAACAGTTACCCACAGGCACTCCAGCCACTAAGTTGCTTACGACTACGGAAGGATGGCGAGACCCTATTTCAGGCTCGTCCCTACAGTTCCGACACGGGACTCTTCGGAAGCGGGCCTGAGAATGAAATGCAACGTTGGCCTGAAGAGGGCAGCCGCCCCCGATGCGACAGCGATTGCGTGTGGGATACCGATCATTACACCGACATAGAATCGATCAGTTGTTGGGCCGATGGAGGGACTCTCGAAATCCGCGATCCATATTCCTGTGAGTCCCACAAGCATCCATGCACCGATCTCCGTCCACCACCGTAACCGTCCGACTGCTAGAAAGCAGAGACTCCAAAGCGACGCCGTACCGAGCGCGTAGAGGAGCAACGCGACCCGTGTGCTTCGAATGAGTCGCGCTCGATCTTGTCGGTATGACTCCGTGGCGTACGATGGCGATTCGCGTCGTAGCTGGACAAACTCCATGACCGTTGCGGGCAACCACGGGTACTTTAGAAGCGCGACAGGTGTCGAAGCCAGCAAGGACCCCACTGCAAGGACTCGTGATATGTTCCGTAGGTTCATCCTGGAATTTCCTGGTTAATTCTAAGAACGAGAGGAATTCTACATGAGCGCGCTGGATATCCGCGCAAGTGGTAACCTGCAGAATGATGAAAAAAGCGTATGAGTCCTTATTCGCACTAGCTGCAGCACTGGTTTTTGTGAGTGCGACTGTTCTCGCCCAGAGGCAGGAAATCGTCTGGAACGACCAGGAGAAGCCCATCGTCGAGCAGCTACATAACATCCGCAATCTGCCTGACGATGTTCGCGTTCACACCACCCGCAACCTGGCGCTGCAGATCCGTCACCTTCCCGCCGTGCCCAACAAACTGCGACTGGCCATGGGACTCGCCGGCCGCGCAACTGAAGGCGACTTTGGACACGACACGCTGCAGGAAGTCGCCACTACTCTGGCCGACGCAATGAAAGAACAGCCTCCCAAAGACCAACAGGCCTATCTCGAACTTGCCAGCCTGGTCCGTTACGAGCACGTCAGTGCCTCGCTCGATACGCCGGAGTTCGCCGCAGCAATGGCCAAACTCGAAGCTGATGACCATCGTCGCAACGAGGCCAACTTCACGCTGACCGATCTGAGCGGCAAAGCCTGGACCTTAAAAGATCTGCGCGGCAAAGTTGTGCTGGTAAATTTCTGGGCCACATGGTGCCCGCCCTGCCGCAAAGAAATGCCCGACCTTGAAGCCCTCTATCGCCGCTTCGGCCCGCAGGGGCTGGTCATTCTCGGTATCTCCGACGAAGAAGCTGCCAAGGTGCAGCCCTTCATCGAGCAGCAGAAAGTCACCTACCCGGTCCTCCTCGACCCCGGCCGCAAGGTGAATGAACTATTCCAAATCGACGGTATCCCCAAGACGTTCATCTACGACCGCGAAGGCAAGATCGTCGCCCAATCGATTGACATGCGAACGCAGAAGCAGTTTCTGGAGATGTTGGTGCAGGCGGGATTGCAGTGCTAGAGAGCGAAACGCCAAGGAAAACCTCTGAGCTTTACGCCATCGCCGCGCTGGCCGAGTGACCATTCGCTCCGGCAGACGCCGGCGGATGTGGACCGGCACACCCAGCGGCGGCTTCCAGCATTTCGGGCGTGGGGACGCCGACGCGCACATCCGTTACATCCACAATCGCGTGCCAATCGCGGCACAGCTGTCCGATCTGCTTGGAATTAACCTCCAGCAGCAAGTCGGCGCGATGGCCGGAGTCGGCGGGACTGGCATGCACGTAATGGATTTCGAGGCCGCGACGGGAGACGGCAGTCAGGATCCGCATCAGCGTGCCTTGCGTGTTGCGATAGTGGATGTGAAGTGCGTGCATGGGTTTTTCTCCCCCAAAACTAGCTCGTGTGGGGACAGCCGCCCTCGGCTGTCCTCGGGCCGCAGGCCCGATTCTTCGCTGGTCATGCTTGTCGAGCCGCGCTCGCCGGGCAGGTGAGCATCTTTCGACTTCGCTCAGGACAGGCCCTGCCCCTACATTTCTTTATTCGTCGTCGAACAACATCTCCGAGAGCGCCGCGCCCGCGGGCACCATCGGATACACATTCGCCTCCGGAGCGCAGTCAAACACCAGCAGCTCCGGCTCGGATGACTTCAGAAAACGCTCCAGCGCGTCACCCGTCTCTTCCGTCACCGGATATTCCTGCATGGCGTCTTCGTTCAGCCGCTCGGCATTGATCCGATACGCTTTCGCGATCTCGACAAAATCCGGATTGTCGCTCAAGTCGGTTTCAGCGTAATTGCGCTGATAAAAAAGCTGCTGCCACTGCCGGACCATGCCCAGATATTTGTTGTCCACGATCACCAACTTGATCGGCAGATTCAGGCGGCGCACGGTCGCCAGCTCCTGAATGTTCATCTGAAAGCCGCCGTCTCCGGAGACGCAAAGCACGGTCGTGTCGGGTTTCGAAAGCTGCACCCCAACCGCTGCGGGCAGAGCGAATCCCATCGAGCCAAGTCCGCCGGAAGTGATGAATCCTCGTGGCGAAGCAGAACGATAGCGCTGCGCCGCCCACATCTGGTGCTGGCCCACGTCGGCGATGACAACACTGTTTTCCGGTAGCCGGCCAAAGACTTCATCCAGGAAGCGAACTGTCAATTGCGAAAGCCCGCGTGGATCAAGCTCAGCGCGATCAGGTCCACAAGCCAGCGCGCGCCATTCGGTCCAATCCGGCAGCTTCACGGCTTGAATTTTCTTGTAAAACGCAGGAATCGTCTGCGCGAGATCGCCAACCACTGGCAACTCGCAAGCCCGCACGCGGTCGAGTTGCGCCGGATCGATTTCGAAGTGAACGATTTTTGCGTTGGGAGCAAAGCGCGTGGGATCGCCGGTAACGCGGTCGTCGAGCCGCGCCCCAAACACCAGCAGCAGATCGTTCTCATGCAGCGCCATGTTGGCCGCACGCGTGCCATGCATGCCGACCATTCCCAGGTAATACGGAGCGGAAGGAACAACCGCTCCCAGTCCGTGCACCGTTGCGAACGCCGGAATATTCAGTCGGTCGAGAAGCTGCCGTAGTTCGGGAATCGCGCCAGAAAGTTTCGCGCCAGCTCCGATCAACGCCACCGGCCGCTTGGCCTGTTGCAGCAGCGAGATCAGTGCGTCGCCAGTCGCCGAAGCTTCAGCCGCTTGCGCATCCGACGGCCGTGGCTGCGGCGTAAACTTCAGCGGGCCGGCAAATTCCATCTTCGCTTTAAGAAAATCCGTCGGGATATCAATCACCACAGGGCCAGGACGTCCCTCGCGTGCCCAGTAGAATCCCTCCGCAATCGCCGATGGGATTTCTTCGATAGATTTCACCAGCCGGCTCCACTTGGTCAGCGAGAGCGTCAATCCGAATACGTCGGTTTCCTGGAAGGCGTCGGTTCCGATCAAAGCGCTACGGACTTGCCCGGTGATGCAGACTAGCGGCACCGAATCCATTTTTGCGTCCGCGATTCCGGTAACTAGGTTTGTTGCGCCAGGCCCGCTGGTGGCAATCGCAACACCGACTTTTCCTGTGGCGCGCGCATGGCCTTCAGCGGCAAACACCGCGCCCTGCTCATGACGCGTCAGAATGTGGCGGATGCCGCTGCCCTCGAGCGCGTCGTACAACGGCATGATTGCGCCGCCGGGGTAGCCGAATACCAGATCCACACCTTCGGCGCGCAGACACTGCAAGAAGATTTCGGCTCCTCTAAGCATTCACAACCTTTTTCGCCTCGGCGGGTTCGGCCTTGGTGGCCCGCTTGCCGGAATCATTCTGCAACCACGACATCATTCCGCGCAGGTTCGCGCCCACCGCTTCCACCTGGTGATTTTTCTCAGCCTGACGCAGCACTCCGAAATTCTTGCAGCCAGTCTTGTTCTCTTCAATCCACTCCCGCGCGAACGTGCCGTTCTGAATGTCGGCCAGGATCTTCTTCATCGCCGTGCGAGTCTCGTCGCCCACAACTTTCGGGCCGCGAGTGAGGTCGCCATACTCGGCGGTATTCGAAATCGAGTAGCGCATGCGGTCCAGGCCGCCTTCATAGATGAGATCGACAATCAGCTTCATTTCGTGAATGCACTCAAAATAGGCGATCTCAGGCTGATAGCCAGCTTCGGTCAGAGTTTCAAAACCTTTCTTCATCAGGGAGGTCAGCCCGCCGCAGAGCACCGCTTGCTCGCCGAACAGATCGCTCTCGGTTTCTTCTTTAAAGGTCGTCTGCAGAACTCCCGCGCGAGTTGAACCGATGCCGTAGGCGTAGGCCAAAGCCAACTCATGCGCCCGGCCGGTGGCATCCTGCTGAATGGCAATCAGCGACGGAACCCCTCGCCCTTCCGCATAAACCCGCCGCAACAGGTGACCCGGGCTCTTAGGCGCAATCATGACTACGTCCACGTCAGACGGAGGAACAATCGTCTTGAAATGGATGCTGAACCCGTGCGAGAAGCTGAGTACCTTGCCCTTCTTCAAGCCCGCTTTGATGGACGATTCATAGAGCACGGCGTGGGTTTCGTCGGGCGCCACAATCTGGAGCCAATCCGCCTTCTCGGCTGCCTCCGCCGGGGCCAGCACCGTGAAGCCGTCGGCTTTCGCTTGCTTGGCGCTGGGACGAGTCTGATCCAGGCCGATAATTACGTTGTATCCACTGTCGCGGAGGTTCTGGGCTTGGGCGTGTCCCTGGCTGCCGTAGCCGAAGACGGCGATGGTCTTGCCCTTCAGTGCGGCTGGATTGGCGTCGCGCTCGTAGAAGATGGTGGCCATGATTTGGGCTCCTGTCGGTGTGCGTACCGACCGGTCGGTCGGTATTGGAATGTTAGCCACCACCACCGCCAATGTCAATAGTTTCCTGATTACCGTGATTACCGCACACACTGATTACCAGCACTGAATGACGTGCCGGTAACGGGTGCTGTATATTGGTCGCCGATGCCCCGCGAATCTGCTGCCGATCCCCGCCAGGAAATCCTCCGCACGGCCGCGCGTTTGTTTCAGCAGCAAGGCTACGACGGGACCTCCATGAACGATGTGGCGGCAGCTCTAAAGTTAAGCAAAGGCGGACTTTACCACCATTTCCAGAGCAAGGATGAGATCCTCTTCAACCTCATGAACCACGCCATGGACATCACCGAGGAGCAGGTCATAGCCCCAGTTAAGTCCATCGCTAATCCCGAGGAGCGTCTGCGGTCCCTCATCCGTCGCCACATCGCCGTGGTGCTGAGCGAACGCGACCGCGAGATCACGGTCATGCTGCATGAAAATCATCCCCTTACCCCCGCCTTGCGCCGGCGGATCAACGCGCGCAAGAAAGATTATGTGCATTTCGTCGAGAACCTAATTGCCGAGGTACACGCGAATGCCCAGACAAACTCGCAGAATACGCGCATCGGCGAATCGCAGAGAACCGTCACTCCCCGGGCGGCGGCGTTCGCCCTGCTGGGAATGATCAACTGGATCTACCAATGGTATCGCCCCGAAGGCAGCCTGCAGGAAGAAAGCCTGGTCCAGCAGTACACGGAGATATTTTTCCAGGGGGCATTCGGATGACCGAAGTCTTTGCGCTCGATCAACTGCTCGCGAAACGGCTTCAGGCCGGACGCTCCTACCTCGAATTCCTCTGCGTTCCCGCCATGAGCGCCGGAGTCTATGTCCTCCCCGCCGGAGCCCCCGATCCGCAGCAGCCGCACCACCAAGACGAAATCTATTACGTAGTCCGCGGCAAGGCGAAAATGCGCTTGGGGTCCGGGGGACGCACCAACGATCGCTCCAAGAAGCGCGGTGACGAACGAGTCGAGGAACGCTCGGTCGGCACGGGCAGCGTGATCTTCGTGGAAGCGGGACTGGAGCATCGCTTCTTCGACATTGAGGAGGAGTTGGTGGTGCTGGTGGTGTTCGCGCCGGAGGAGAGCAGTTAGGGATTCGGATCATAAATCCCCCCTTTGAAAGTGCAGGTGCGAGATCTTGCTACCGGTCGCGGCGGAATAGCGTGGCGGTCACGCCATCGGCGTGGCCGAGTTTCGACGCCACAAATCCTTCGTGGGAGAATCGTCCCAACAACCACGGGGTGAAAGTGTCTCCCTGGTCGCGGGTGACGAACACGAATTGGCTGGCGGGTTCTAGGACTTTGGATGACACATCTTCCATATAGCGAATGTTGTCGCTGTCGAGCCGCAGCGGGATTAGAACAATGCGGCCGGGGATGGGATATTTCGAGAGTGGACACAGTAACGGACTGTCGGGGTCGATGTCGAAGTCCCAGGTGACCTTGGCCGATTCGATAAGCCCGGGGCGCACCAGCACCGGCGTTTTGTCGCCAAGGTTAGCAGCGTGGACCGCCTGCGCGGCCGCACGCCAATCTTCCAGATGCGGATTCACCCACAGATGATGACTTCCGAAGCTGGCTATGGCGGCCAGCACAACGCAGAGGCTGACGCAAACGCGTACCTTCTCGGGAAGCAAAGTACGTATTCCCCAACCGGCGAGCAGCGCCAACCCTAACATTGATGGAAGGTAATACTTGTCCGCGAAAAGCTTGAACCCCGTTAACCGGGAAACCGCAAACAACGTGACAATCGGCACCAGCAGCCAACCAAGCAACAAAACTGCCGTATCGGAGGCCATCGCAGGCTGGCTCACGCTGACTCTCCGACACAAAATGTAGCCCAGCAGCAAGCCGGCGAAGATTCCCGGTCCCAGCGCGGCTGGCATGATCGAGGAGACCAATGCCCCGAAATCCGGAGTGGGCAAGAAAACCAACTTGGAGGAACCACGGCTGACCAGAATTGCATTCAAAATAAGCGGAGAAATCAGGACGCCAATAAATGCCGCGGCGGCGATCAGCCTGTACCAGCGCACCGGCCCGCCAGAGCGTATTCGATAAAGCGCATACGCTGCCTGGACTAGGTAAGCCGGTGCGAACAGATAGTGGAAATAGAGAATGGCAGCGGCCAGGCCTGCGTATCCCAACATATTCCGCATCCGCCCCGTGTCCAGCCACCGCACCAGTTGCAGCATGCTGCCCACGACGACCAATAGCCCAAGTGCGTAGGGGCGCGCGTTCGCCGCCGTTTTCGACATCTCTTGCAGAGACGCGAACACCACCAAAGCCAGCACGCCGGTCTCGCGGTCAAAGAGGCGTGTGCCCAATCGGAAGAGCAACCAGGCTGTGCCGAAAGCAGCGAACAGGGAAGGCAAACGCAGCGCGATCTCGCTCGGTCCTCCTACACGAACGGCAGCCGCAGCGATGAGTGTGTACAGGAGGTTTTGTCCTGGCCAGAATTGACTGCGCGATATGGACGGCCCGATTCCTTTGCACACGCTCCAAAACGTCACCGCCTCATCCAGCCATAGGCTGGCCGTCATGGGTGCAACCCAGAGACGAAGGGCAGCCACTGCCGCAAGTGCAAGGTATATTTTTATGCGACGGGATTCGTCGGGTGCTAGGCGAACACCGGCGATTTCGCTTGATTCATCGATCACCCTCACACCGCGGCCGGTTCTTTCGCCGGGATCCAGTACACTTCTTCTTTCAGATGCTCCTTGGTGAAGCCGATGCGTTTTAGCATGCTCTTGCCGTTCTCGATCATGTCGGGATGGCCGCAAAGGTAGGCGACGGAGTTATTGCCGTCGAGGCCCCACTGGTCGGCGTATTTGCGCAGCACATCGTCGACGCGGCCGCGCTCGCCGCTCCACTTTTCATCGTCCCAGGGACGGCTGACGGTAGGAGCATATTTCAGCCACGGAACTTCTGAGGCAAACTTAACTAGTTCGTCGTTGTATCCAAATTCCCAGGAGCGGCTGGCGCCATTCAGCAGGAAAAGTTTCTGCTCGCCTTTGAAGGTGCCTTCTTTCCATCCGCGATACAGAGTGCGCACATAACTCACAAACGGCGCCACACCAGTGACAGTTGAAACCAGCAGATGATTGGTGCGGCCGCTCTTGCTGTCAAGCGTGAACAGTCCCTTCGACGATTTGCGCATGAGCATCTCATCTCCCACTTGCAACTGGTAGAGCTTGGGAGTGAGCGCGCCCTCGGGCACCAGTTCGAAGAAAAATTCCAACTCGTTCTCGAGCGGAGAGGAAACAATGGAGTAGGCGCGCTCGATCCGCTTGGCTTCGGTCCGTACGCCCAGCGTCGCATATTGTCCGGGCTTGAAGGTGAATGCGCCGCCCGGATCAACCCGGATCATCCACAGATCGGAAGCGAAATCGGCCCGCTTCAGTATTCGCGCTATATAAAATTTGTCTCCGGGATTGTCCATTTTTGCCCTCGCTCACGAAGTGACCCCACAGTTTACAGGAGTGACGAATGAGTTGCAGGGCTGTTCAAACGAGAAGCAGAGCTAAGCCATCGCCCGAAGCGCAGTCTCAATCACTCGTGGGCGATACAAGCTGGGACTCTTTCAACTCCGCAAGCTCACGCTGCGTCTTCCTCCAGGATTTGTGGTTCTTCTTGGTATGAAACGGAGCATTCAGGTCAGAATAGAAGGCAAGGATGTTGCTTCGTAACTCGGGAGGTAATCTTGCGAAGTCATCATTGCTCAGATAGTCGAGCAGGCGGGCGTAGGTTTTGTCGGCCAGTGAGTACTCGGCGGGGGCGGTTGGCTGGCCAGTATCACAATCGGTGTCCGGGAGAATGAGGTTGCCTTCGCGCGCCTGGCCGAGCAGCTTCCTGTAATTGTCGAAGGTTTGATCCACACTCTTAATGTACATGTCCTCCGTCTGGGTGCTGGGGACTTTGAACGCCAGTGCGCTGGCGGGGCCGATCTTGGGAATAATTCGCAGGAAAAACGCCAGCACCCGTACCCCGAAGCTGGGTCGGCGATATCCTTTGCCCCAGTCTTTCTCGTAACTGGTGCGCGACAAGCGATAGAGAAACTCTCTCTTATTGAAATTTGGCGTTTCACGAACCAGTTCCTCATGTCGGTTGAGCAACGCGGCGCGCGTTAGTTTAGGGATAAACACGCTAACCGCCCGCCGGAAGCTTTCGATGGCGACGTCTTCGTCGTCGAGAACTTCATCTAGGTTGAGGCCGTACGTCTTCAGAAAAGCCTGCTCCAGCAGGCGTTGCGAAACATTGAAGCCGATGAAATCGTGGTAACGATCGGAAGTGTATCGTTTCTTCGCCACCTGCACCATGTCGAACCCGAATTCGGTGCGAATGTGGGCCTTGGGATCGTCGGCATAAGTGACTGCATTGCCGTGTTTGGCTCTGAGTTTGGGGAATTCCAGCGCCACCACCTGGTTGATGGTCGGATGCCCCATATTGTCGGAGGAGTAATGCGCCAGTGCTCCCAGCGCGAAGGCGTACTGATTGATATCCGAAGATTCCTCGATCAGAGCGGCGACAAAATCTCCGGTGCGCACATAGTGCAGCAGGTCGCTGAAATACTTGCTGCCCCCGGGGTAATAGCCCATGTCCTGAATCAGGCTGCCGCCGTAGGCATAGCTGTGCGCCTCTTTGAGTTGGTCCGGCGTTGTCTGCGGAAACCGCTTTAAAAGCATGGGTCGAATTTGGTCTTCCCACGCCAGATCGATGATTTGTTCATGAGTGAGAACTGAGTACGCCCTGGCTGGTAGAGAACTGAACGTAGCGGCCAGCAAGGCAATGCTAGTGATAATGGTCGTGCTCACGTTTCTCATGCCAGGGGTTTTGGATGCAAAAATGGACGGAGCCGCCATCACTTGCCCACGACCAGCACGACAAAAGAATCGGGCAATATCGATGGTCGAGGATGCGGTTGCTGCTCGGTCGCTGTAGGCGGCGGCCCGAATTTTGCTGTCACCAGGAATATTTGGTGGGTCTTGGGGTCCACCGCCATGGTTCGCGCTCCGCGTTGGGTGGATACGGTTTGCGCCACGCTGAAGGTGTCCGGAGAGTCCTCGTGCGCGACCGTCAGTACGCCTTCGCCGCAGGATGCAAATGCAAATCCGGTTTCTGGATCAAATCCATTCGCATCGACGCCGTCCCCGATGGGCAATGTGGTGATGACTCTTCCGGTGTCCGCATTCACCACTGCCATCATCTTATTATCGCAGCCCGCGAACAAGCGGCGGTTCTTGACGTCAATCGCCAAACCGCTCGGTTCCTTGCATGGAGCCAGTGCCCAGATGGCCTTTATTTTTAGAGTTTTGGGGTCTAGGGCCAGGATCTCGCTCTTGTCTTCCAGGTTAACGAAAATTTCTCCCGCACCGGTGGTTACGGCGAATTCCGGTTTTCCATCAAGAGGAATCTTGCCCACGACTTCACCGGTAGCCGCGTCAATGGCCGTCGCATCATTGCTTCGGCCGTTAAACGTAAAGACCCGGTTGGTGGCGGGATCAAAAAGAATTGCGTCGGGATTTTCCCCCGCCTTAACCTTCTTAATGGTCTTGAGCGTGTTCAGGTCGAAAATGCTCACCGTACCTTCGCGCCCGTTGCTGGTGAAGCCGCGCCCTAGATCGGGCGCGAGCGCAATGCCGTGGACCCCCGGCGTGTCAGCGATGTCGCCAACAGATTTACCGGAGTCGGCATCAATCACCATCACATGCGTGGCCCGGGAAATATATAGGAGGCGCGCATCGGGATCGAGTTTGAGATAGTCCCAACCACCGTCACCGCCCAGCGCGTAAGTCTTGATTACATGCAATCCCGGATCGGCGGCAAACAAAAACTGGCAAGGCAAAAGACAAAAGATCAGATTCATCAGGAAGCGTTTCATGGCAGGCCTCACTCTCGATATTTATTAAGACCGCAAGCGGCGAAATAGAATTCTACCGCCCCAAGCCCGGCTTGTGGGGAGCTTTAGTAAAGAGGGTTAAAGGACGATGAAAATCTATTTGGACGGCCCGCTGTTCACAACTGCCGAACAAGAGTTCAATCGCCGGCTAAGAAATTTTCTCGAGAACGCTGGCCACAAAGTCTGGCTTCCGCAGGAACATGAGCCGCGCAAGCGGAGCACGCAAGCCACCTTCGAGACTGACATCGCCGGACCGGACGGCGCCGAAGTGGTGGTGGCGAACATGGACGGTCCCGGTACCGACTCTGGCACCTGCTGGGAATGCGGTTACGCGTACCAGAAAAAGCCCATCATTCTTTTCCGCACAGACTTTCGCGAGGCTGGAGACGTCCCCGGCTCGCCGTTTAACTTGAAGCTCTTGGCTTCGGCGACGAAGACAATTCTCGCACCGTTGGCATCCGTCGAAGAACTGGCCAGCCGGATTGCGTCCGCGCTGCCGGAGTTGCAATCTGCTATCTGAAATCTTGAATTTGCAATTCTCAGTTGGCAATCTTAGCGATGTGCACATCAAACCCCGTCTTCGGCAGCAGGGAAGTCAGCTCGAAAACCCGGAAGCTGTCAGCGGTGGTTTCGCTATGTCGGAACAATCCCGGCTCGCTCTCCACCACCTGTCTGCGGCCCTCCATTTGATTGAGGAACTGCTGCGCCGCTTTCTGGTCGAGTTCCTCGTGTTTGGCCTGGCTGGTGACGGCTTCCGCCGCATACGAACGCACCAGCTTGGGCCAGTATTTTGCCAGCAGTTCGTTACTGGCGAAAATGTCCGCCCAAATAATCTCTCCGTTCACAGCCACAACGACACCGACTGCGTTCTTGTCTTTTAGTTGATGGATGAGGCTTTGATAGTCGTGTTCGACGGGGACGGCAACTGCGTCCAGTTTACGCTGGACCGCGCTATTCTGGATCACGCCTGCATAGGAGCTGGTCACTTCCACCGTCTCGCTTGCTGACGGGGGAAGGCCGGCGGCCATGGCTGTCCGCGCATTGCCCACTTCGGACCAGACTTTCTGTTGATCTTTGTCGGCCATGGCCTTCGAGCGCACCGAAGGCTGCACCATTCCCCCCATCCCGACTCCCATCCCGTGAAAGTTGCTCGAGGCCGCCACCCAGCGTCCGGGCTCGACGCAGAAAACGCTCAGGTCGATCGGATCGCTTTCCGGCGGCACCAAGCGGTCTTTGCCGATAATTCGATCCTGCTTGCCTCCGGTGACGATCTCTCCCGCCAGCAGGATCAGCGGGCGCTTGGAATTGTTGACCAGCACCAGAGCGTTAACCTGCGCTCCGTCGTGTCTTCGTTCATCCCAGACGCCTTCGCGGTGTCGTGGCCGCACCAGTGGGGACACGCTTCCAGTCTCACTGACCACCACCTCGCCGCTGCGCAGTCCTTCGTCGAGGGTGATGAATTGATGCGTGTCATGGGAAGCGCCGGCCAAGATTGGAAAAATTGTCAACGCCCCGTGCCGGATTGGCTCCAGCACTATGTACCCTTCTGCCGCCGGGAGCTGCCCCGCTGGCGCCAGGCAGGGATAGAACATCCCCAATGCCAGTAATGCGAGGATCACTCCACCAACTATCCATGTAGTTTTCATAAGGCTCCTCCCCGACCGGCAACGAATGACAAACCGCGCCGAAGGCTGTTGAATTCTTCTCGCCTATGGGTGGAACGGCAAAATTCAGGGTTCTTGCGTCTAAAAGATTGGTAGTATCCGACTGGTATCGAAGAAAGATCGCTCCCGCCATGCCCGAGCCCGGTGTCCAACCCGTAGAGGTAGTAGAGACGAAGCAGGTCTTATCGGGATTGGAGTCGGTCATGTCTGAGCTTTATGCCAGAAGCGGCGCGGATCGGTTTGGAATCTCGCCGCAACAGTTCGCTGCGTTGATCGAAGAGGTCGCCGCGAAATCCCTGCCTGCTGCGGCGCTGCCGGCGGCGAAAATCGAATTCAGTAAGACACAAAGAGTGGAAGAGTTGGTACTAGCCCGGGCCTGCGCTGCCGGCAATGAGCGCGCATGGGAAGTCTTTTTCGTCCGCTATCGTGAAAAGCTGTACGAGATCGGAAGGCAAATCACGCGCGAGGATTCTACGGGGCGGGAACTGGCGGACTCGGTTTATGCCGATCTTTTTGGTACCAAGATGCGCGAGGGAAACCGGGTTTCGCGACTTACTTATTACTCCGGCCGCGGATCGCTGGAGGGCTGGTTGCGCACGGTCCTGGCGCAGGAATATGTGAACACCTATCGCAAGCAGCGCCGCCTGGTAAGCCTGGATGAGGAGTCCGAAGAGGGAGTGCAATTCGCGGCCACACCCAGCGAACCTGCGGTCGTCTCCGACCCCCGGCTGGAAAATGCGATTGACGCAGCGCTGGGGTCACTCGAAGCCGAAGAGCGTTTCATCTTGGCTTCGTATTTTTTGGACGGTCGCACACTGGCGCAGATCGCACAAGCACTTTCGGTGCACGAGTCAACCATCAGCCGAAAGATCGAAAAACTCACCAAGGGCCTGCGCAAGCAGACCATGAAGAACCTGGTGCGCCAGGGGATGAGCCGCCGCCAGGCGGAGGAGGCGCTCAGCGCCGACATTCGCGATCTAGCGCTGGATATTCGCGCCAGTTTGGCGCAAGATTCGGTCGCCAGTTCGTTCTCAGAGCAGGGGGCAAAGGCGGGCGAGGGAGGCAGCTAGTTCTTAGTCAAGAAATGGATCAATTGGCAAAACTCGTTTCTCGACGCCTGAAGGCACAACCAGCCCCCGGCCCGCATCCTGCTCCGGAGTTGCTGGCCGCTTTCGCCGAGCATGCTCTTCCTGACGGAGAGCGCAGGCAACTGTTGCAGCACCTGGGAGCCTGCTCCGATTGTCGCGAGATTCTGTATGTGGCGTTGCCCGACTCTTCAGACGCGCAGCAGGTCCTCGTTCTGAAGCCTCGGACTTTTAGACGATGGGGATTGAGTTGGGGCGCATTGGTTGCGTCGGTCGCGATTGTGGCGGTTTTCTTTAGTACGAATCGCCTTGGACACAAGAATCATGCCGCGCCGATAGTTGCGACTGCACCGGCTGGTGCGAGTGAGACTGAAACTAAAATTGCGGCAGAAAAAACGCCGCCAGAACTTTACCAGGTGCAATCGGCGCGCGATGCAAGTAAAACCAGGTTGGCTGGCAATCGCGAGGAAAGCGAGAGCAAGCCCCGGCCCGAGGCCAAGCACATGACCGCGAAACCGCAAGCGGTGCTGGACTTCGGGGGGGCTGACCAAGTGCGCGTATCAGCTCCACCGGCCTCGGATCAGACGATGAACTCAAGCCGCCAGAATTTACCGCTCCAGGGCCGCAATGTGACGTCCCTGTCTGAGTTCACGGCGTCTCAGGCCAAGCCGACCGCCGCTCCGCAACCGGCAGGCAAGGACAAGAACACGATGGAGTCCGCGTACGCTAGTGGGGGCCTGCTTGCCAGGGAATCAGCCGTAACAGGCAATTTAGGCGGCGTAATCTCTGATCCATCTGGCGCCGTGGTGGGCAACGCCAACGTTACGATGGTTGGCCCCCTCGGCACGAAATCTGCCACGTCAGATTCTGAGGGGAGGTTTTCCTTCGACCTTTTAACCCCAGGTTCTTACTCGCTCAAGGCCGAGGCGAGCGGTTTTAAAGCGACAGAAATTGAGCACGTGGCAGTGCTCAACAATAGGACCTCCAATCTCCAAGTCAGGCTCGAACCGGGCGCCGCTTCGGAGGTTGTCGAGGTGAGTGCTGCAGCACCAACCGTCGCTCAGGCAGTCGAGGCGTCGGGCGGAGCTCCGGAACTAGGCACCTCAGCTGGACTTGTCGCGGAACGGCAGAAAAAGGCTGCGCAGTTTATTGTGCCAAAGTCCCCGCAGCCAGGCATCGGGTCCGGAGCAGGCGGGTCCAAACTCCAATGGACGCTTTCGCCGCAAGGCGCTGTCCAGCGTTCGAGTGACAACGGGAAAACCTGGCAGGCTGTTTCAGTGGTGATCGGCACCACATTCCGCGCCCTTTCTGCAGTTGGCGCGAATATCTGGGTCGGAGGAAGGTCGGGTGCGCTCTACCATTCCCCCGATTCCGGCCAAACCTGGGCCAAGTTCGAGCCCGCAGCTGGTGGCAAGAAGCTCGACCAGGATATTGTGCACGTGGACTTTTCAGACCCCTTAAGTGGCACCGTAACCACTGCCAATGGCGAGGTTTGGACGACCTCCGATGGCGGCCAGAACTGGCTTCCACACCTGGCCCATTAGGGACCTAACCGGGTTACCTAAGTGACATTTACACCTCTCCCCGATGCCTCTACTATCCATCTCGTGGTTTGGCAGTTCTGGGGGAGGGCTGCCAGGGCGTCCTGTTCATTCAGGGCGCTTTTTTATTGGAAACAGTTGTCAGCGATCAGTGATCAGTGGTTCAGTTGGCAACGTTCAGTGTCCAGCCGTCACCGCCATTTCTAGCCGCGGCAGGTAGTTCAGTGCCCACTGACAACTGCCTTTTGCGACCTCTGGGCCGCCAAAGCATCAAATATTTGGTGTTACGATAGCGATATCGCAATTCATCAGCTTTTAGCAGTTGGAGGAAGTATGGCAGGCAACGGAATTATTGAAGTTAACGATGCGAACTTCGACCAGGATGTCCTGAAATCGGAGACCCCGGTCCTGCTGGACTTTTGGGCCGCCTGGTGCGGCCCTTGCCGCGCTATCGCTCCTATTGTGGATGAACTCGCCACCGAGTACGCCGGCAAAGTGAAGATTGGCAAAATGGACGTGGACCGCAACAGCGCTACCCCCATGCGCTACGGAGTCCGCGGCATTCCCACGCTGCTCGTGTTCAAAGGCGGCCAGGTGAAAGAGCAGATCGTCGGATACGTCGCGAAAGAGCAGATCCAGAAGGCCTTGGACAAGCACATCGGGTAAGGCAGCTTTCATCTATCAGCCCCTCTTAGGAAAACCGCCTGATCCATTCCAGCGCGGCAACTATGATGTACACAAAAGTTGTATCTATGAACATTCGGTGCTATATTCGGCACCTAGGGGGAAATCCTCATGGACACGGCCAGAAAGCGAGTCCACAAGCACTTTCAACTGGACTTGGCGAAAATCAAGCGCGCCCAGAAGGTTTTGCGGGCCAGGACCGAAACCGAAGCCATTGATCGCGCCTTGGATTTAGCTATTGCTGAGCACGAAAAAAACCGCCGGGCGCTTAATGCCACTGAGCGCTTTATTAAGAGCGGCATCGAGATCAAGGACGTTTACGGCACACTGGGTGGCTAGATGCAGCCCGCCCTCTTCGATACATCTATATACATCTCCGCACTGCGTCGGGGAAACGATGCCGTGCTCGAGCTCAGGCGATTCGCTGATTCGCCACTCTGGATGAGTGCGATCGCTCTCGAAGAACTTTACGCAGGGGTGAACGACCGCGACCGTCACGTCGTGGAACGACTGGAACGCGATTTTGACAGAGCCAAACGAATCCTAGTCCCGGATTTGAGCGATTGGACTCAAGCTGGCAGAGTTCTCGCCCGTGTGGCGGAAAGGTATAACTATGAATTGATCGGCCCAGGACGACTGACCAATGATGCCTTGATCGCAATGAGCGCAGGCCGCCTCGGAATTCGCGTGATCTGCACAAATGAAAGGGATTTCCGCAGACTTGCCGAATTCCGCAATTTTCAATGGCAGGTGACGAATGTCTAGCTTCTCGTTTATCTGACCTAGTACTTCCTCAACACCCCAATCACTCTCCCTTGAATCTCCACATCCACCGCAGGCACAATGATTGGCTTCATCTTTGCATTTGAAGGTTGCAGGCGGATCTTATCGCCTTCCCGGTAGAAGCGTTTGAGGGTGGCGTCGGTGCCCTCGATCAGCGCCACCACGATGTCTCCGTTGTGCGCAAGCTTAGTTTTTTCGACCAGAACGTAGTCTTTGCTCAAGATGTGCTCGTCCTGCATGGAGTCGCCACGCACTTCCAGCACGAACACTTCTTTCGAGCGGACGAAATCGGCGAGCGAAATGGTCTCCGGATGCTCGACGGCTTCAATCGGCTGACCAGCAGCAATTCTTCCCAAAAGCGGCAGTACCGTGTCACTGCTGACCGACATGGCCTGCTTCAGTCGCCCTTTGGGAGGCAGCAGGACAATCGAACGACTGCGGTTGTGGTCGCGGGTCAGCAAACCTTTTTTCTCGAGATTGCAAATGTGCTTGTGAACCGTCGCGAGCGAACTCAAACCCAAAGCCTCGCCGATTTCCTGGTACGACGGTGTATACCGGTTGCGCTGAAAGAATTCCGCAATGAAGTCGTAAACCTGGCGTTGACGTTTGGTGATTGCCATGCGATCATTGTAGGCGAATATAAAGCGAAGTCAATGACTTTGTGCGGAGAGGGAAGCTCTGAAATAATGGAGGAAGCAGTTAGCTATTAGCCTTTTGCCGAACAAAGTACGGTTGGCCACAAGCAAGAGCTAACAGCTAAGAGCCAAGAGCTGCCTTTTTATGCCTGACAAAATCATGAAGTCCGAATCTGAGTGGCAAGAGCAACTCTCTCCCGAGCAATACCAAGTGACCCGCAAAGCCGGCACTGAACCTGCCTTTTCCGGGAAATATTACAAGACGAAAGACCCTGGGACATACACCTGCGCCTGCTGTGGCGAACCGCTGTTCAGTTCCGAGACTAAGTTCGATTCTGGCACCGGATGGCCAAGTTTCTACAAGCCGGTCACCGAAGGCGCGGTGGAGGAACACAGCGACCGCGCTTACGGCATGACCCGGACCGAAGTGCGCTGCTCCCGCTGCGATTCGCACTTGGGCCACGTTTTTCCCGACGGCCCCCGTTCCACCGGCATGCGTTACTGCATGAACTCCGCCGCCCTGGAACTCAAGCCGGAAGAAAAAAAGAAGTAAGCAATTTTGATTGGATACCCGAGCCCATCCTTCTCGCGTTCTGTGCGAGAGGGTGGGGCCTGCCGATAGATAGCTCCGCGTGGGCGGCCCAGCATTGATCGGTCTCCGCCAAGAGCTAAGAGCCAAGAGCCAAGAGCTGGTCTTCTTACTTTCCCGCCGCTGCCGACAGGGCCTTCAAGTCCGCCTTGATCTCGGAGGACTTCACCTGCACCGCGCCCTTCAGCATGGCGCCGTCTTCAATGCTGATGCGCTGGCTGACGATATCGCCGGTCAGCGAGCCTTCGCTGCGGATATCCACGCGGTCGCTGCACTCGATGTTGCCGGTGACTTTGCCCATGATCACAACTTCGCGCGCAGTAATGTTCGCCGCGACTACGCCATTGCGTCCGACGGTAACGCGATGATCGCCAAAACTAACCGTGCCTTCGATGCGGCCGTCAATATAAAGCGATTCGCTTCCGGAAATTTCTCCCTTGATTACGACCGAGCGTCCGATGGTGGCTTGGTCAATAGGGGCGGTCATGGTTTTTACAGGTGCTGGGTTCAGGGTTGATGGTGTGTATTGCGGCTTGGGAGCGTTCTCTGACGAGTGCAGCATCGGGAGCCTTCCTTCTATTTCCGCGTTTTGGCGGTGGAATGTTGGGGTAACTGTGACTATGCCACGGGAGCGGGGAAAAACGTGAGGTTACGGAAGGGCTGGCACTAGTGGGAAGGTGAGCGTTAGACAAAGTAAACGGGTGGTTGGGACTGGGCTGAACCGACAGGAAATGTTAATATCGCGGCCAACGGAGCGACAATGCGAACTCAAGCCCTCGCCTCTGCGATGTCCTTAGTATTGGGTACAGCAATCTGTGTTGTTGGCGCGCTCGCTCAAACCGCGACGCCAATGTTCCAGAGTCTTGCGATGTTCCGCTGGTGGTGACACGCTACAATCCTTCGACTCAAGAGATGGAGATGGTGAAAGGGCTTACTGCGAATGATGTAAAAGTGCGGCTGGCGAACACACCGGGAGAGGCAACAGATATTGGCGCCGATGACGGATCCAAACGCGTAGCGCTTGTCCTCGACAACAGCGACAGGGTTCCGAATAATGAATGGAAACTCGAAACAAACATGGCGGCCATTCTGATTGGGCATGCTCGACCCGATGATCGATTTCTGATTGTGCTTGCAGATCAGGATGGCGCTACGGATGGAGAACTGTCCTCCTCCGCCGCCCGGGAACGGCTGAAGCAACTAGCCAAACATCGCCCGGCCTCTGCGGGTGTCGCCGAGACGACGTACGAGGCACTGTCGGCGGCGGCCCAGCGCTTCGAACCGCCGGCGTTTGGTGATGCCTTATTCTTATTCGGCCATCCTGATGACTGCTTCAGTAAAGGAGCACGCCCCGTAACCCCTCAAGCGGTAATATCAAGCTCACGCCCGATCTGCTCCCATTCGGCAATCCGCTCCTGCAACTCGGCTCGATTTTGCGCGAGTTCTCGCGTGAGCCGCGCGGTTTCTTCCGCACTAACGAAATTCTGTAGCGAGCTTTCGCATGCTGCGATTGCAGCTTCCAGAGCGGAAATCTCTTCTTCCAATTCCCGGCAGCGCTCCTGCATCTGTTTGCGTTTGATGGGATTCAGACGCTTCGCCTTCTCGGCTACCGGAGACTGCGACGGCGCATGACTTCCGTTTGAAGGCTGTGGCGCGCGCACCGCAACTGATACCTGTTCCTGCAACTTTTCCGCTCCCCCTTGTTTGCGCCAAAGAAAATCTTCGTAGTTTCCCGGATAAACTTCCACTCGTCCGCCGCCAATTTCAAACACTCGCGTAGCCAGCTTGTCTATGAAGTAGCGGTCGTGCGAAACGAAAACCACAGTTCCGGTGTAGCCGCTCAGCGCGTGCAGCAGAACATCTTTCGCGCGCATGTCGAGGTGGTTCGTGGGCTCGTCGAGCAAAAGAAAATTGGCCGGGTGCAACAGCATTCGCAGCAGCGCATAGCGGTTGCGCTCGCCTCCGGAAAGCACGCCGATGCTCTTGAATACCTCCTCGCCGGAAAATAGAAAGCAGCCCAGCAGGTTGCGCACATCGGTCTCTCGCGATGAAGGCGAAACCCGCCCGATGTCATCAATCATGCGAGCATCCTGGTCGAGTTCTTTGTATTGGTCCTGCGCGAAGTAATCCGATTGCACATTGTGTCCGAGCCGGTATTCTCCCTGCGTCAGCGGCTCGATTCCCGCCAGCAGCTTGATCAGCGTGGATTTTCCCGCGCCGTTCACGCCCACCAGCGCAATGCGGTCACCGCGCTCGATGGTAAACCGTACGTCGCGAAATACCTCTTTTTCGCCGTAAGACTTCGCAACATCGGAAAACTCTGCAACCAGACGCCCGCTTGGTTTCGGCTGCGGGAAGGTGAAGTGGATGGTCTTTTCCTCCTCCGGAAGCCAGATGCGCTCGATCTTCTCCAGTTCTTTAATCCGGCTCTGCACCTGCTTGGCTTTCGTCGCCTGATACCGGAAGCGATTGATAAATACTTCGATCTGCTCAATCCGCTCCCGCTGGTTACGATAGGCGGCGTCGAGCTGTTCCTGCCGTTGTTGTTTCTGCACCAGATATTTTTCGTAATTCCCGCTGTAAATCCAGATCTTCTTGTTCCAGATCTCCACCAGCCGGTTGATGGTCACGTCGAGGAAATAACGATCGTGAGAAATCAGCACGAAGGCATACGGATAATTCGACAAATACTCTTCCAGCCAGTTGCGGGATTCAAGATCGAGGTGGTTCGTCGGCTCGTCCAATAGAAGAAGATTAGGTTTCTGCAGCAGGAGCGTGGCCAGAGCGATTCGCATCTGCCAGCCGCCGGAGAATTCATCGGTCTGGCGATGCCAGTCTTCCGTCCGAAATCCTAACCCCGCCAGCACGGTTCCGACCTGCGCCTCGATGGCGTATCCGTCATGGGTGCGAAATTCGTGCTCGATGCGGTGGTAGCGGTCGGCGACCTCTCCATATTTCACCGACGTGGAATCCAATTCCGCCATGCTCGCAGTGAGCTGTTCGAGTTCCTTCTCCATATTGCTCAGACGCGAGAAGACAGACATGCACTCGGCAAAAACCGTTTTGCCGGAAAGAGTGAGCCCGTCCTGCGGTAAATATCCGGCGCTGATTCCCTTGGCGAGGCTGACGCTGCCGTAGTCGAGCGTCTCCACCCCGGCGAGAATCTTCAGCAACGTGGATTTCCCCGTGCCATTCGCCCCGACCAGACCTACTCGATCGCGTGGCGTGATCAGGAGATCAGCCGCTTCAAACAGGAGCTTCTGTCCGTAGCGTTTTCCGGCAGCGTTAAGCTGAATCATTGCGCGAGTTCTATCTTCTCACGGGAATGTGCGGACTTCAGGCTGCTTCGAACGGCAACAACAAACCACCTGGATGGAAACGGATTCCACGGATTGCATTCGATGTTGTGGCTTTCAGGAGTGCGGGAATACGGTGCCAGCCTGAGACTGACGGCTGAAGGCTGGGTCTTTTGGTCGGCCCTAGCGGACTATTTTGGACTTCCATTTAATGGCGCTCTACTAGGTCGAACATTTTTCCCCGTTGCTCGAACTCTGCTCCTGCCGGCACCCCGTTACCTTGGATGACTCGTGTGGAAAGGCTAAAGGCTACGGTTATTTGCTCACGCTGTTTCCCATTGCTCCTCCAGGGCTAGCGGGCGCCGAGGGGTGGTCGACCAACCGAAAGGTCACGGGAGAGGAGCGCACGGTAATACTGCGTCCCGGAGTGCCCCAGCACACCCCATTGACGGACGGGCTCCAGGTTGCAACTACCTTGTAAACGCCGGGACGGTCGGGCCGAAAGCCCATTTGGCTCAGCGTCAGCTCGACGGAAAATACTAACCCCGGAAGGAAGTGGTGGCAGAGGCCATGTCCCATCCAACCCGCGCCAGCACCGGGCCGAACTGGAATCGGATGTCCGTTGGAGTCCTGTAACTCCACGCCTGCGCCCGGCGGGTCGTAATAGGGGTCCATTGCGGCAATCGTCGCGGGGGAATCGACATTCTCCAGAGCGATATGGAGCGGAACATCACTGCCCAGGTCGTAGACGTCTTTATCTAAGGTAAGGGAAACAGCAATGCCCTCAACAGGAGAACCCCAGTTGCGCCTGATAAACTTGCCAGCGACCATGCTCAGGTGAAGACCGTTTGTGGAACCCACGAGAAGGTGGCGGGCCTTGAGCTTCGCTAGCGAGCTGATTTCCAAAGTGTACTCGCCCATATTCCGGTCATTTTTTCGCGTCAGCGAGTAGCTCGCGTCAAAGTCCATAATGAAGCGGGTGTGTGGAGCGTGCGCAGATTCCATTTTGCAAGTAACATCCTGAACTTCATCCACTCGCGTGTTGCGAGAAAATGCAACGCGGCCGGGCGTCGCGTCGCGCACGCGCACAAAGAGCCGGGGGCAGGAGCGCTCGTCTAGAGAAAGCAGATGGCCCGAATCGTCGACGCTCACGCGAAGCGGAATGTGTTCACGGGTGTAGACAATGTTGTCGTCGTTAGCCCAACGAATCAGAGGCATGCGTGAGCCGGATTCCAAACTCGCGACCGTGTCAGACAAAAACTCCCCCGCAGCGTAATCGGTCGTCAACAGTGGAGAGCAGATCGGTTTCAGCAGCGATCGCGAGAAAAGCCAGAAATAGCTGTTCCGCTCGCTAGTGTTATCCCAGCTCATATCGCTCAGGGAGACACATTTCGCTACACCTTCCCTGCGCGACGTGTTCCAGCTACGAGTTTGATGGGCCGACTCGCCGGGCGCGAGCGGTGATTCGCGCGTCAGATGGTTCTCGGCCGCCCTCTTCGCAGTAGTAGCAGATCTTGACCCACGTGCCATCAGGCGCTGGGTCGGGAGCCATGCCGGTTCCGCCAGGGTGAGTCCGTACCCAGCATGTTTCGCCAGAGATGTTGCGTAGGTCTAAAGCCAGCGTGTAGCCGTGGTCAGGGCCGTCAGTGGCTTGGAGGGTGGCATCCAGAGCATCTGACGGGCATGGTTGAACTGGCAGAGGTTGGGCCAGCAAGGTTGCAGAGAAAATCAACAGCACAGGCGTCCAGCAAAGGCGCATAATCGTTCTCCTGATCCACTGAAGAGAGAACGACGTCACCGCGAAAAATTGCGACAATAGAGCTACTGGACCCTCACTAACGAGTCTGTAGGATCAAACTTAATCAAAGGCGGGACGAGTTCAGAAGTGCTGAATGGGTCTGTTTGCAAACCTTGAAACAGTAAGGGCCGAGTTTTAACTGGTCGGGGCGATAGGATTTGAACCTACGACCCCCTGCGCCCAAGGCAGGTGCGCTACCAGGCTGCGCTACGCCCCGACTTTCTCTATTCTAGACTAAGCCAGATTCCCATAGGAACCTCTCAGCAGCACGCCTCCCGCGCAATGTTTATAATTATCAGTTGGCTATGCCATCGCAGCAACGTTATGCCCTAGTAGCGTACGTGCAAAATCAGATCGGAGAATTTGTCGAAAATCTCCGCCAGGAATTGCACCCTGAACTTCCGCATCTGGCAGCTCACGTGACCCTGCTGCCGCCGCGTTTTCTTTGCGGCCCCGAACCCGCCGCGCTCGAGGCCCTCGAAAGGCATTGCAAAGAGTTTGAGCCGTTCGAAGTCTCTCTGGGCGAAGTGGAAACCTTCATCCCGGTTACTCCCACGGTTTTTATCCGTGTAGCCCATGCCGCCTACCGCATGCGCGAATTGCACGACCGGCTCAACGCCGACGCTCTCATCTGTCATGAAGAGTGGCCGTACATGCCTCATCTCACCATCGTCAAGATGAGTGCGGAGGACCAAGCGCAAGACGCCTATCGCGTCGCCCGCACCCGCTGGGCCGAATTCAACGGAGGGCGGTGCATCGAAATTCGCGATCTGACGTTCGTCCGCGAGGAAGCTCCCTACCACTGGGTGGATCTGGCCGGCATTCCGCTTGGTCACCGTCTGGTCCGACCCAGCGTCGTGCGGTAGGGTTCCGCGACTCCGTCCACTCCTCTCGCTTACGGTTAGTAGGCCGACTCCAGACGTGCGGACCAGTCCGACCTCCCCAAGACCGAGTGCCAACACGAACTCACCAGCGCCAACACGAACTCAAACGGTCCAGCGGGGTTCCGCCGCGCTCCATCTCCCTCCCAAAACGCTACAGAGATTCTTCCATCAACATACCCCACGACCCTGATGTGCATTCTGATTCGATCGTCGTATTAGTAGCTGGTAATTAT
>Ga0137378_10000645_pt1 | contig 27459 bp, 22 predicted proteins | sample SagtaG_21_FD_104813 | JGI IMG/M metagenome (GOLD analysis project Ga0137378, IMG submission 104813) | Vadose zone soil microbial communities from Sagehorn Ranch, Mendocino, California, USA - Sage2_L_60_16 metaG | ecosystem: Environmental > Terrestrial > Soil > Vadose zone | place: USA... | reverse complement strand
TTTCCTCCCGAGATATTCAATTATTTGGGGCCTGAATTCATCAATCCGGAAACCGGAGAAGTTGATCTTTTGAAGACCTTTGAAAAATGTGCTGAGGAGGTCAGAATTTTCGGTGTTTGGCTGGAAGGCGAACCCTATGACCTGGGGACTCTCCCGGGTTATCAGCGATATCTGCCCAAGCTGCGGAGCTGGGAGTCGAAACAACCAATGCGTCGCTCGTCGCCGGAATAGAGCTGGCCGCATGCAGCAGTCGGCGGAAACAGTCGAGTATTTATTTCAATGAATAAGAAGATGTTCGCTCTTTTTAGGAGAGCCTATCATAGCCTGGTCCCTCCCTCGGTCCGTCCCAAAGTTTGGCGCGTGCGAGCTAACTTCAGACGCCGACTTGTCGATTTCACTTACCGCATAAGTGTCCTCCGCGGAGACAAAGATGGGCGTTGTATTGTTTGTCGCGGGAAGAATTTGGGGAGATTTAGCAACCCTGCCGTGGCCCAAATCCTGTTCAGTTTTTATAAGTGTAGAGATTGCGGATTTATCTTTGTCGCACCCACACCAAATCTTGCGAATGTATATGCAGAGACGACAATGCCAGAATTTGGGGAAGGAGAACAAATTTGGAACACGCATTATCTGGACTCAATTAACAAGCATACCGGTGGCAAGGGCAAGTTGTTGGAAATAGGTTTCGGTAACGCGAGTTTTCTTCAACTTGCGCAGGCGAATGGATGGGAAGTTTACGGAACCGAAATGAGTAATTCGCTTGCGGTGTACGCTCAAGAACAGCTCAAGCTTCCTAATATTCAGCTCGGCTCGATTGAAGAGATAGGCTATCCGGATAATTTTTTTGATGTGGTGTCGGGATTTAATTTTATCGAGCATGTCCCTGACCCGAGGAAGACCTTAGAAGAAATCTGGCGTATCTTACGGCCGGGCGGAATCGCCGCCCTGATGTGTCCAAATATCTCCGGTATTTATCATCAACTGATGCCGGAAATTCTGGCCGATAATGATCCGCTCAAGATCACCTGGGTTCCACCTTACCACTTAAGCTACTTCAGTAAGGAAAATCTCAGAATATTATTACAAGACGTCGGTTTCTCTGTCGCCGGAGATGAGAGCCACTTGATGAGTAGCTTGTGGCGGCAATTTGAGGTTAACATTGGCCCAAAAGCAACTGCTGAGAAGCTTGAGGGATTGGCATCGAGGATTCAGTCGTCAACTTCCGCGCGCGGCGATGCCAGAGTGGAAGCATACAAAGAGGAAATTAAGCAAGTATTTATTGAGCGAATGACGTGGACGATGCTGTCGGATTTGACCTGGCTGGAGCCGCTTCTTGGAGCCGAAGTCGGGATTCTGTTCGTGGCAAAAAAGTTGGAGCGTAAGAGGCAAAGTCTTATCAGCAACGACGGAACGGGAAACACTTGAAAACCATTTTAGTAACTGGCGGCGCGGGCTTCATCGGCAGTAACTTCGTAAGACATCTTTACCGTAAGCACGCGGATTATCGACTGATCGTCGTGGACTCGTTGACGTATGCGGGCAACGTACAGAACTGTCCAGATGGAGCGATGGGATCCCCGCGATATGAGTTCTGGTACGGCGACGTGCGCAATGGGGAGTTAATGGATACGCTTGTCTCACAGGCGGACGTTGTCGTACACATGGCGGCTGAGTCCCACGTCACGCGCTCGATCTATGACAACCGGCTCTTCTTTGAAACCGATGTCCTGGGAACGCAGACGGTCGCTAACGCTGTTGTCAAACATCGTGACCGCGTAGAGCGCTTCATACACATCTCTACGTCCGAAGTTTACGGCTCGGCGCTTACAGGGAAGATGACTGAGGAGCATCCTCTGAACCCTATGAGTCCGTATGCTTCGGCCAAGTGCGGCGCGGATCGTCTGGTGTACTCGTATTGGGCCACCTACAATATCCCAGTCGTCATTGTACGGCCTTTCAACAATTACGGTCCGTACCAGCATCTCGAAAAGGCCATTCCGCGATTCATTACAAGTTGCATTCTCAAAGAACCGCTCACCGTACACGGCGACGGCTCGGCCAAGCGAGACTGGATTTTCGTCGAAGAACATTGCCACGCACTTGACTGTCTGCTCGATGTTGAGCTTGATAAGATTGCAGGACAGGTCATGAACATCGGCACCGGTACGGATAAGAGCATTCTCGAAGTGGCGGAAGCAGTGCTTGAGGTGATGAAGCCGAACGAGAGCCGGATACAATTTATCGGAGACCGCCCCGGTCAGGTGTTTCGACACACCTGCGACGCTTCCAAAATGAAACGCTTGCTGGGCTGTGAGCCACGACTCTCTTTTGAAGAAGGGCTGGAGCGCACGATTCGTTGGTATAGAGAGAACGAATCGTGGTGGAGGCCGCAGATGTGGATGCGCCACATTCCCATTGTGACGGCCAAAGGAAAAAGGGAAATGCATTGATGTCGACAACGACAACGCGCATCAAAGTGCCGTTCTTCATGCACGATCTCGGGCAGGCGGAACTTGACGCGATCACCGAAGTCTTCGCTAACCCCATCCTGACGACGGGCGAGTGGGTCGCACGCTTCGAGCGCCGTTTCGCCGATTCCCTGGGCGCGCGTCACGCTATCGCCGTAACGAGTTGCACCGGCGCCCTGCATCTCTCTTTAATTGCGCTCGGAATCGGACCGGGCGATGAAGTAATTACCACACCCATGACGTTTATCGCGACCGCGACGGCCATCATGGAAGCTGGCGCTCGGCCGGTTTTCGTGGATGTTGAGCCGCAGACCGGCAACCTTGACGCGGCACGCGTCGAGGCCGCTATCACTAAACACACTCGCGCCATCATGCCTGTTCATCTTTACGGCCAGATGTGCAACATGAAGGCCTTGAGCGAAATCGCCGATCGCTACGGACTATTTATCATCGAGGATGCAGCCCACTGTGTCGAAGGCACGCGCGATGGCGTGCGCCCCGGTCAGCTTGGCGACACGGCCTGTTACTCGTTCTACGCGACCAAGAATCTGACCTGCGGGGAGGGTGGCGCAGTTGTGACTAATGATGACGATCTCGCAGGGAAACTTCGTTTGCTGCGACTGCATGGGATGAACAAAAATGCCAATGACCGGCACAAGGAGGGTTACAAGCACTGGGACATGACGGTCATGGGATGGAAGTACAACATGGACAACATTCAGGCTGCGATGTTACTGCCGCAGATGGACCGTCTCGAAGATAACTGGAGCAAGCGAAAAGAGCTGGCTGAGTATTACGAGAGGCGCCTTTGGGACATCCCAAATCTCTCACGTCCAAAGACACTGCCTGGGGTTGATCATTCCTGGCATCTTTTCCCAGTTTGGATTGGCGATGGTCAGCGTGATCGCGTTATTCAGCACCTGCAGGACCAGGGCATCAGTGTGATGGTCAATTACCGCGCGATCCATCTGCTTTCTTTCTTCCGCGAGACGTTCGGTTTTCGCGAAGGGGATTTTCCCTTTGCTGAACAAATCGGCGACGCGAGTTTGTCGCTTCCGTTCTATCCCAACATGCCGCTCGAACACGCGGACATTGTGGTGGATGAATTAGCCCGGGTTCTGGAGAATCGTTAATGGGTGCCCGCTCTCAGGGGAGACCTAAACGCGCTTTCCGGTTTCTTGTGAAAAGGCTGACCTCCTCGGTGCGTTACCGGACCCGCCTTGCATTGCGAACGTGTTTGGCGGGAACGCTAGGCGCAAGCCGGAGAATCTGGGGCGACAGGGGGGGACTTTCACGTTTCCTTCGTCGAAGTCTGTGGCAGACGGATCGCTTCTACCGACCGCGAGTGGAAACAAAAAAGAACTGGCTGACGATGGATCTCAAAGACACTCTGTCACGTATTGCCGGAGGTGGGACGGCAACCCAGGCAGAGTTGCTACCTTACCTCTGTCTCGGAGCTCAGGACGAACGCGCCCAGGTCAACGCGATGCTAGCGGATGCCTATTCGCTTCAGCCAAACGCCGAGCGATTGGCGCAAGCGAAGATATTTGCGCAGCGAGCGTGGCTACTCTCCAACTTTTCGCCAAGTCTCCTACCACTGTACATTCGGATTCTTTCCGCTCTCGGTGACACCGATGATATTCGCGAGGCCTACAAGCGTTTGGGAGCGAAAGCGGCAGCACGGGGCGACGTAGCTGAAGCGATTAAGTACTTTGACGCCTGGCACACGGCCTACTATCTCATTGACCATCAGGACAAATTCGAATACGACTTCGACATTCTTGGTTATCTCGATGATCTTGCGACTGCACGCCGCCCGGTCGATGATAAGAAGGTCGAACCCGAGAGCAACGGACGGATCCGGCTGGCCTATCTGGTCAGAGGCGCAACCGAGTCAAACTCAATCCTGATGAAGATCACCCAGGAGTTTGCGAAACTGCACGACCGCTCGCGGTTTGAGATAACTTTCTTCTTTCCTGAGACGCCTTTGCAGCTTGCGGCTTCAACACAAGGTTCTGAACACATCGAGAGATTCACGGCAGCCGGGTGGGCAGTGATGACTGCGGCTGAGTCGGATGATCTGGAAGCAAAGCTATTGGGACTGGCAGCGCGCATCCGCGAGTGGCGCCCAGACTTGCTTGTAACCAGCGGCGCACTCGCCGACTTCAGTCATTATTTCATTACCGCGCTGCGACCGGCACCCAGGATTGTCGGATTGGTCCAGGGCCCGCCTCCACAATTTGTGCCGCCTTCGCTAGACTGGTGCATTTCCTGGTCGCGTCATCCGCTCATGGATACGCCGGTAGGATGCTCTCTCGTTAAGCTGCATCTCAGCCCGACGGCAAGCGACGAAACGCCTTATATCCGAGAGGATCTTGGTCTGCCAAAGAATGCGCGCGTGCTTTTGAGCGGCGGACGTCACGTTAAGTTTCAAAATCCAGACTTCTGGCGGTCCATCGCGGACGTAATGGCAGCCAACCAGGACACCTACTATCTCGTCGCCGGGCCAAGCGACGATCAAGTCCCTTTCATAGATCAAATCATTCCAGCAGAGATAAGACCACGCATCCATCTTCTCGGTTGGCGGAACGACTTTGAGAGAATTACAGGCGCAGCAGATATCATTGTCGACACCTATCCGAATGGCGGCGGGTTGGTACTCGTTGAGGCAATGTGGCGGGGACTGCCTGTCGTCTCGCATCGCAACGACTATATGCAGCTCTTCGATCAAACGAACTGGTCTCCGGTCGAGGACTTTATTGAGGACTCGGAGCTTATCGTGCCACGTGGTGACTTTGAGCGGTTTCGGCGGGTGCTTTCCCGGCTGGTCACTGACGACGAATACCGCCTGAGAATGGGTGAGCGGTGCCGCGAGCAAGTAATGCAAGGCGACCCCGAGAAGAGTGTGCGGTGTTGCGAAGAAATCTACGAAGAGTTAGTGCGTGGGCGGGGACCGGATATTTGTGACGGACTATAGTTTTGCCTGTTACGAAGCGTCTCAGTCGCACAGTCACGAAGTTGGCAGACAAGATGAGAGTACTGATACTTGGCGGTTCCGGAATGCTGGGTCACAAACTCTGGCAGGTTTTTTCGCCCCGCTTTGATACTTACGTGACATTTCGCCGATCTGCTTCGACCTATACCGGGAACGAACTATTCGATCATCTGCGCGCTATCAGCAATGTCTCAGCCGTCGACTTTGAAACTGTTTCAAGAGCAGTCGATCAGGTGCGTCCGGACGTAGTTGTCAACGGCATCGGCATCGTAAAACAGGACGCAGCCGCGAAAGACCCAGTGGCCAGCATCAGCGTAAATGCGCTTTTCCCGCATCGCCTGGCAGCTGTCTGCGGTGAGGTGGGCGCGCGACTGATTCATCTGAGCACAGACTGCGTGTTCTCCGGGCAAAAAGGTAACTATTCAGAAACGGATTCGCCGGACCCCGAGGATCTTTACGGGCGCTCCAAGCTGCTGGGTGAATTGATCGGCGAGAATTGTTTGACTGTGCGTACCTCGATGATCGGGCACGAACTGGAAGGATCGCACGGTTTGCTTGAATGGCTTCTCAGCCAGAATGGTGGCCGGGTACGCGGTTTCAAGCGCGCAGTCTTCAGTGGCTTTGTGACCCCTGCACTGGCGCAAACGCTGGCCAGGATAATCATCGAGTACCCGCGCTTGAGCGGCATCAGGCACGTCGCTTCTCAGGCCATCAACAAATTTGATTTGCTGTCACTGGTGAAAAATGTTTACGAGTTGAATGTCGAAATTGAACCCGACGAGACAGTAGCTTGCGATCGCAGCCTCGACGGGTCGCTATTTGAGCATGAAACAGGAATCCGGGCGCCTTCCTGGCCGGAAATGATTGTACAAATGCACGAGGATGCTAAAGTCTACGACCAACTGCGGAGGGTGGATGCTGCAAGATAAGCGAGTGGTGGTAACGGGCGGGACCGGTTCACTTGGCAAAGTTCTCGTAAAACGAATGCTGAAGGGTGAAGTCGGAATGCCGCGCCAAATCGTGGTTTTTTCCCGAGATGAAGCCAAACAGCACCAAATGCGCCTGGACTTTCAACACCTGCGTGCAGCCACCGACGAAGTCATTTACCACAACTTCGAGCAGCTCTTGCAGTTTCGTATCGGCGACGTGCGCGACCTGCACAGCGTATCGAATGTTTTGTCGGATGCAGATGTGGTCTTCAATGCGGCGGCTCTCAAACAGGTACCCTCTTGCGAATATTTTCCCTTTGAAGCCGTCCAGACGAACATCATTGGGGCGGAAAATATCATCCGCGCGATCCGTGAGCGCAGCCTTTCGTTGGAAACAGTCGTGGGTGTTTCGACAGACAAAGCTTGCAAGCCCGTCAACGTAATGGGCATGACGAAGGCAATACAGGAAAAGCTATTTGTACGCGCCAATCTCGACGGTGGTAAGACGCGCTACATCTGTGTTCGTTATGGTAACGTGCTCGCTTCTCGCGGTTCCGTAATCCCGCTCTTTCATGAGCAGATCCGCCGCGGTGGTCCAGTCACAATTACGACCACTGATATGACGCGTTTTCTACTCAGTCTTGAACAGGCTGTTGATACGATCTTCGCGGCGATGAAAGAGGGGAAACCGGGCGAGACTTACATTCCTCGCGTACCTTCGGCCAGGGTAACCGACATCGCGGAGGCGATCATCAACAACCAGAACATCAAGACGGTCGTCACCGGCATTCGACCGGGTGAGAAGATTCACGAGATACTCGTGTCAGAGGAAGAAGCCCACCGGACTGTTGATCGGGGTCCTTACTATGTTATCCAGCCGATGCTGCCTGAGCTGCGCAGCACTGAGGACATCCAGAAACCTATCGGTCATGAGTACAGCTCAGCCGACAATGTCATGAGCCGGGCAGAGGTCTCCGAGTTGCTCAAGCAACACAAGCTGATGATCAGTGATCGCTTTGTTTACGAGGAAGACATGCTCGCGTGAGAGAGATCAAGGGCCTTTGATAAAGCCAAAACGAGACTGGGAATCACGATAAAACTGACAAGCTGAGAATGGATAGTGCTGCCCTGATCCGCTCCGCCAGGCTCTGGCTGTACGGGAATCTCACCCGGCCCTTGACCATGTCTTTGGTCAAGCTGGCTGCGGCAGGCGTCAAGAGATACTCGCTCGATGATGAAGCGTTTGAACTTTTTCGGCAGCGTGGCTTTTATCTGCTGCGCGAGCACTTCTATCTGCCGATTCCAGACGCGGCCGAATTGAGCGACCAGTTCTGGTACGCACAGTCAGAGTTAGTCGGACTGGACATGAATGATGGCGGCGCGCTTGAGTTCCTCGACAATGTATTCCCACGCTATAACGAGGAGTTTCGAAAAACTTTTCAGATCCACGCTGTGCCCGGCTCGGAAGCGTTCCATCTAATCAACGGCAGCTTCATGGCGGTGGACGCGCACGCCTACTATGCGCTCATCAGACACTTTAAGCCGAAGCGGATCATTGAAATCGGCGCCGGCAACTCCACAATGGTAGCGTCGGCCGCCTGCGAGCAAAATCTGAAGGACGGCGACGCCTTGCAATTGACGGCTATTGATCCATTTCCAAAGCCTCTTCTGAAGGCAGGCATGCCGCATCTGTCGAGATTAGTCGAAGACAAAGTTCAGAGCGTACCGCTGGAGTTGTTTACCTCCCTTGAGGATGGCGACATACTGTTTATAGATTCGACCCACGTGCTGCGCGAAGGAGGTGACGTCAAGTTCGAGTACTGCGAGATTCTCCCGCGACTCGCCAGCGGCGTCATGGTCCATATTCACGACATTAGCCTGCCGAAGCCGTATCCTCGCGTCTATTTTGAAAAGAAACGCTTCTATTGGAACGAGCAGTATCTTCTTCAAGCATTCCTGGCTTTCAACTCTAGATTCGAGGTGATATGGCCGGGCAATTACATGATGACGAAATACCCGGAGCGTGTCTCCGAGGTGTTCCCGGAATATCACGCGATGCGCGAGGCTTATCCCATGTCTGAGCCGTCAAGCTTCTGGATGCGGGTCAAGGCTTGAGAGAGTGTGGTCTCCGCTGAATCAAAAGGTCTTAAGATGAAAGTAATGACTATTCTGGGCACACGCCCGGAGATAATTCGTCTGAGTCTCATCGTCGCCAAGCTCGACCGCCTGGCCGATCGGCACATCCTGGTGCACACCGGCCAGAACTTCGATGCATCTTTGAGCGACGTTTTCTTCGAACAGTTGGGAATCCGCCGTCCTGATCATTATCTCGGGGCGCGAGCCGACACTTTCGGCGAGCAGATCGGTCAGATCATAACCTTGACAGAGCGGGTGATGCGCGACGAGCAGCCTGACCGCCTGCTCATCCTTGGCGATACTAATAGCGCGCTCTCGTCAATTGTGGCCAAGCGTCTTGGCATCGCGGTCTTTCACATGGAGGCCGGCAATCGCTGTTATGATGATCGAGTGCCCGAAGAAGTAAACCGGCGCGTCATTGACCACAGCAGCGACGTGCTCATGCCCTACACTGAGCGTAGCCGCATGAATCTTTTGCGCGAGGGTATCGAGGGATCACGGATCTACGTAACCGGCAATCCGATCCTGGAAGTCATAGAGCACCATGAAAAGCATATCATCCAGTCCGATATTCTGGCCCGCCTCGGTCTTGAGGCGCAGAAGTATTTTCTAGTCACGATGCACCGCGAGGAAAACGTAGATGTCGAAGATCGTTTGCACTCCCTGATTCGCGGCTTGGAACTGCTGCAGCGGGACTATAGACTTCCGGTCATCTGTAGCACGCATCCGCGCACCCGCGCGCGCATGCTGCGTTTCAAACTCGATTCCGCGGCTCATGAGCAAATACACTTTCATGAACCGTTTGGGTTGTTTGACTTCGTGGCCCTCGAAAAGAATGCTTTATGTGTCTTGAGCGATTCAGGGACGGTGCAAGAAGAGTGCTGCATCTTCCGCGTCGCGAACGTTACCATTCGCGACGTGACGGAGCGTCCAGAAACCGTGGAGTGCGGGAGCAACATGTTGACCGGCGCTAAGGCGGAGACAATCCAGCGCGCCGTGCGGACGGTACTGGGCAGCCAGAATGATTGGACCGTACCGCCAGAATATATGGCGGCTCACGTCAGTGAGACGGTCGCCAAGATCGTTCTCGGCTACAACCACGCGGCGGAGTTGCGCGGCCGGTAACTATGCCAGCGAGCTTCGGGATCTTGATCATGCTGTCCAGAGTTTCTCTACCATAGATTTTAACTCGTTTCAGGCCAGTGGCCGCTGCAGACGGGCGAAACACTCTGCCGCCTCTGTCGATACTTCATAGGGCCCACGAAAAATATTTCGCTTACTCCGAAGTTGACGATGATCGACGGTTAACTGAGTATAGGTTGGTGGGCAAGTGTGAAAGACAGATTTTTACACGCGCTCGGGAGTCAATTGGTCGATGAAATTTGCCTTCATTTCACACGTCCTGCCACCGTACTGGGGCGGTCAGACGATTATGGTCTACCGGCTGCTTCAGGGCTTAAAAGGGGAGGATTACTGCTTACTTTCAGGGCAAGACCACCTCGGGGAGGCTCACCAGGGTAATCACTCTCGCAGGCTGCCGGCCCCGTATTATCATCTCTCTCCCGGTGTACAGATTACGCGAGGCAACCGCTACGGTTTGTGGCGAGTGCGGGAGAGCCTGAACGTTCCGCTCGGTTTGGCCTCGCGGATTAGAAGAATTGCTAAAATAGCGCGCCGCGAAAGTTGCCACGCGGTAGTTGCGTGTTCAGGCGATTTGTTGGATTTGCCCGCCGGTTATTTGGCGAGCCGGTTAGTAGGCATTCCGTTCTATGCTTACATATTCGATTATTACTCTTACCAGAGTCTGAATCCGATTGATCGATTTTTTGCCCGCTGGTTCGAGCCGTTTGTGCTAAAAGGTGCAGCGGGCGTGATCGTCCCAAATGAGGTTTTACGCGATGAGCTCAGCGAGCGTTATGGAGCGAAGTCAACCGTAATTCGTAACCCTTGCGACCTGACGGAATATGAGTTGCTTCCAGCTCACACGCCCAGCGTGGAAGGTGAGGTGAGGATCGTTTACACGGGTGCAGTTTACGATGCGCATTATGACGCTTTCCGGAATTTAATCGCAGCCATAAACCTCCTTAGTCGCCCGAATCTGAAGCTGCATCTTTATTCTGCGGCGACGATCGACTGGGAGCGAGAAGGGATTCACGGGCCCGTGGTCCATCACGGTCATCAACAAATGTCATCAGTGCCCAGTATTCAGCGGGAAGCCGATATACTTTTTCTCCCTCTAGCGTTCGAATCACCTTACGAGCCGGTACTAATCAACACCTCCTCGACGAGTAAACTGGGTGAGTACCTGGCTGCCCGACAGCCAATTTTGGTTCACGCACCCAAAGATTCCTTTGTGTCGTGGTATTTTCGCCGGCACGAATGTGGACTAGTCGTCGATGAAAGTGATCCCGCGAAGTTAGCTGAAGGGATCGAGCAGATACTAAGCGATGCGAGCCTGCGGCAAAAACTGAGTGTGAACGCATGGGAGCGGGCCCAAACGGACTTTAGTGTGGCAGCTGCTCAGAGCGCCTTCGACGACTTGCTGAGTTTAAAGCGAGAATCATGTGGGGGATGACTTTTGCGAATTCTTTTCGTGGCTATACCCGATAATGTTCATAGCGCAAGGTGGATCAACCAGATCGCAGACCAAGGCTGGGATCTACACGTGTTTCCGTCGTTCGAGGCTCCCCTGCATCCGGACTTCAGAAACGTGACTACATATTCCGTAGCCGACTCTCAACATAACCCCCGCCGCAAATCCAAAGTGCTATGGCCGCTGCCCAAAGGCGGGGACAGGCTAAGGCTGATTTCAACTAAATTCCCTCCACATTGGTTTAGCCGCGCGGCCTGGCTGTCGCGCCTGATTCGCTGGCTTAAACCGGACATCATTCACACGCTTGAGTTTCAAAGAGCCGGGTATTTAACCCTGGAGGCTAAATCATTATTCAAAGGCCGTTTCCCCACTTGGATCGCGACGAACTGGGGAAGTGACATTTCCTTGTTCGGGCCCCTGTCCGGGCACACGGAAAAGATAAAGGCAATCCTGGCAAACTGTGATTATTACAGTAGCGAGTGCCATCGTGATGTGGAATTAGCTCGAGCGTATGGCTTCAAGGGAGAAACTCTTCCGGTAATGCCCGGGGCTGGCGGCTTTGATGTCGAAGGGATGCAGCAGTACCGTCAGCCGGGTCCGACCTCCGCCAGAAGACTCATTACCCTTAAGGGCTATCAGACGTGGGCCGGCCGAGCGATGGCTGGTCTCCGCGCTATTGAACTGAGCGCAGATTTGCTAAAGGAAAAGGGGTATCGGGTCGCTCTCTATTTGGCCGGCACTGACGTGCGGCTGGCCGCTGAACGGATTGCCGTTTCTACTGGCATTGCATTTGAAGACATACCCGCCAGTTCACATGAAACTCGCGATGAAGTGTTGCGTTTACACGGGCGGGCGCGCGTCTCAATCGGCTTGAGCATTAGCGATGGCCTTAGTACGTCCGCGCTGGAAGCCATCGTCATGGGTGCATTTCCGATTCAATCAAACACCAGCTGTCTGACCGAAGAGTTTGTGCGCGATGGCGAGACGATCTTAATGGTTCATCCTGAGGACCCAACGGCAATTGCCGCCGCAATCCGGCGCGCGGTCACTGATGACAATTTGGTTGATCGCGCCGCCGAGATTAATAGAACGATGGCGATGGAGCGCCTCAGTTCCGCAGTAATTCAGCCGCAGGTGATAGCGATGTATAAGAAGTTGGCAAAATCCTTAGGTTTGACTGTATGAGAAATTGAATATGATCAGGTGACTGCAAGATTTTTAGTTTGGCCTGGCAGTCACGTAGTTTACAGGCTTAAGCTTCCAGGACGATTGATTGCTACCTGATCCGCGAGATAAGGAAAAGCTTGGCTGATTCGAATACTAATCCAAAGGTGTCTGTCGTCGTTCCTGTCTATAACGGTTGTCGGACGATTTCTGAAACGGTGAGGCATGTGCTGGGCCAGAGCCTGCCGCCCCACGAGGTCATTGTTGTCGATGACGGCTCGACGGATGGGACCTTAGCGGTTTTGCGGGGCTTCGGGGAAAAGATCATTGTATTGACGCAACCGAATGGTGGTCCGGCCTCTGCTAGAAATTACGGCATCCGGGTGGCGACGAGCGAGTTCGTCGCCATGACTGACAGCGATTGTTTACCTGCGCCGGATTGGCTAAGCAATATTCTGAAAGGCTTTGATAGCCCACGTGTCGCCGGGGTAGGCGGCACGGTCAAAGGTGTCGACAAGAATTTGATCAGTGTGTACGTCGATATTATTCACCTGCTCGACCCGGTACAGAGCGCCGAAGGCGAGGTGCGAGATCTTGTGACAGCTAATGCTTGCTTCCGGCGCGACGCATTGCTCGAAGCCGGACTGTTCGATGAGCGCTTCCGCAAGCCCGGCTGTGAGGATACCGAGTTGAGCTGGAAGCTGCGTAACCTCGGCTATCAACTTAAAACTGTAGCCGACGCTGTCGTCCTGCATTACCACAAGCAAACGCTTAGAATATTTTGGAAGACAATCTGCAATTATGGCGAAGGAACGTATCTCCTGGGGGAGATCCGACCGGAATACAAGTGGAAGGGTGATACGCGTAAAGGCTTGCTCGCGAGCCTGCTTGGAGCGCGTCTTTTAACCGGCCCGCGCAAGAACTATCGTCCAGTACATAGTTATCCTAGAGCAATGGCCTTCTTTGCAATGGACTATCTCATGAGCGTAGCTTTTAGTTGGGGTTATTTGAAGGCACAGCGCAAGAGCAGCAATCAGAAGTAACGAACCGCACACGCAGAGTATGGTCACTAGGTCAGCGTACTTCCATGAGATTTATTCAATACTGCCGGAATATTCTCCTGGCTATTTTCCTCCTAATAGTCTCAAAGTTCCCATTCTTAAGATCGGTGAAAACTCGTTGGATGGCCGAGGAATCACGTCTCCCCCGAGGCCTGTCCCATCGAAGCTGGCCTTCAATCCATTTGACTCTTCCCCCACGAGCAACGCGGGGCTGGTCCGTCCATTCCAGCCATTCGCTGCCATCCTCTACCTTTCTGAAGACGGTGGTGCGCTCTTCGTACTCGGCGACGAATTCCCAATGGGGCTGCTCAACCAGAAAATCTCGCAGAATTTGGCAAGACCAGAGCCCAACGTCGTCGACGACGAGGTGCCCTCCTTTCTTCAGCTTTCCAGCCGTGTAAAACCAGTCGATATATGGGGTGGGAAAGCCGTGCCCGCCGTCGATCAGGACTAGGTCTAATGGATCTGATTCGAGGACCGGCAGCACTGTCTGCGACGGCTCCGTAATGAAGGTGATTTGGCTCGTCGGTATTCCCCGGTCACGACAGTATGATTTGGTGATCTCAAACTCGCTCGGCGCAGGGGCGATGACCGTGTGCCGTGAACCCTTTAGAGCAAAAACCACGGTTGACAGACCGCATCCTGTCTCAAGTGTGGTGCACTGATCGTTAATATTTTCATAGATAAATTCGAGGGCTGCTTCCGTCAGGCCCCATACCATAGACCTGCCCTCTAGATCCTCGTGAGGCTTGGGCGGATCATTTAATACGTCAGTGAGATTCATGGCAGTTGAACGTGGTGTTACGAACGAAAAGCGTCGGGAATATATCGAAGACAAGGATGGAAGACAAGACAGCTTGCTCGATGAGCAGCTGACTGAGCGAATAGGTTAGTCATGGACAGTGGTGCAACTCTGCGACTATCCACTCGCATCGCCGACGGTTGTCTAGCGATTTGACATAAACACCTGTATCGATAAATCTCATCGTGGGCGCATCAATCCCCCGGATAAAACTATGAAAAAGAAAGCTCTAATCACCGGCATTACCGGACAGGATGGCAGCTACCTTGCGGAACATCTCCTGGGCTTAGGCTACGAGGTGCACGGCCTCGTCCGACGCGTGGCTCTCGAAGATCCGCAGCGCCGTTTCACGCGTCTCGGACATCTGTTGGAGAAGATAACGCTGCATCCGGCAAGCCTGGAGAGTTATCCCTCGATATTTCACGTGGTGAGTCAGCACGACTTTGACGAGTGTTATCACCTCGCCGCGCAGTCGTTTGTCGCCGAGAGTTTCCGTGACGGCTTCTCGACAATGAACACGAACATCAACGGCACACACTACATGCTCGCGGCCCTGCGCGAACTGCGCCCCCACTGCCGCTTCTACTTCGCAGGCTCGAGTGAGATGTTCGGCAAAGTCGCGGCCGCGCCACAAGTCGAAACTACACGTTTTCACCCCCGTAGCCCGTACGGCATCAGCAAGGTGGCCGGCTTCCATCTGACGCGTAACTACCGCGAGGCGTACGACATGTACTGCGCTAGCGGCATCCTGTTCAACCATGAGAGCCCGCGACGCGGTCATGAGTTTGTCACACGCAAGATCACTTCATCGGTGGCCAGGATTAAACTCGGGCTCAGCGACGAACTTCGGCTCGGCAACCTCGATGCTCAACGCGATTGGGGACACGCCAAAGATTATGTGCGTGCGATGCACTTGATGTTGCAGCGGGACACACCGGATGATTTCGTTGTAGCCATGGGCGAAACGCACTCGGTAAGGGATTTCTGCGCTCGGGCATTTTCAGAAGTTGGCCTGGACTACGAACAATACGTGCGGGCCGATGAGTTGTACTATCGCCCGGCGGAGGTGGAAATACTTATCGGCGACGCCAGCAAAGCTCGCAGCGAATTGGGATGGGAGCCGGAGTATACGTTCGCCGAGCTGGTCAGCGAGATGGTGCAGGCGGACTTGGCCGCGCAAAGCCAGATGGCGCAGCCCGCACGCAGCCGTAGTTGAAGTCTACTCGGATTGGCATGAAGGTTCTGTTCATCACGCCAGCGTATCCTGTGCCCGCGCATTCCGGCGGCGCTATCGCCACGCTGGAGACGTTGCGCAGCATTTACTTGCGGTGCGAGTTGCACCTGCTTACGCCTCCGCCGGAATCTGACAGGGCCGCACATGAAACGCGGATGCAACAACTGCTGCCGGGCGTGGTCATACATTACTATCAAGCGCTTGAGCCACAGCCAGCGCGCTTTGAAATGTACACGACGGCAGCAAAGACGGTCGTCACGGGCCGCAGTTACTGGGCCTCAATATGGTTGAACCGCAACCTGCGTGTCGCCGTGCAACGACTCACCGCCGCGCAACGCTTCGACGCGGTGCACTGTGACTGGCTACAACCAGCAGTTTCCCTCCGAGGGCTCAATCTTCCGCTGGTGCTCCGCACCCTCGACGTGCACTTCGTCGGCATGCTGGAGTGGGCCGAGAGTTTGCCGCCCGCTGAGAAGTTGCGGAGAGTTTACTGGCGTAAGCAGGCGGAACGGTTCCGGCGGTTTGAGATAGAGACGCTGGCAGCGTCCCCGGTTGTCATCACGCTGTCAGTTGAAGACGAATCAATTTTGCGAGAAGAAGGTATCTCAAATGTCGTGACGATACCACCACCACATGGGCTCGTGCCGGAAGCAGCGCCGCAGGCTGAGTCGAATGAATCCTGCCTTGCTCTATTCGTTGGAAGGCTCGACATGCCAGTGAACCGGAAGGCGTTTTCTGTGTTTGTAGATAGGATTTGGCCGCAGATGCAGGCAGATCTTCGATCTCGCGTCAGGGTTGTCTTCGCCGGTGGCTTCCCGGACGCGGAAATGCAGCGACGGGCAATGGAGAGCGGCCTGGGAATACGTGGGCCGCTTTCGGATAGCGACGCAGATCGGCTATTTGCTGAAGCTAAAATCTTTTTCTCGCCCGTTTCGTCAGGTACCGGTATCAAGATCAAGACTCTCGAAGCGATGGCGCGGGGGAAACCTATGATTGGTTTTCGCGGCGCTTTCCGCGGCGTTCCCGTGACGCCGAATAAGCAGGCTTTAATCGCCGACACTCCCGAGGAGTTCGCCTGTATGTTCGAGTTGTTGGTATCGGATGGTGCGCTAAGGCGTGAAATCGGCAGGGCGGCCCGCGATTTTGTCCGGGCCAACTTCGATCCCGCCATTTTGGGCCCTCGCCTGATGAATGTGTACGCGCGAGTGGCGCAGAGCTATGCACATGAGCGTTTAGAGCGAAGCGCCTAACTCGGCGCGCGAATTCTGGAGCGGACAAACCACTGAGGATCACCTAAAACTCAGTTACACCGGGAGGTAATTTGAAATCCAGGAAGGCATTAATCACGGGCTTAACCGGTCAGGACGGAAGCTATCTGGCGGAACCTTTACTTTCGCTTGGATACGAAGTTCATGGGCTGGTTCGTCGTGTTGCTCCGCATGCTTAAGGAGAGCTGAGCGTTGCAATTTAGCTAACGGGAAGGTATTTTGACGCGCGATGAGAATACTGGTTACAGGCGGCGCAGGTTTTCTCGGCTCGCACCTCTGCGAGCGCATGCTTCAGGCGGGACACGAGGTGCTGTGCCTCGACAACTTGTTTACAGGCCGGCGTGAGAATGTTCAGCATCTTTTGGATGACCATCGCTTTGAACTCCTACGCCATGACGTCATCGAGCCGATCCTGCTCGAAGTTGATCAAATCTACAATCTGGCCTGTCCCGCCTCACCAGTGCATTATCAGTACAACCCCGTCAAGACGGTCAAGACAAATGTGATGGGCACGATTAATATGCTGGGTCTCGCCAAGCGTGTCCGCGCACGAATTCTGCAAGCTTCAACCTCGGAAGTTTACGGCGACCCCGAAGTACACCCACAGCCGGAAGAGTATTGGGGGCGCGTTAACTGTAATGGCGTCAGGGCCTGTTACGATGAAGGCAAGCGTCTGGCGGAAACATTGATGATGGATTACCACCGTCAGAACAATGTGGACATACGCATCATTCGCATCTTTAATACCTTTGGGCCACGCATGCTCGAGAACGATGGGCGCGTCATCTCAAACTTTATCATGCAGGCCCTCCAGGGCAAGGAACTAACACTCTACGGTGATGGTACTCAGACCCGTTCCTTCTGTTACGTCGATGATCTAATCGAAGGCATGATCCGCTTGATGAATGTCGAGGAAGGTGCGCATCCGGACTTCAGCGTGCATGATCCCGTCAACGTGGGCAATCCGGACGAATTCAACATGCGCCAACTGGCGGAAGAAGTTGCCAGGGCGGTCGGCGTCGAATTCAAAACCCGAAATTGTCCCCTTCCGGCCGACGACCCTCGCCAGCGCCGTCCCGACATCACGCGCGCCAGGGCATTACTCGATTGGTCACCGACAGTGCCCTTACGTGAAGGAATCGGACGCACCGTCGCGTACTTCGCGCGGCGCAACGAACATCAGTTAAGAAGTGTGTAAGCGGAGCTACTCAAGACTCGAGCATTAAATTCGATGTTTGCTCGGAGCACCCGGGAACCCACCTTCAGGTCGGCGGAGTGCGGATCTTCAGCGCAGTTCGCAGGCTCGCAACTCTATTCGGAATTGGTTATTCTTCACAAATAGAGGCTAATCGGAAGAATAAATGGTGGGATGACGAGAGCGCTGATCACAGGACTTACCGGTCAGGACGGGAGCTATCTCGCCGAGCACCTGCTGTCGCTCGGTTATGAAGTCCATGGTTTGGTTCGGCGTGTGGCTCTCGAGGATCCGCAACGCAGATTTAACCGCATCGGGCATCTGCTGGATCGATTGACGCTTCACCCGGCGAGTCTGGAAAGCTATCCGAGCATTTTTCACATCATTAGTCGCCACCAGTTTGACGAGTGTTACCATCTCGCCGCCCAGTCGTTCGTGGCCGAAAGTTTTGCCGATGGCTTCTCGACTATGAACACGAACATCAACGGCACGCACTATGTCCTGGCTGCGTTACGCGAGCTTCAGCCACGTTGTCGTTTTTATTTCGCCGGCTCGTCGGAAATGTTTGGCAAGACACGAGAGGTTCCGCAGACGGAGACTACGCCTTTTCATCCGCGGTCGCCATATGGAATTAGCAAAGTGGCCGGCTTTGAATTGACCCGCAACTATCGTGAAGCCTACGACATGTTCTGTGTAAGTGGGATCCTGTTTAATCATGAGAGTCCGCGGCGCGGCTTTGAATTCGTGACGCGAAAGATCACATCCGGGGTGGCACGGATCAGAAAAGGCCTGGACAAAGAATTACGCCTCGGCAATTTGCAAGCACGGCGCGACTGGGGACATGCCAAGGACTATGTGCGTGCAATGTACCTGATGCTGCAACAGGAAAAGCCCGAGGACTTTGTCGTGGCCAGCGGTGAGTCGCACACCGTAGAAGAATTCTGTGAGCTCGCTTTCGCTGAGACCGGACTGAATTACAAAGATTATGTGGTGACGGATGAGAAGTTTTATCGGCCCGCTGAGGTCGACTCATTGATTGGGGATGCGACCCGCGCTCACGAAGTTTTGCGCTGGCACCCGGAACACACCTTTGCAGGGCTAGTCAAAGACATGGTCCGCAAGGATCTGGAGTTGATCGACTCAGAACTCACACCTCAAGTAACTGTCTCCTGACGCCGCTCATGCACTATCACCTGATTGGAATCTGCGGCACTGCCATGGCTTCGCTCGCCGGGATGCTGCAGGCGCGTGGTCATAGGGTGACGGGTTCAGACGAAAATGTTTATCCACCCATGTCTACGATGCTTGAATCGCTCGGAATCAAGGTAATGCAGGGCTATGATCATGTACATCTGAATCCATCGCCCGACTGTGTGATAGTCGGCAATGCTATTCCTCGCGGCAATCCGGAAGTAGAAGAAACTCTCAACCGAAAACTGCTATATCGCTCTCAAGCCGAAGTGGTGAAAGAAGAGTTCATAGGTAGCAGGCGTTCGCTGGTAGTTGCCGGCACTCATGGTAAGACGACAACCACCAGCATTGCAGCGTGGGTAATGGATCAGGGTGGGCTGGATCCCTCTTTTCTTATCGGCGGCGTGGCACAGAATTTTGGCGTCAGTTTCCGCCTGACGAACAGCAAATATTTCATCATTGAAGGCGACGAATATGACACAGCGTATTTCGATAAAGGACCGAAGTTCATGCATTACCTGCCTGAGCTGGCCATCGTTAATAACATTGAGTTCGACCACGCGGACATTTATGCAAACCTCGACGCCGTGAAGCTCGCGTTTCGTCGCTTCATGAATCTTGTGCCCGGCAACGGCCGTTTGATCGCCGGCTGGGACAGTCCACATGTGCGCGATGTAGTGACTTCGATGGGTGAAAAGCTTTTCACGCAAGTGGAAACTTTCGGTACCTGCAATGACGCATGTTGGCAAGCGCGAGACGTTGATTACGCGAATGATATGACGCGATTTCGCGTCTTTCGCGCTGGCAGCGAGTGGGCGAGCTTTCAGACTCACCTGATTGGTGAGTTCAATGTGCGTAACTGCCTGGCTGTAATCGTCGCCGCGGACGCCTGGGGCATTGACCGCAAGATGATCGCGAATGCGCTCGTTTCATTCAAAAGTGTCCGCCGCCGCTGCGAGGTTCGCGGCGAAGTGAATGGCATTACGATCATAGACGATTTTGCGCACCATCCGACGGCTGTACGCGAAACATTACTGGCTTTGGATCAGAAGTATCCGCAGCGACGTCTGATTGCGGTGTTTGAGCCACGCTCATGGTCATCTCGATTAGCGGTTTTCCAGCAAGAATACGTCGAGGCATTCGCGCCGGCTGATTATGTGATTGTCGCTGGGGTCTTTGATACGCAAAAAGCCGTAGAGAAGGGCCACGTGCTGGACACAGCGAAGTTGATCGCCGACATATCAGGCCAGGGCAAACCGGCTTTCGCAATTAGTGATGTCAATGAAATTGTGAGCGCCTTGAGCGACGAGCTACGTCCGAATGATGTGGTGGCAATTATGTCTAACGGCGGTTTTGGCGGAATTCAAGAGAAGTTGCTGGCGGCGCTGCGTTAGTAGGCGCGTTATTGCGACCCTTGCGATAGAGGCGAGCGAGGAACCTCTACTGCTTAGGGATTCGCTATTCAGATTCCCAACTTTGAAGGTAAACTCGTGTTCACAGATTCACGCTTGATTACTCCTGGAGGTTCCTAGCGTGAACCCGCGAACAAGTGGGCGGCGTAATGGAATTGTCTAAGGAAAGATTGCTCGACGGTGAAACTGTTGCTTGATGAATGGGTTACGGACAGCCTTAGACTTCTAGGATGAATCTCAACCAGTTGCTTACATCGTTGCTAGCCCTGCCGAAGGAAACCGAGTGGGTAGAGTTCAAGCACAACAACGACAACCCTGAGGACATCGGCGAATATCTCTCGGCCTTAGCCAATTCGGCCGCTCTTCACGGAAAAGAAGGCGGCTATTTAGGCTGGGGCATAGAGGACGGCACTCATAAGGTCTTAGGGACAACGGTTCACCCGCGATTGCGAAAAATCGGGAACGAAGAATTAGAGAACTGGCTGGCTCACAACCTCTCACCCAGAGTGGACTTTCGCTTTCACGAGTTCGATCATGCAGGCCATCGCGTCGTTCTTCTTCGCGTTCAGCCAGCCGTGGCATCTCCGGTGTCGTTCAAAGGCACCGAATGGATCCGCGTCGGGGGTGTCAAGAAGAAACTCAAGGAACATCCTGGCAAGGAAAAAGAGCTTTGGCTTGTGCTAGCACGACTCACTTTCGAGAAAGGCGTAGCCGCCCCGGAAGTGTCGGGCAACGATGTGCTCGCGCGCCTAGACTATCCGAAGTACTTTGAACTCTCGGAACAAGGCCTTCCGGCTAATCGGTCTGGCGTTCTTGAGCGCATGAGCGTTGACCGACTGATCGTGGCCCGTGGTGCTGACACCTTCGATGTCACCAATCTTGGTGCCATTCTGTTTGCCAAACACCTATCAGAGTTCGAGGCTTTGGCTCGTAAAGCATTCCGAGTCATTCGTTACATAGGAAAGAACCGCGTGGAGACCGAACACGAGAAGCTAGGAGTAAAGGGTTACGCAGCTGGATTCGAGGGTCTTGTCGCGTATATCAATGACCACGTTCCTCGCAACGAAGTGCTTGGGCAGGCGCTCCGGCGAGAGGTGCGCATGTATCCTGAGCGTGCGATTCGCGAGTTAGTGGCTAATGCAATGATTCACCAGAACCTCGGAATGTCTGGAACTGGGCCGATGGTAGAAATTTTCGACGATCGAGTAGAGGTTAGTAACCCTGGCTTGCCGCTCATCGATCCATTACGATTCATTGATCATGCTCCGCGTTCGCGGAACGAAATACTCGCCGATCTCATGCGTCGGTTGGGCATCTGCGAAGAGCGTGGCAGCGGATTTGATAAGGTTGTCTTTGAGACAGAAGTCTTCCAATTACCCGCTCCAGACATTCGTGTGGATTCGACGCACACGCGAGTCATTCTGTTCGGACATCAAAAACTGTCCGACATGGATCGCAAGGATAAAGTGCGAGCGTGCTACCAACACTGCGCCCTTCTTTATGTTTCCAACAAGAGAATGACGAACTCAACACTTCGGGAGCGATTCAAGATTCCCGAGCAGGACTATCCAATAGCCTCGCGGATCATCAGAGATACGATTGAAGCCAACCTGGTTAAGCCCGAAGACCCGGAGAGTAAATCGAAGAAGCACGCGCGCTATGTGCCATTTTGGGCTTGATTCTTATGTGCTGCTCATGTGCAAACCAGGGGGATGCAAAGAATTGGCAACCTAATTACCGTTGTCTGTCAATGGTTTAACAGAACCTTCTCATGTGCAGCTTATGTGCATTCCACCGGCAATTCTACGTTACCCATCGGGTCTTTGCGTTGTCGCTTGAGTCCCTTGATAGAATGCAGCATTAGTCAGCCCGTCGGACGGTGCGCGTCAATCCGTTACCGTCCCTGCACAATTCTCCAGTTATTATCGGGCTTCGTGGGCACTGTTTTATTCTTCTCTACCCAATCGATGATCAACTCGCGCACTTCGGCACTCGAGCGATAGAGCACGGGCGCACCTTTGTACATCGTGTATCGGCCGCCGCCGTTGACGCGATAGTTGTTCGTCACCACCCGCAACTTTTGCGTAGGCATCAGCGGTTGGCCCTTGAACTTCAAATTCTGAATACGTTGGCCGAATGGCCTGGTCAGATCGATTTCGTAAGTCACTCCTTCGGCCATATCAAAATCGTATCCAGGAACACGCTGATCAATGAGTTCGGCTAAACTCCTTCCCCCTTCGTACAGGCGAAAGTACTGGGCCGAATGTTCCAGCGCGTCTTTCAACTGTTGGCCCGTTAGCTCTAACGTCACCAAAGTGTTTTCGTATTCGTAAAGTCCGGCTATATCGCGCACTGTGACTTGACCTTTGGGAATCCGGGCTTGTGGATTGAAGCACGCGGCCATCGAAACATCGGCCTTGCCCGCTTCGAGTTGTACCCGCTGAATCAGATCGATGATCGCTGAGTCATGAAAGCGGCAATCCTGAGCGGTCAGCTGCTCTGAAGATTCACCGATCCTCAGGTCCAGCCACGCCTGCGTTTCCTTGTCATAAGGCTCGCCAAGTTTCGCTATCTCCGGATCGACCGCGGTCTTTTCCGTCACCGGAATTGTGCGCGCTGATTTCGCGACGACACGCCAGCGGCCGCTTGTCCTTTCCAGATAGAGATCGACGCGCGCAATGTGGCTGGCCCAGCGATTCGCTTGTGTTAGCAGGACGCCGTTCACGACTAGCGACGACACTTCACGATGCGTATGCCCCAATAGAATCACATCGATGCCGGGAACCTGTCGCGCGATGGCGATGCCCGCGTTTTCATTCGGCACTTGCGAGGGATTAAGCTGACCTGTGCGCAAATCTTCTTCGATCCCCATGTGCATTGTAATCACGACCAGATCGGCCTTTTCTTTTTCGCGCAGCACCGGCACCCACTTTTTTGCTTCACTTACGGTTTCATGAAACTCCAGGCCAGCATAATTAGGCGGATTCTCCCAATTTGGAATGCCCGGTGTCGTCAATCCCAGCACGCCTATGCGCACGCCGTTAACTTCTTTGATGATGTAAGGTTTGTAATGCGTCTGGTGGGTGGAGGTGTCATATGTGTTCCCCGACAGCCATGGAAACCGTGCTTCGCTGCGTGCCTTCTCCAGGACTTTCAAGCCGAAGTTGTATTCATGATTGCCGACAGCCATCGAGTCATAGCGCAATGTATTCATCGTCAGCATCATCGGATCGGGAGGTTCGTTATGACGCTTGTTGTGATAGTACTCGAGTGGCGTTCCCTGGATCGTGTCGCCTGAATCAACCAGCAGCAAATCGGGATCGTTCTTGCGGGCTTCCTTGATCAGCGTCGCGACCTTCGCGATGCCGACGTTGTCATATTTGTTCGTGTAATAATCAAGTGGAAAAATACGCCCGTGTATATCGGTCGTGCCGAGGATAACAATATGAGCCCTTTGCGCACGAGCCTGATGAACGCCGTGAATGGACAGGACAGTTAATAGAATGATTGAGACCGTCGCTGAAAGAAGTTTTGTGGCTGTTTTCATTTGTTTTTCAGGAGCTAAATCGATCCAGGAAAGCTCTTATTAACACCTCGCTTCAGCGAGGTGACAAAGGACCAGAAATAACTTCTCGAAACCGTTTCAACGGTTTTCCGGTAAGCCGTTGAAACGGCTAAACGTCCACTTGAATGCTTGAGATACCTCGCTGAAGTGAGGGTGTGAATGAGAAATCGCCGTAACACGACGCCGTGACGCCAGGATCGAAGTGATCGTGCTTTTCACTGATTCCAAACCGAGCGATCCCAACTCACTTCCCCTTTTTTTCTACACGCTAACTGGATTGCTTTGCCGGCACTCTGCTGACAGCCGAGGCCTTTGCCTGCTCAGCGAGGGCTGCTTCTGTTTCCCGTGCAACTGCGCGTAATGTCAGCCCCCGCTGCAGAAGCAAGATCATCCCTACCGCTGCCCAGAAAACATCACGCCCCTTGCGGATGATGGCCAGCGTGACTCCGGTGGCTTCGGCGAATTGCAGCACCTTCGAAATTTTTCCCGTGCCTGCTTCATCGATTCCCATGCGCAGCGGAATGAACTTAAACCCAACATTGATGACGCGATTCACCGATTCAAGAATGAAAGCTGTGAACAAAGTCGGCGGCTGTTGCGGACTGATAAAAAGCAGCGTCACATAAATCTCCAGCACGCCTGTCAGGTGAAAGCATGCCTCGAGCAGCAGGATCGGCAGAAAGCTCGAGCGATTCCGATGATAGAATCCGTAGATTCGATCTTCCAGCGTTCGCCCTTTTTCCACCCACTTCGCGTCCAGTCCGCGGCGGTGCAGCAATGCCGTGCCAACGCTTATGAATCGCAACCGTTTGCGAATCAGCAAACAAACAAGAGCGATAACCAGCACAATAATGACCAGGGTGACTATGCTTGCTATCCGCAGGCCTTTCGGTAAATGAAAATTCAGGAGCAGCGCAATCATTCCCGAAAGTATGAAGACGGCGACCGACAAACTGTAGAAGATGTTTTCGATGGCGATAGCCGAAAATCCGACCATCAGGGGCACGCGGTCTCGAATCAGCGCGGGCTTTGCAGGCTCGGAAACGAGGAAGCTGACAAACGGCAAAACGGTGCCGATGGCGTCACCCATCACGCGCGCGCGAAACGCATCCCTGAAGCGCAACCGGTGCGGCTCTTCTATGCACAACATCCAGGCGAGCGAACGCGCTATTTGGCGGAAGGCCGAAATCGCAATCACGATCAGAAAACCTGCTCCGAGTCTCTGAATCCCGTCCGCGATCTGACTGAGGCCGGCCTTCTCGACGAAGTAAGCGAAAAGGACGACACCGAGCAGGGTGGCAATAATTCCGAACGGAGTAAAGCCTCGCTTTCGGGAACTTTGAAATGAGCTTTCAGTCATGGTTTGAGTGGGCTGAATAAACAAAATAAAGCATCGAGCGCGTGATGTCACGCAGCAAAGCGCGTACCGATTTCGGAAAAGAAGACGCGACGAACGAAGGTAGCTATTGAACTATTGAGACGTCAGAAAAATATGACAACTGAGGTAAACATCATTCACGGCTTAGTCATAACGCAAGCGATGGAGTCTCTTATCGGACCACGCCGGGCGTTGGCGCAGCCGTTTTGAAGGCTGGCGAGGAAAACGGCGGTCCTGTTTTGCCTTTTCGCCAATGCGTTGATTATGATGTCGATTCAAGTTCTACCTTCTAATCTTCCGGGTTCGGCAAAACATGAGTCAAAGCCAGATTGCAATCGAACAATCATTCGCGCGGCCATTGACCAGCTTTTCGGAAGACGAGCAGATGTTTCGTTCGAGTGTGCGCGAGTTTGCCGAAGGTGAGATCCGCAAGCGCGTCGAAGCCATGGACGAGCAAGGCCACCTTGATCCCGCGCTGATGAAACAGTGCTTCGAGCTGGGCTTGATGGGGATCGAAACGCCGGAAGAATTCGGCGGCGTGGGGGGCTCGTTTTTCCAGGCGATCCTGGCCGTTGAAGAACTCTCGCGCGTCGACGCTTCGGTGGGCGTCTTCGTCGATGTACAGAACACGCTGGTGAACAACGCGCTGTTGCGCTGGGCCAATCCGGAACAAAAACAGAAGTACCTGTCGCAATTAGCCAGCGACAGAGTCGGGGCGTATGCATTGAGCGAGGCCGGGTCGGGCTCCGACGCATTTGCGATGCAGACCCGCGCTGTGGATCGCGGAGATCATTTTGTCCTGAACGGCCGCAAGCTTTGGATCACCAATGGCAAAGAAGCTGAAATCTTCGTGCTCTTCGCCAACGCTAATCCTGAGGCAGGCTATCGTGGGATTACAGCTTTCATCGTTGAAAAAGGATTCGCGGGATTTTCGGTTGGCAAAAAGGAGAATAAGCTGGGCATTCGCGCATCGTCAACGACTGAACTGATTCTTGAAGATTGCCAGGTGCCGAAGGAGAACGTGCTCGGCGAAGTCGGCAAGGGCTATAAAGTTTCCATTGAGACGCTGAACGAAGGCCGCATAGGCATCGGCGCACAGATGATTGGAATTGCGCGGGGCGCGCTGGAGAGCACGCTTGCGTACACCAGCGAGCGGCAACAGTTCGGTAAGAACGTCAACGAGTTTCAGGGCGTACAGTTTCAGCTCGCTGAGATGGCTACTGAATTAGAAGCTGCGCGGCTGATGGTTTACAACTCCGCGCGCATGAAAGACGCCGGCCAGAACTTTGTCAAAGAAGCGGCCATGGCCAAGCTGTATTCTTCGCGGGCCGCTGAGCGGATTACCTCGAAAGCCATCGAGCTCTATGGCGGCTACGGTTACGTCAAAGATTATCCGGTCGAGAAGTACTGGCGTGATTCGAAGATCGGGGCGATCTACGAAGGTACTTCGAATATGCAGTTGCAGACCATTGCGAAGTTGATCATCGGTAAATAGTCAATGGTAAATAGTGAATAGCACGAGCTGCAAAACAACTATCGAATAAGGTTACTATTTACGATTTACCGTTTACTGGTTATGGCAACATCACGCATTGAAGTCTTCGAACAAATACTCGCCGGAGATCCTGCGAATACTGCGGTACTTTTCGGCCTGGCTAAAGAATTTGAAAAGGCCGGCGATGACGCGAAGTTGATTGAAACGCTGGAGCGTTATCTGGCGGCAGCCGATGACGAAGGCAATGCCTTCGGAATGCTGGCGCGTGCTTACGAGCGCACGCAACAAACCGAAAAGGTGCGCGAAAGTTATCAGCGAGGGATTGCTGCAGCGACTTCGCACGGCCATCCGGGAATGGCAGAAGAGTATCGAACGACTCTGGAAAGTGATTACGACCAGAAATAACGAGTAGTAATCGATAAGCAAGTTACCGCGAAGCGGTGAAAGAAAGTAGCGTGTGCCGAGCATGCTCGACTACTTTGCGGGTGCAAGTCCCGCATTCAACCTGATGGAGGTGAAGGATAGCAAAGCGCAAGGGCGTTGTCGCGAGGCAAGGTCTGAAGGAAGCGTGGC
>Ga0137378_10000634_pt1 | contig 27656 bp, 32 predicted proteins | sample SagtaG_21_FD_104813 | JGI IMG/M metagenome (GOLD analysis project Ga0137378, IMG submission 104813) | Vadose zone soil microbial communities from Sagehorn Ranch, Mendocino, California, USA - Sage2_L_60_16 metaG | ecosystem: Environmental > Terrestrial > Soil > Vadose zone | place: USA... | reverse complement strand
TGCTCGCTACGTAGAGCTTCGCCCTGCCGATGCAGCCGGGCATTACGCTCTTGGCATGACGCTGGCGGCCCTCCAACCAGCGCCGGAGGCGCGGACTGAATTTGAGAAATCTATTGCCATCGCGCCAGTGCAGACCGAATCATATTCCGGCTCGGACTTCTGGATCTCGATATAAAAGACCTTGATTCTGCGGCAAAGGATTTTCAACGCGTGCTTGATCGTGATCCGAAACACGCAGGAGCATTAGCCGCGCGCGGCCGCGTGGAGATGGAACGGAAACAATTCGGGGACGCTGCGGATTTCCTACAACGAGCGATTGCCGCCGATGACTCCCTTCGCGAAGCACATTACTATCTTGGGCTCACGTATGCGCGCATGGGACGCAAGCAGGAATCGGACGAACAACTCGAAATTGCAAACCGTCTGGAGCACGCGGAAACAGAAAGTCAAAGAACAGTTTTCAAGAGTCTCGACCCCTCAGCAGCTGGAACACCGGAAGTCCAACCAAAATAGCTCACTTGTTTGCCGGGTTGCCGCCTTCAAGGGCCACATGCGGCCACCCACCCGTCCAGTCTATGGTGGAAAGTTGCAGATACGCGTCGCCGGTCTTGCCGTCATAGGCATGGAAGACGATGATGTCGGCATCCTTATTTTTCCCCATGCTGACTGACTCGCCGCCGGGCCCAATCCAACGGTCGTTTCCTAATAGCAGCGAAGTTCCACCACCTTCCATCATTGGTGTACCACTGGCATCGACGTAAGGTCCGGCCACGTTGCTCGATCGTCCCACCATCGTTTTGTAGTTGCTCTTTGTTCCACGGCAGCAGAGGTCGAACGAAACGAATAGATAAAAGTATTCGCCATGATGAACTATGAATGGCGCTTCCACCGCCTGCCAGTTGCCTGGCAACCCCGGAGGGTTCGGAAGAGGATTGTCCGGTCGCTTCCGGCGAGCTAGAGAATACAAAGTTGTGTCCGCGGCGGAGAGCCTGCCGGTTTGCGGATCAATACGTCGCATCTTAATTCCCGACCAGAAACTGCCGAAGGCGAGCCACGCTCCCCTCTTCTCGTCCAGAACGAGATTCGGATCAATGGAGTTGTAGTCGTCTTCGAGATGTGACTGCAAAACAAGGCCGCGATCTTCCCAGTGGAAGTTCGGGCTGTGCGTGTCCAAGGTCTTGTTAGTCAGCAATGCGATGCCAGATGTGTTCTTGCCGAAGACCGAAAACGCGTAGTAGAGATGGTATTCCCCGTTAAAAAAAGAAATATCTGGCGCCCACAGTTCTTTTGTTTGCGCACTCTCTTTTTTGATCCACTCCGGAATCTGATCGAAGACATGCCCGCATAGCTTCCATTCGTGCAGGTCTTTTGAACAACGGATCGGCAGCTCGCCATTTCTATGCGGCCCGTTCCCTGTGCTGAACAGGTACCAGGTTTCGCCGTCTTTGATGATGGAAGGATCATGCACATATTCGGTATCGCCGTTAACAGTGATGACTTCGGCAGCGCCTTTTGGAGATTCGACGGGAGACGCTGGCGGAACGAAAATGACGAACAATGCCAATGCAAACGCGCAGTGCGCAAATTTTGAGGTCATGGTGTGTTTCGCTTCTGCAGGAGAGCAGTCTCGACAGAAGTGCTATCTCTGATAATACCTCAGCAAACGTTTACCCATGCAATTAGCGTGGGGTATCGACGCTGTTCCTCGCTATGGCGCCGTGACCAGCGGCAGTTCGACAAAGCTCTCCTGGCCCGGAGTGTGGTAGACGCGCTGGACGGCTTTTCGATAATTCTCCGGCTTCGCCCAGAAGATGCTAGGCACAAACGTCTGCGGGTTGCGGTCGTAGAGCGGGAACCAGCTTGATTGCACCTGCACCATGATTTTGTGGCCCGGCAAGAATACGTGGTTTGCAGTTGGCAATGCGAAATGATAAAGCAGAGGTTTGTCAGACGCGATGGCTTTCGGCGTTTCCAGGCTCTCGCGATAGCGGCCCCGGAAAATGTCAGCCGAGATCATTAGTTGGTAGCCGCCCATTTCCTCATCTCCGGCAACTTCGTCGGGATACACATCGATCAGTTTGACCACCCAATCGGAGTCGGTCCCGCTGGTGGAGGCGACGAGATTCGCTACCGGCGGGCCGCTGATCTTTACCGGTGCGGTTAGTACCTCGGAAGTGAAGACGAGAACGTCGGTGCGGCCGGAGGCTTCGCGCTGGTCGTCCACCAGCCACTGTGGCCAGGTCAGGCGGCCGCTGTAGCCGACGGGCTGGCTCGGGCGAGAGCGGAATGGCACGGGCTTGGCGGGATCGGAGATGTACTCGTCATAAACGGCGTCGCTGCGTTTTGGCGCCGAGAAGCTCAACTTCATTCCTCCAGTCAGATAGAGAGGCGTTGGTTTCCCCGTACAACCGCTCTCACATCCTGCAGGCCAACTTGGCAGGCGGCGCCAGGTGTTCGTTCCGGTTTCAAACGCGGTGACCGGTGCGACATCAGCTTTGGGAGCATCATCCTTAAGGTAGTGATCAAGAAACGGCCGGAGAATTTGCTGGCGGAAGTAAGCGCCCGTATCGCTACCGAACTTCAACGCTCCAAGTGTGCTGCCATCTTCAATTTCTTGACCGTGGTGCCACGGGCCCAAAACTAGAAACACTTTGTCATTGTTGACGTCTTTTGGTTTGATCACTTTGTAAACGGCCGGCGCTCCGTAGATGTCTTCCTGGTCCCACAAGCTGTGGACCAGCATCACTGGGACTTTCAGCGGCTGTGCGGCGAGGACCTTGTCGACCGCTTGATCTCGCCAAAACGAGTCGTAGTTGGGATGGTCGAGAATCTTCTTCCAAAAACCGACCTGCTCGAGTCCGTGGTTGCGGCCGAGTTCGCCCACCGAGCCCGAATCCATATACAAGTCGTAATCGTCGAAATGGTCGGACCACCACTTGGCGTCGTTCTTGCGCGTGGCCTCCTGCTCATAGATGTATGGCAGGTTCTGTTGGCGGAATGCGCCGTAGTGGAACCAGTCATCGCCCATCCAGCCGTCGACCATGGGATTCATGGGAACGGAAACTTTAAGTGCAGGGTGCGGGTTGACCAGGGCCATCAGCGGCAGAAAACCGTCGTAGGAGATGCCGAGGATTCCAACCTTGCCGTTGGTTTCGGGAATGTTCTTGATTAGCCAGTCGATGGAATCGTAGGTGTCGGTAGCTTCGTCGACCGGCGTTGGGTTTTGAGGACCGTGCAAAGGCCGGCTCATTACGTAGTCGCCTTCCGAACCGTACTTGCCGCGAATGTCTTGCATTACGCGAATGTAGCCGCCTTCGACGATCAGGTCGGTCGCGTTGTCGTAGCCGTACAGACTGGGGCCGAGGTGTCCGCTCTGAATGTGGGTCGTGAGCGCGTTGGCGTCGTAGGGAGTGCGCGTCAGCAGAATGGGCGCGTTCTTCGCGCCCTTGGGGACAAGAATCACCGTGTGCAGCTTTGTGCCGTCGCGCATGGGAATCATAACTTCGCGGCGAGCGTAATCCCAGGTGCCGGCAGCTGGCTGGAAGTGGTCTGGTGTTTCGCTGGGGAAATCGGGGTACTGAGGCGGCGTTTGGGCGGTTGAGAAATTCAGGGAAGAAGCGGCCAATACTACAGTGATGAATGAGGCACGAGCGCAAGAGATCAGGTCCACGAATGTCCTCACGATGCAGAGTAGTGACGGCAAAAGCGACTCATTATAGTCGAAAGCGACTTAACAGATTGCAGGCGACCTAATCGTGGAGCCCCGGACGCCCTCGTCCGGGGTGGGCGTTAGCCCCATGCTGGGCGTCGATATGCGTCTCGTATTCGTCTTCATCACACGCACTCTAAACACGCCCTCGCTGTTCGCGAGGGCGGGGCGGACGAGGGCGTCTGCCCCCTACACGGGCAGCGTCGCCAAAGCCGATTGGCACGAAAGCTGGGTTACCAAGTAAAATAGGTTACTCGATCCAGGTTCCCTTCCATTTACTGTGAAAATTCCTGCATCGAATGGCGAATGGGCGCAATCCAACCAAAAGTGGGTGAGCCAGTCAGTGATGAGCTGGCTCTGGTCGATGCGGCGAAAGCCGGAGATATCGCGGCTTTTGAGGAATTAGTACGCCGCTACGACCGCAACGTTTTCCGCATCGCGCAGCATATTACGCAGAACCGCGAGGATGCTGAGGACGTTGTCCAGGACGCGTTCATCAAGGCATACAGCAATCTGAAGCAGTTTCAGGGGCAGTCGAAGTTTTACACCTGGCTGGTGCGGATTGCGGTCAATGAAGCCTTGATGAAGCTGCGGCGCCGGCGTCCGGAACGCACGGTTTCGTTGGACGAAGATGTAAAGACCGAAGACGATTCGGTCCCGCGCGAGGTTGCTGATTGGAGTCCGAATCCTGAGCAGCAGTATTCTCAGGCGGAATTGCGGGAGATTTTAGACCGCACGATTCACGGTTTGCCGGCAACCTTTAGAACTGTGTTCGTGCTGCGGGACGTTGAGGGGCTGTCAACGGAGGAAACTGCCGAGGCGCTCGATTTGAGCATCCCGGCGGTGAAATCAAGATTGCTGCGGGCGCGTTTGCAATTGCGCGAGCGGCTGAACAAATATTTCCAAAGACGAGAGAAGTCTAATGGGTCGCAACAAAAACCAAGCAGTGGAGATGGCAACCAGTGAAGTGCTCTGAATTTCTCCACGAACTAACGGATTACCTCGACGGCGTCATTGACGCCCCTACAAAAGCTGAACTCGAAGAACATCTGGCTTGGTGCCACAACTGCTACGTTGTCTGCGATACCACCAAGAAGACCATCGAGATTTACCGCGACTCCCAGCTGTACGAACTTCCTGAAAACCTCCGAACCAGGCTCCGGTCGGCCATTGTGTCGAAGTGCCAGGGGCGCAAGAAAGCCGGGCCTGAGGGGACTACTCAGTAACTCTTCCCTTTTCAACCTTTTCCAAACACATTGTTTACCATCCGGTTTCGGGCGGCTGGGGTCGAACCCTTTCCTGGAAAATAGAATCTAAGTAGATGATGGCGCTCACGTGTTCGGGGCATCGGAGCGCATCTGTGGGAGGTGGAGAAATGTTTTCCAGGATTCTTGACGCGTTCTTCGGATGCTTTCACCAGCGCTATAGCTTTCCCATCACAATGAAAAAGGGACGGCGGAGTACGGCCGCCGCCGTGACTGGGACCTACGTTGTATGTCTCGACTGCGGCAAAGAAATGCCCTACGACTGGAAGCAGATGAAGATCGTCAGCGTCAGTGCGGAGCGCACGCCGGTGCGTTCGCTGGCGACCAAGGAAGCTGCTTAAGTTTTTTGTGGTGCAAAAGAACAATAGCGGGACATTCGTCCCGCTATTTCTTTTTGCAACCAGAGAGTTAGTTATTGTCGTCGGGCCGGCGCTTCAAAGTTGGACGGCCATCATCGGCGGTGGTCTTGTCGTCAGTTCCGTTTTTATCCGTTGAAGACGCGCGCCTCAACGTCGGCTTCTTGCCATCTTTTTCGTCATTCAGTTTGTGGCGATTTTCAAGCGCCGCGAGCCGAGACTTAACCTCGTCAAACTCAGAACTGGTAACCATATACTGCGCCTTCGCGGGAAGAACTTTCGCAATTTCTTCCTGCGAACGTTCAATGCGATCCGGGGTTTGCGGATGCGTGCCGAAGGCTTTTGAAATGGTGCCCGGCTTTTTCTTCTCCTGCGCTTGTACCTTTTCGAAGAAGGAGATGAAAGCCTGAGGATCATACCCGGCCTTGTACATATATTGGAGGCCGAGGTAATCCGCCTCCGCTTCGAATCCACGTGAGAACTTTAGAAACGTCAGCGGCACTGCCAATCCCGCGCCTTCGTAGGCAGCGTATCCGATGGGGCCACCGATAAAAATTAGCGGGATAGTCATCATCTGCATTAGATTGCCGCGAGACTGCTCGCGAGCAGCGTGGCAGGCGGCGACGTGACCGATTTCATGGGCCATCACTCCGGCCAATTCGGCTTCCTCGTCCGCGGCAAGGATCACTCCGGAATTCACGTAGAAGAATCCGCCGGGGAGCGCGAAGGCATTGATATCATCGGAGTCGATTACCTTAATGGTAAATGGCACCTGGGAGTCGGAGTTTCGAACCAGGTTCTGGCCGAGCCGGTTGATGTATTCCGAAATCACCGGATCATTGATGATCTTGGATTGCGACTCCACTTGCTGGGAAACTTGCTTTCCCATCGCGATCTGCTTTTCAAGACCGTACCAGTTGCCCATGCCTCGGGCACAGCCTACGTTTCGATTGCCGATAGCATCCACATCGTCTCTGCCGCCATCGTGCGGTGTCTTCGTCGCCGAGGGCTCGACTGGAGCGCTGGCTGCTGGGGTGGTCTGTGAATCAGGCGTTTTGTCTTTATTTGTGCCAGTCTGATCGGCGGCGAATGCGGCCGGAGCTAGAGAGGCTAATACCAGCAATGTTGCCAACGCTAGTGCTCGCAATTTCATAAATGCTCCAAACTTTGCTTCGGAAGGGCTGGTTTTTCAATTATATGCTTCGTGTAAACGTCCCACGTCTACGCCGAAATAAACGATTCCCTTTTATGTTGGACGCATCTTTTCTCTGCGGGGTTAGCCGCCTTGCAGGGTAACCCGCAGCCGCTCAATGTTAAAGATGCTCGTTTCGGCCCGGTTGAGTTGCAAAAGCTGTGCTGATACGAGAACATACCCGTTTGCCTACAACTCACTGTTCTCATAAGGAAAATGCCTGAATGGCTAAACGCCAAAAGACTGCCTCGTCGCCAACCCCTCAATCAAAGAACGATACTGCCATCACAATTCAGCCCGCCAAGGGAAAACTTGGGGTCCTCATTCCGGGAATGGGCGCCGTGGCCACGACCTTTGTCGCCGGAGTCGAGTCTATCCGCAAGGGACTTGCCAGCCCGATCGGATCGCTTACCCAAATGGGCACGATTCGGCTGGGCAAGCGTACCGAGGGCCGCTCCCCTAAGGTCAAGGAATTTGTGCCGCTTGCGGGACTGGACGACCTGGTTTTCACCGGTTGGGACCCGTTCGAAGACGACATGTACACGGCCGCCCGCAAAGCTGGCGTGCTCGAGCGCGAACTGCTGGACCAGGTGAAGCCATTTCTGAGCTCGATCAAGCCACGCCCCGCCGTCTTTGATCGGAATTACGTGAAGAAACTCGATGGCCATCATGTGAAGAAGGGCAAGAACAAGATGGAGCTGGCTGAGCAGCTGCGTGCTGATATTCGAGAGTTCCAGAAGAGTTCGGGGGCGTCGCGGTTCGTCACTGTCTGGTGCGGTTCAACTGAGATTTTCCTGCAGCCGACCGCCGTCCACCAGTCGCTGAAGGCATTCGAGAAGGCTCTGTTGGCCAATGATGAGGCCGTTGCGCCCTCGATGATTTACGCTTATGCCTCGCTGATGGAGGGAGTTCCGTTTGCCAATGGCGCGCCGAACCTGACTGTTGACGTCCCAGTAATGCACGAACTGTCACGCAAGAAGGAAGCGCCTATTTGCGGCAAGGACTTTAAGACCGGGCAAACTTTGATGAAGACCATCCTGGCGCCCGGATTTAAGGCTAGGTTGTTGGGCTTGGCCGGTTGGTTTTCAACCAACATCCTGGGGAACCGCGATGGCGAAGTGCTGGACGACCCGGGGTCTTTCAAAACCAAGGAAGAATCCAAGCTGTCAGTATTGGAGCACATTCTGCAGCCTGAGCTTTACCCGGAACTCTATGGCAAGTTTACGCACAAGGTCAGGATTAACTATTACCCTCCTCGCGGTGATAATAAAGAAGGTTGGGACAACATCGATATCTTCGGGTGGCTCGGCTATCCGATGCAGATCAAGGTGGACTTCCTCTGCCGGGATTCAATTCTGGCCGCGCCCATTGTGCTCGATCTCGTGCTGTTCCTTGACTTGGCCAAACGGACATCTCAGCTGAGCGGCATAGGCATTCAGGAGTGGCTGAGCTTTTACTTCAAGTCGCCGATGACTCCGCCGGGGCTTTATCCTGAGCATGATCTGTTCATTCAGTTGATGAAGCTGAAAAACACGTTGCGGCATTTGAAGGGTGAAGAGCTGATTACGCATTTGGGGTTGGAGTATTACGACTAGCTTTGTGTGGCGCGGGCGGCCTCACCCGCGAGCCAATGCAAGATAGCGGAAGTGGTGAATGAGAACGGCTGGAATCATCGCAGTTCGGCTTCTCGCTCAGATCGGAGCCGCAGCTCCGCAGGTTAGTCCGCTTGAACGTCTGCATGCCAAGATACCGGTCGATTCGATTCAGAACTTGACTACTGCCACCCTGGCCGGCAAGTATTCAGATCCGGCAAAAGAATTCCAAGGTGGCCTGTCGGGCAATGATCTTTACCTGTTCGCCGACGGAACTTACATTTACGATGAATGGGCTGATATCGAGCCACTGGTGATTCGCGACAAAGGTACTTGGAGCGTTGCAGACGGATTAGTGGTTCTGAAATCCGATCCCGAAGTAACTTGGGATGCAGACGCGGAGCGGAAATACACAGCTGTCCACCGGCAATCGCGATCTGATGAAATTCTCTTGATCGGAACAGGCCGAGCCCTTTCCAATTTCGAAGAAGAATCCAAAGATCAACCTGAAACTGAACTCATGGTCGTCTGCAAGGAGCGATCAAGAACTATTTCGCGCAAGCACACATCTACGATCAAAGAGAAGCTGATGCGCGAATCTTGGCGGCCGGAATACTTCCGCGCTGGTCCATAGAAGCAGGTGCATTTATCGTCCGGAAGGAATTGGCGCGACGCGACGTATAATGTAGTTGTGAATCTCACCCTGTCTATCGATGAGGAAACATTCGTCCGAGCGCGGGATAGAGCTGCGGCACTAGGCAAGAACCTGAATTAGCTCATTCTCGATTACTTACAAGATTTCGCTAGCATCGATGACCCCGAGCACAGCATCGAGGAGTTCCGGCTCCTCTCGACGCAAGGGGCCTCGCGCGGCTGGCCCTTCGATCGCAATGAAATCCACGACCGATCATAGCTTCTTCGATTACAAACCCATTCAATCAAAGGCTAACCTAGGCGGTCCGTAGCCGGTTCTGCCAATGCGACCAGATGAACCACGCGATTCCTCCCACCAGAACGACCAGAATCACCGCATCGAATTTGTGGAGATATTTTCCGACCACGCGCCAGTTCTCTCCTAGCTTCATTCCCAGCCAGGCGAGACCGAAGCACCACGGCCATGATCCGAGAAATGTGTATACGTGAAAGCGCAGCCTGGGCATGCGGGCAATCCCCGCAGGCAGCGCAATGAACGTCCTCACAACAGGGAGCAGGCGTGCGATGAAGACCGCCAGATATCCCCAGCGCGCGAAGAAACGGTCTGCCCAGTCCAGTTCGCGTTGGCCCATCAGAATCAAGCGGCCGTAGCGCTCGACCAACGGGCGTCCCCCGTAGCAGCCGATTTCGTATGCGACCAGTGAGCCCAAGTTGCAGCCGATCGCGCCCGCGGTCGCGACCCAAAACAGCTTCATGGTGCCCTCGTAAACCAGATATCCGGCGAATGGCATGATGAGCTCAGAGGGCAACGGAATGCAGGCGGACTCGATGCCCATGAGAATGACAATGCCGCCGTAGCCACTGATTGTGATGAGGGATTTAATGAAGATAAACAGTATGGTGAGAATTTTTTCAGTCATGAAAAGAAGCTTTTAGCTGTTAGCTCCTAGCTTTTAGCGAACTCAGCCCCGAATTTGCCGACGCTCAACGCCCAATGTTGGATCACGCACCTGTAGCGACTGAGCGTTCGCGGTAAAAGTGCATCAGGTCGGTGAGCACCGGCTCGGCCCCAAGCTGTCGCAAAAGCGTTGTCACCTGGCCACGATGGTAGGTCCCGTGATTCACCACATGCTGCATCGATTGCCAGAGCGGGTTGTTGTAGATGCCGAATCTGAGCGTCTTGTACTCCATCACACGCTCGAGGTCTGATTGCGTTAGACCCCTCACGAAACTGAGCAGCCTTTCTTCGTGCTGCAGCCATTGCTCACCCAGACTTGCTACGTCGCGGAATTGCGCGACATCCGGCAACCCAGCTGGGGAACGTCCCTGAAAGCGCTCCAGCCAAATCCATTCCGCTCCGTAAATGTGCGCTAAGGTGTCGCGGACAGAAGAAAAACTCGATCCCAGCGGCTGCGTGAACTGCTCCTGAGTAAGCTTTTCCGCGGCGCCCAGCGAACGGTGGTTGGCCCATGTGTTGTAGTCGAAAAGGAGTTGGATTTCCTGTGGGGACATGGAATTGTTCCTCTCACCAAGTCGTCAGAGGTTAGAAAGAGCCTTCCTGCGTGAATGTAAACCCTGGCAAGGCAGCGCCAGCGGGGCTCTTAGCGACTTTGACCCGCACCGTCGGCGCATCCGGGGCCGTGACTTCGGCTGGACGCAACACCGCATACTGCGTGAAAACTTCGTCATAGACCTTGGTGACCAGATAATCCTGGCCGCTTTCGTCCTTGCGCCACACTTGACCGAGCTGGATGGACTTCACCGCCATATCGCGACCTCAATTCAGAGTAATGGGAGCAGCGACGGTCGTCAATTGCGCGTCCGCACCGTTCGAACATGGACTCCCGAGCGCGGTCGCCGCGAGATGCGACCAACCTCAGCTAATGCATGCGCTCGATTCATAAGGCATGCGAACGAGGGTTGATATCCGTCAGATGTTAAGATGGCAAACTGCCAAGGAGAGCGAATGCCGCGAGGAATCACACCGCGACGTCCAGCAAGATCCGGAAGACATGAGAGGACAGGGTCTGCCAATAGAGCTACAGTGCTGCCAAACATAACTGGTCGCAAGCAGACCAGGGGTCGTTCCTCCCACCCTTTGAAAAACGCAAAGGGTGGGGCAGCCTCGACGGTTCCCAAACTGTCCGCGAAGGTCAAAGGCTACAATCCAACAGCTCCCGACCGAATCGCGGAAATTCTCAAGCGTCTCGACCAACTCTATCCGGACGTTACTTGCGCGTTGACGCATAAGAATCCATGGGAATTGCTGGTGGCGACCATTCTCTCCGCGCAATCGACAGACGTGCGGGTCAACATGGTTACTCCTGAACTGTTCAAGAAATATCCCACAGTGCAGGATTTTGCGAAGCTCGAGCCGCAACAGCTTGAGCCGGATGTGCGCTCGACTGGGTTCTTCCGGAACAAGTCGAAATCGGTGGTCGGCGCGGCCCGGCGAATTGTTGACGAGTTCGGAGGCAAGGTCCCCGAGGATATAGAAAACCTGCTCACTCTCCCCGGAGTCGCGCGCAAGACCGCGAATGTTGTTCAGGGCACGTGGTTCGGCAAAGCGGAGGGAGTGGTGGTGGACACGCACGTTCATCGCATCTCGCGCAGGCTCGAGCTGACTAAGAACGACGATCCGAAGAAAATCGAGCAGGACCTCATGCGAGTGATTCCGCGCGAGAAGTGGATTCTCTTCTCACATCAGTTCATCTGGCATGGACGCAAGCTGTGCTTCGCGCGCTCACCCAAGTGCGTGGACTGCCCGCTGGAGAATATTTGCCACGCGGAAGACAAAACCTGGAGCACGGTCGAGAAGCACAAGGGCGCGAGAGCCTAGATCGGCCTGTCACGACAGACTTAAATGACTCCATTCTGCCGGTGACACCTGTCCACATCGTGGCTGATCTGATCTTCTTCATATTCGTCTGGCCGCACGACGCTACACGCGAGTTGATTTGGCAAAGTTGACACGGATGGCTGGTTCTAGCTTCACGTAGTGCAGGCAGTCGGGTTCACGATATTGTCGTTGCTGGCACTCCAGCCGTTGTATCGCCTGAACTCTAGTTAAGAGTGTGTTTGGCCTAAATCGTCTGACATTTGTCGTAACATACCGCGGTGCGATTGGTAGGCTGTTTTGTTTCCAGCACCGTGCCCCGAATGCAACGGGCTGACGTGCTTCGTCAATGTAGCCAAGCCTTTGGGCGCCAATTCCTGATGTGTCACGCTCTCCGTTGTCGACACAATAGGATTTCGGGTACACGCTGTTGAGGCAGTAAACGAATAGAGCTTTCAACCGGGAGGGGATTGATGAACGGAAGCGAGAATCTGACCGCATTAACAAGCACTCAAACCCGACGACAACTGGTTTACGGTATTGCCGTAGCTTTCGGCGGCTTGGCGGCAGCCTCCAGTGTTCAAGGAGAAACGAGACCAACCATGACGGAAGCACAGAGCTCAGGAACAGAAGGGCTGCTTACGTATCTCCATCAAGAGATCGATATTAAGGCCAACCCACAGCGCATCTATGATGCTTTACTCGACGCTACACAGTTCGCCGCTTTCACCGGTATGAGCGCAGAGATCTGCTGTTGGGTTCTTGCGCGACGCTCTCGCTCACCCAGACGGAACTTTCAGAGCCTGGAGTGATGGACTTCATCCGCATGCAGGCGCCCGTGGTGGCGCTCGAGCATTTGCGGGTGATTGATGGCACCGGTGGCATGCCAACCAGCGATCAAACAATCTTGATTTCAGGCGACAAAATTGAGGCCATCGGTGGTTCGGCTTCCGTGGCAATTCCGCCGGATGCAGGCCGCGTCAACCTTTCCGGATATACGGCAATTCCTGGGCTCGTGGGAATGCACGACCATCTCTTCTATGTAACGGGTTCGGTAAATGCTGAGTATTTGGCACACGATATGCCCCTGAGTTTCCCACGGCTTTTCCTGGCCGAAGGTGTGACCACGATCCGCACGACGGGCTCGTACGAGCCGTATACCGACCTGGAAATCGAGAAAGCCATTGATAGTGGGAGGATGGCTGGACCGAAATTGGACGTGACCGGCCCTTACTTTGTCGATGCGGAGATGGGGCAGATACAGATTCATGGACTCAGAGGGCCAGAGGATGCGCGGCGCACCGTGAACTATTGGGCTGCTGAGGGTGCAACCTCGTTCAAGGTATACGCCTATATCACGCGGGCTGAACTCGCGGCGGTTGTCGAAACAGCGCACGAACACGGCCTTACGGTTGCGGGCCATCTTTGCTCCATTGGCTTTAGCGAAGCAGCGGAGTTCGGTATCGATTGCCTGGAGCACGGACTAATCGTGGACACGGAGTTTGTTCGTGGGAAAAAGCCTGAGATATGTCCCGAAAGCAACTGGCCCGGCACCCTCGAGCTGGAAGTCAGCGGCAAAGAAATTCAAACAACGATTGATACATTAATACAACATCACGTGGCTATTACGTCCACGCTAGCGATCTACGAGAGCTTTCTTGTTTCCTGGTCAGGAGCGCCGCAGCGGGCGTTGGATTCGCTTAGCGAGAACAGCGTCAAAGCTTACCAGGAGTATCGCCTCCCGAAAAGCACAAGAGGCCTCCGCCCCTGACAAGCACGAAGCAAATCTGCAACGAGCGACCATGTTTCGGAAAGAGATGGAATTTGAAAGAGCCTTCATGCACAGAGGAGGCTTGCTCCTCGCCGGATCAGACGGCGTATTGAACGGCGTCATTGCAGGATTCGGGGACCACCGCGAATTGGAGCTACTGGTTGAGGCGGGGTTCACACCGGAAGAAACAATCCAGATTTATACGCTGAATGGAGCACGATTCCTGAAGCAATAGAATCGCATTGGTTCGCTTGAAGCCGGTAAGCAAGCTGATATCGCCATCGTTAAGGGAGATCTCGCCGCGGACATCAAAAACATCGAGAATATCGAGATAGTGTTTAAGGATGGTGTTGGTTACGACTCCAAGAGGCTGATCGAGTCGGTAAAGGGACGGGTCGGGCTTCGTTAAGCACGCATCATGAGTCGCCAGGTCAGTGGATTCATCGAACCGATGTGGGCATTCTGCGGCGGTTTGTGCAAATCACGCTCCTGGTTTGCTGTCAGGGCGATTGCTATGTATCCGCTGAAGCTGCGCTACCATTGCGAGGATAAGAATCCAGATCGCCAGGCTTACGCACAGCCAGCTCACAAATATTGCTACAAAGAAACCGAAGGCACCTTCACCCTCATGAAAATTGATGGGGACGATCCGGCTCACGAACCAGCCTGGCACATCAACAATCCAGTTTAGAAACGAGAATCTGACTGCGGCCGCAACGAGACCCGCACCTATGGCGCTGCTACAAATCGCGAGCACGACTTTCACCGGCCGAAAGGTTTCTCGTCGTATGAGCGATGCGGTCATGCGAATGCTCGGCCGCGAGCTTGAGATTGTGTTGGCAGTACCACGCGCGCTTTCGGCGAGCGCGCGGCGGACAATCCGGCTTCCTTGCGAAACCGTGAAAGACACATCCTGAAACAGCGCTGCGCTCCAAAGGCTTTCGAAATTTAAGTTTATTGGAGAACGCCATGTTGGGCGCGTCAAGCGCATGCGACGCAGGCGCGGGGTGAGTCACCGCCGGCATACTCGGCACTACATCAGTTCAACGTCGATCTGCTTCGCCGTCCGATCCAGCTTCGTGATACGAAACTTTCGGACCTGGCCCGGTCGGATTTCTTGCGGCTTCGAAGACTCCGCAACTGGGCCGCTTTTCCAGCGCGCAGCGAGCATCGAGCTCAGGGAGGCCAAGTCGGTGTTTGCGCCAGCGGAATGACTTGCATCTTCGTGCTTCGGCGCCTGTGAAATCCTGCACGCCGCACGGATTCCTTCTCCCAGTTCCACCTGCGCCGAGCCGCCCGAAACTTCTACGACGCGACCGCTGATCGCGTCGCCTTGCTGATGCTCGGCGACATACTCGTCGATGCTGGTTGGAACTAATTGCTTCATGCCAAGCTTCAATCTTCGCTTCTCAGTGTCGAGTTCGAGCACTAGCGCCTTCACTGGCTGCCCAACCTTCAGCACATCCTGCGGATGATTGATGCGCTTCTCCGCGCTTATGTGGCTAACGTGAACCATGCCCTCTATGCCCTCGGCCACCTGCACGAACACGCCAAACTTGGTGAGGCTCACGACCGGGCCCTCGACCGCAGACCCAACTGGAAACTTCTGCGCAACATCAGCCCAAGGATCCCCCAGCGCCTGCTTCAATCCCAGCGACATGCGCTGTTCACCCGCGTTCACTCCAAGGATCACAGCCTCAACTGTTTCGCCGGGCTTCACCAGATCACTCGGCTTGTGCACTTTTTTGACCCACGACATTTCGGAAACGTGGATCAATCCCTCAACTCCCGGCTCCAGTTCAACAAAGGCGCCGAAGTCCATCACGCGGGTGATGGTGCCGCGGACACGCTCACCGACTTTGTACTTGGTCGGGACTGAATCCCACGGTTGCGGCTGAAGTTGCTTCATTCCAATCGAAATGCGGCGCTTCTCGGGATCAATTTTGAGAACTCTGGCCTCGATCTCCTGACCTACCGACAGCACATCCTCAGATTTGTTGACACGGCTCCAGGAAATGTCGCTGATATGCAGCAATGCGTCCACCCCGCCTACATCGACGAAAGCTCCGTAATCGGTGAGGCTTCGCACGGTGCCGCTGACCGTCTCGCCCTCCTTCAGTTCGGAGTAACGCCGGTCCTTAACCGTTTGCTCTTCCTCTTCCGCGACAACGCGGCGGTCGACCACAATATCTTCGTCTGCAGCGTCGAGCTTGATAATGCGGCAGCGGATCTCCTGCTCAACCAACTTTTCCATCTCGGCTGCGTCCCGCACACCACTGCGCGAAGCCGGCATAAAGGCACGCACACCGACATCGACGCTCAGGCCGCCCTTCACCACACCGGTAATCGTGCCAACAATGGGTGTTTTGTCGGCGAAGGCCCTTTCGAGCGCCGCCCAGTCGGTGGGGCGGGCAGCTTTGCTTCGCGTCAGCAGGTAATAGCCTTCTGGATCGCGGCCTTTGATCGTGACCTGCAGCTTATTGCCGGGTTTCACCGCCTCGCGGTCGTTGTGGAACTCTGAGAGCGGTAGTACGCCTTCCGTCTTGAACCCGATATCAATAAATACCGAGTCGGACGAAACCGTCACGACCGTGCCCTCACGCAATCCTGCTGCGGGCTTGGTCGTGTGGCTCCGCTCGAATTGCGAAAGAACCGAGGCGAAAGACTCACCTGATTCGGCCGTCATTGGAGGTTTTGGAATATTGGGGTTGGGCATGAGGTTACAGCCTGTGAGCCGTGCCGATTCAAGGATAACATCGCACAAACCCTCAGAGACCGCTGATCAACCGCCGGGGAGTTGTTTCAGAATGAGCAGCCCAGGCGGGTATCGCGGCATTGAACTTTTCAAGTTGGAGCTTCACTGCATACCAAAAGCGAAGAAGCAAGACGCACCTGACGAGCTGAAAGGCTGGGACCAGATCGCGGCTTTTCTAGGTTAGCCCGTGTCAGTCGCGCAACGCTGGGCAGAATTAGGAATGCCCATCGAAAAGCGAGGCCGGTTCGTTTACTCCTCTCGCGAGCAATTGAACCGTTGGCTCGACCTCGGTTCGGAACTTAAACGAGGTCTCTCGTACATTCGGAAACAGGCCGGCACGGGAGGTAGGAAAAAGAAAGCTGCGTAAACATGGGTGTTGCACATGGTTGCAGGCTGAGTGCGGGAATGAGTTCAGATTCTCAGTCTCCAATAACCGCTCAATGGCGCCCGCTGCACTTTTTGCTCGTTCAGCAGTAGGTGCAGAGCGGTCACGACCGAGTCCGGGCGTTTCCGAAGTTCTTCGGCCAGATCTCGTTCGTTGACGACCACGTCTCCGCTTGGAAAGCGTTGATGCACAGTTTGAGCGTAGGCCGAAATCTTGACCGCCAGTCCGCGAAGTTCTTTTTCCTTCCTGCGCCGGGCGCGTTTGGCTCGCGAAGCATCGCTTTGCAATCCCCACACGCACGCGGCAGTGATTACAAGAACGCAAACAGTTGAGAATATCCACCACCGGAGTGGGATTGAAGTCAGGATTTCTATTAAGGCATGCATGATGGGTTTCCCATAATCAGGACGAGTTTCGACAGAATAGCTGAGCTGATGAACGCCGCGAAGGTTACAGAAGTCTCATGACACCCCGAGCCGGAGGTGAAGGTCCTTATCAGAGTAGGTTTCAATCGAATCAACTGAACGTGGGCAGCTTCACCAAATCGCTTTCCGGAACCTGCTCCACGGGCTGTCCTGCCTTGCGCCAGGCTGTGAGCCCGCCGACGATCACGAACGCACGGAATCCTTGCTGTCTGAGTAACAGCGCCACCCGGGCGCTGGTCGCTTCGCGCGCTCAAGTACAGTACAGATAAATATCCTTGTCCTTGGGCAGGGCTTTTAGCTCCTCGGCGAGCTGGTTGGGTTCGAGCCGGATTGACCCCGCAATCCGCGCTGCTCCGGCATCGTAGTAGCCATGGCTGCGCACGTCGGCCAGAATGATGTCCTTTTTCTCCACCGACGCCAATCGGTGGGCGAGTTCTTGCACCTCAATTCGCGGCACAACCCCAAAGATCCGGGCGCGGCGATACTGCACGACGCGATACACGACATAAACAATCAGGGCGACCAGAATGACTTCTGCCAGAGCATGTCCAGCGCTCTGCAGGCCTTGGGTGATTTTGGCAACGAAATCGCGAAATAGGAACCCCAGGCCGCCATACGCCAGGATGTAGAGGCATGCACCGACGAAATCCAGTTGCAGGAACTGCAATGTCTTCATCTTCATGCTGCCGGCCAGCGGCGGCGCCATGGTGTTTACGCCAGGAATGAACTTGGCGAAAAGCAGGGTGACGCGCCCACGTTTATAGAACGACTCAGCCGAGCGCAAAATGCAGGTTTCCGGATTTAATGACAGCCTACAGATAAAACTCAGCAACGCCCAACCGGTGTAGCGGCCCAAAAGAAAAAGCAGAAGGTCACCGAGCAACATGGCCGAGACTGCGGTTCCGAACGCAACGGGAGCGCTGAGAACATGTGCCGCAGCAGCAGCTCCCGCGGCGATTAGGGCCAGTGCCGCCGGGGCAGGTAGCCCCGCTGCTTCCGCAAAAACGATAACGAAGACCAACAAATATCCGTGATGGGAAATCGCCGCGAGTAGATTGTTCATGCTGGAATCATCAAGTATATAAAAAAGGGCGGCCGTGGCCGCCCTGGAAGCTTCCGTGGGCTGAAAGCTTACATCGCGGACTTTTCCGCCTTCAGCATCTTTACGCTCATGACGTGGATGGAATTCTTATCGTCGTACACGTGCGCGCTGACCTGAACATGATGGCCCTCATGTCCCTTCAACTTCTCGGGGTTCATGACGTCCCAGCTTTTCTGGTCGGCATCGTTGACGAATGTGATCTTGTCACCCTCTGCTTTGACCGTGCCTTTCAGGGTCTTCAGCGGCGCCGATGCCATCTTGCCCTTACCCGTGTCGCAGCTCTTACCCATCTCCTGGGCGATGGCCCCGACGCTACATACCACGCAAACTGCCAGTGCAAGACTCAACAGTTTCTTCATATCGCGCAATCTCCTTAGCTAAATTGCCCCGTAAAATTAGACTCCTATTTCCTAGTACGAATCAAGCGCGGGTTTGGATGCCGAACGGCGGAACTGCGATACGATCACTTTTCCCGGGCGACCACAAACTCAGGCGCCCACAGCAAGGCTCGCTTGATTTCCGAGTCGGGGAAAGTGCAAATTGCCTTGCGGGCCGATTCGGCATACTGGGCAGCCCGGGTCGTGGCCGAATCGAGTGAGCGGTACCGCTCCAGTATCCCAAGGATCTGTGCGTGAGTTACCCCATTGAAGGTACGCTGGTCGACGACCGTCTCAATGAGCTCGCGTTCTTTTGTGGTGCAACGTTCGAGCGCATCGATCACCGCCATAGTGACCTTGCCTTCTCGAAGATCACTGGCGACTGGTTTTCCCAGAACAGTCTCCGAAGCGGTGAGATCGAGAACGTCATCCACGATCTGGAACGCCATGCCGAGATCCCGTCCATAGCGTGCAAGCTGGTCTTCCTGTTCTGGAGTGGCACCGCCGAGAATCGCACCGAGGCGCATGCAAACCGAAAACAAACACGCGGTCTTGCGATAAATCAAATCGATGTGCTCGTCCAGCGAAATCAGCTCGCCGAGTTTTTCCATCTGCAGCAGTTCGCCCTCAACCATCTGCTGCGTGAGCTCAATCAGCGCATCCAGAATCCGGAAGTTGCGCTCCTGCACCGCGACTTTGAATGCCTGCATGTAAAGCCAGTCGCCAGCCAACACGCATTTTGAGTTCCCCCACTGCGTGTTGGCAGCCGGACGTCCGCGGCGGGTCTTGGCTTCATCGATGATGTCGTCGTGGACCAGCGTTGCGGTATGAATAATTTCCACAACGGCTCCCAGCTTCACTGCTCCCCGACCTTCGTAATGGAAGAGCTTCGCCGACAGCAGGAGGAGCGCCGGACGGATTCGCTTCCCTCCCCCGCCACGCAGGTATTCCCCGATCTCTGTGATGGCGGTGACGTTCGAGACCGTGTCGCGACCGAACTCGCGCTCGATAGCAGCAAGATCGTCGCGGAGAAGCTCGAAAACTTCCCCTCCGTTAATGGTGGTCGTGCTCAAAGTTAAGTTCCTTCGCCACGAGGCAGGCAGTCTTAGAGGACCCAATCCAAAAAGTCTTCTCTGTGTCTCTGTGCCTCTGTGGTGAATCAGTTTGTCCGGTAATTCGTAAACTGCATATCAATCCCAAAATCCTGCTTGCGCAGCAGCGCGATGACTTCCTGCAGTGCGTCGCGGTCCTTGCCGCTGACCCGCACCAGATCCCCCTGGATTGAAGCCTGCACCTTCTTCTTGGAGTTCTTGATCAGCTTCACAATATCGCGCGCTTTCTCAATTGGGATGCCCTGCTGCATGGTGATCTTCTGTTTCGCGGTTGCTCCCGCCGCAGGTTCAACCGCGCCGTAAGTCAGCCCTTTTAGCGGGACACCGCGCTTCACCAGCTTGTGCTGCAGGATTTCGTTCACTGCTTTCAATTTGTACTCGTCGATCGAGTGCAGCACGATGGCATCTTTCTCTTCGAGCGCGATGTTCGATTTTGAGTCCTTCAAGTCGAAGCGCGTATGAATTTCTTTCATCGCCTGCTGAATGGCATTTGCGACTTCCTGCAGATCAATCTTGCTCACAATGTCAAAAGTGTTTTCTGGCATGACTTAATAGATTAGCTTGTAGCGCGGAAACGTGCACCCCACAGGCTAAATTGCCAGGGCGGATTGCGGAAGGGAAAAGAAGCGGTAGAAATTTGCGGCCGTTTGCTGGCCAACCTCTTCCGTCGAAAGCCCACGCAGTTCGCCAATTTGCCGCGCCACTTCCACGACGAATGCCGGTTCATTACGTTTCCCCCGATACGGCACCGGAGCCAGGAAAGGCGAATCGGTTTCGATCAGCATACGGTCGAGCGGGACCTGCGCTGCGGAATCGCGAATCTGCTGGGCTTTAGGGAACGTCACGTTCCCGGCGAAGGAGATCATGAATCCCATAGCGAGCGCGCGTTTTGCGTGCGGCCACGTGCTGGTAAAGCAGTGCAGAATCCCTCCCAGACCGGACGGTTTCCAGCGCTGCTCAATCAAAGCTAGGCAGTCTTCCCAGGCATTGTCGCTGTTTTCAGAAGGGCGGCAGTGGATGACGAGGGGCAGCTTGTGCCCGCGCGCCAGTTCCATCTGCTGAACGAAGACTTTCTTTTGAGTCTCGCGTGGCGAGTGGTCGTAATAGTAGTCGAGGCCAATCTCTCCCCAGGCAATAACTTTCGGTTTTTGCGCGAGTTGCTCCAGTTGGACGAAGTCCGCCTCAGTCGCGAGTTTGGCTTCATGCGGATGGATCCCGATCGTCGCGTAAAGAAATTCGTGCTGGTCTGCGAGTTTTACAGCGCAGTCCAGAGTTCCAGGACCATCGCCGGTGCCAACCGCCAGAATGTTAGTGACTCCCGCCTCGCGTGCGCGTGAGATGACTTGCTCGCGATCCGAGTCAAAGCGCGAGCCGTCAAGATGCGAGTGAGAGTCGACGATCATTAGGACTGGGCGATGGTCATGTAGGGACGGGCATCCACGCCCGTCCGGCCGAGCCCAGCTCGGCAAGCATTTGCTATCGCGCGTAAAGTCTTAAGCGGGTCGCTGTAGAGGCTCATTTCAACCTCGCTCCAACCGGTACATCCTCTAAGAACCCCGCCAGCACCGGCCTTCCGTCTCCAAGCGAGGCAGCCACGATCATCCCGTTCGATTCCAGCCCGCGCAATTTCCTCGGCTGTAGATTGGCCACAATCACCACTTTGCGTCCCACCAGCGTTTCGGGTGCATATGCCTCGGCAATTCCCGCGATGATCTGACGGACTTCATTTCCGAGATCGACCTCAAGCCGCAGCAGCTTGTCAGCGCCCTTTACCTTCTCTGCCACTTTGACTTGCGCGACCCGAAGCTCAACTTTGGCGAAATCGTCGATTGTGATTTTTCCATCCGGGCTCGAAGTTTCTGCGGGCTTATTCAGCGGCGCCGATCCTTGCGACACGCCTTGAGACCCTCCAGCCTGAGCGGGTTGCGCCTCTGTCGCTCCGGGCTGGGATTTCTCCTGGTCCTCCATGTACTGCATCCTTTCAATCGCGCTCTTGTCGGCCCGGGGAAACACTGGCTCGACTTTGCCGAGCTTCGTCCCCAGATGAAGCTGTCCCCACCGCAAATCAACGAGCGAACACTTCGTGATGTCGCCGAGTCCAAGCTGTGCCCAAATCTTTGCAGAGGCACCAGGAATCACCGGGTGAGACAGTGCAGTTACAATCCGCAATGCTTCGGCCGAAGTGTACAAAACGGTAGCAAGGCGTGCGCGGCTGTTCTCATCTGGCTTTTCCGCCAGCGACCACGGCTCATTTTCGACGATGTACTTGTCCACTGCCGCCACCAGTCCCCACGCCGATTCCAATGCGCGGGAGAACTGATACTGCTCAAAGAAAGTCTGATAGTCGGTGATTGTCTTCCGTGCAAGTTTGGCGATCGCATCATCCGCAGGCGTGTGCGCGGCAGCATGCGAAGGATACGGCACTTCGCCCTTGAAATACCGCGTGATCATCGCCAGCGTGCGGCTGGCCAGATTTCCCAGTCCATTCGCCAGGTCAGAGTTATAGCGCTGCACCAGCGCATCAAACGAAAACGACCCGTCCTGGCCAAAAACAACTTCGCGCAGCAGAAAATATCGCAGCGCGTCGGCGCCAAGCACCTCGAGAATCGTCTCCGCGCGAACGATGTTGCCGCGCGACTTCGACATCTTGCTCTCTTCGAACAACAGCCAACCATGCGCCACGATCGACTTCGGCAATGGCAGGCGCGCAGCCATCAGGAATGCAGGCCAGTACACGCAGTGAAAGCGCACAATCTCTTTCCCGATCATGTGCATGTCAGCAGGCCAGAATTTTTCGTATTTGCTGGCATCGCTCGATCCGTAGCCCAGCGCGGTGACGTAGTTGGCAAGCGCGTCCAGCCAGACGTAAATCACGTGCTTGGGATCGTCCGGGACCGGGATGCCCCACGAGAATGTTGAGCGGCTGATCGACAGATCGCGCAGCCCGGAGCGCACGAAAGCGATAACTTCATTGCGCCGTGTCTCCGGACGAATGAAATCCGGCTGGCTGGTGTAGAGCTGAATCAAGGGCTCCGCAAACGCCGAGAGCTTAAAAAAGTAATTATCTTCCTTGACGGTTTCGGTGGGACGGCCACAGACCGGACAAGGTTCTCCTGGGCCAGCGGAATCTACATAAAGCTCGTCGAAGACGCAATATTGCCCGGTGTAGCTGCCCTTGTAGATGTAACCATTATCGCGGATTCTGCGCCACAGTTCCTGCACCCCACACTTGTGCCGGTCAGATGTGGTGCGGATGTAGTCATCGTATGTAATCCCCATCCGGTCCCACAAAGCGCGAAATTCGGCGGAGACTTCGTCAGTTAATTGTTGCGGAGGCTTGCCCGCCGCCTCGGCAGCCCTCTGAATTTTCTGCCCATGCTCATCAGTGCCGGTGAGAAACCACGTCTCGAATCCCATCATGCGCTGTCGGCGGGCAATGGTGTCGCAGGCAATAGTCGTGTAGGCGTGCCCAATATGCGGACGTGCGTTGACGTAATAAATCGGAGTCGTGATATAGAACTTTTTCGCCATAAAGTCGATTAACCACAAAGGACACTAAGTTACACGAAGGCAAATCGCGCTTGCTGATATCTCTAAATCAGGGATTCTAATGCTTTCCTTCGTGTACCTTCGTGTCCTTAGTGGTTAATAGGTTTTCGCCAGCTTGCAGATACGCCTGAACTGCTTCCTGCATTACCACTTTCAATGGTACACGGCGTTCAGCAGCAATGCGGCGACAGTCTTCGTATTCCGGCGCGTAGCTGGCGATCGTACCGTTCAGGCTGGCAATTTTGATGCGAACGTCTCCATATCGCGTGGAGACACTCACCCACGTCCGAGCGAGGACCTGCCGATTTTCGTCGCGTCGGCGCACGCCTAATGTCGTGGTTTCGGCAAAGACGATTTCTGTAAGTTTCTCTGCATCTGCCCGCTTCGCAAGCACTGTCAATAGAGTTCCGGGTCTGTTCTTCTTCATTTGCACCGGAGTGCCAAATACGTCGAGCGCCCCCGCGTCAAGCAATCGATCCATCACGTAACCAAAAACCTGCGGATTCAAATCATCAAGATTGGCCTCAAGCACAGCAATCGTTTCTTGCGAGATATGTGTGGCGCGGGCGCCCTCGGCCGCGATTCCCTCGGAAACGATCTCGCCCAAAGTGATCCGCAAAACATTTGCGTGACCGGGGAAATCACGCAAGCCGGCTCCGTAACCTGTATTGTCGATAGTTATCGCCGGGAAAGCGGAAAAACGTCTTACCAGCGTCGCGACGATCGCCGCGCCCGTCGGTGTCACCAATTCAGCCTCGAGCCCAGACGAAAACACAGGCGCGCCTTGCAGCAATTCGACGGTCGCGGGCGCTGGCACCGGAAAAGTGCCATGCGCACAGGTCACGGTGCCTCCGCCAACGTTCAGGGGAGAGCAGACGATCTCATCCACGGCAAGCGCCTCGGCTCCGATAGCAGCGCATACAATGTCAACCAATGCGTCCACAGCGCCGACTTCGTGGAAATGAATTTTCTCGATTGGCACGTTGTGGATTTTGGCTTCTGCCTGCCCTAATTTTTCGAAGATCGCAATTGCGGTCTGTTCCGCAGACCCACTGATGTGAGCCTTCCGAATGACCTCGCGAATCTCTGTCAATCCGCGGGCAGCATGACCGTAATCATGACTGTGCACCTCAGGATGTGTATGCGCCTCCGTACCACGGTGAGAATGGCTGTATTCATGCACATGACCGAACTGGTGCGGGACTGGAACTTTACCGGCCTGCCTTGGCAAATCCCGTTCTCCGCTTACAATCACGTCGACTTTGGTCGCGCTGATTCCGCTGCGATTCACCCGAGAAATCTCCAATCGCGCGCCGACACCTAAGGCCTCGACAACATCTTCAAAGATCTTCGGCGATACCCCCGCGTCAATCAGCGCGCCCAGAAACATGTCGCCGCTGATTCCGGAAAAGCAATCGAGGTAAACAATGCGCATAAAAACGTCGTTCGTCGTTTGTCCTTTGGTCGTTGGCAAACGCCCAGGATTTCGATTGAACGATTCAGACTGATTCTAAAGGTTTTGGCGACGACAGTCGTCGTTATGTACTCCGCCGCGCTCGAATTTGCCGACGACCAACGACGATCGACCCACGACGCTTCTGCTAGAATCACTATTTTCTTCAACAGCTTAGAGGGACTCTTGTATCGCTACCTGGAACGCCGCCTGGCCCAGCAGATGCGCGAACTTCTGCGCCGCAGCTACGGACTGGAAGTGGAAAGAATCGTGATCGAGCAGCCTCCGAAGGTTGAATTCGGGGAATACGCATTGCCGCTTGCCTTTGAATTGGCCAAGAAACTGCGTAAGGCGCCTCGAAAAATTGCCGAAGAAATCGTCAACGGTATTGGATCGATTGAAGGTTTTGAGAAGCTCGAAATTGCCGGCGCCGGATACATCAATGCTCGCGTAGATCGTACTTCGCTGGCATCGGCCGTGGCCCGAGACGATGAGTCGCATGCCGAGGTCCCATCCGGCAAGATTCTGGTCGAGCACACCAGCATCAATCCCAATAAGGCGGCACACATTGGTCACCTGCGCAACGCCATTCTCGGCGACACATTTGTGCGCCTGCTGCAATTTGCCGGGCGCGAAGTAGATGTGCAGAACTACATCGACAACACCGGGGTGCAGGTTGCGGATGTGGTCGTCGGATTCCTGCACTTGGAGAACAAATCGCGCGCCGAGATTGAACAACTCACACGCGGGCCGCGGTTCGACTACTACTGTTGGGACCTCTACGCAAAGGTTTCGCAGTGGTACGAGCAAGCTCCGGAGAATAAGAAAGTTCGGCTGCGGACGTTGCATGAAATCGAGCAGGGCGGGAATGAAACGGCTGCGATAGGGGAACTGATTTCGACTGCCGTCTTACGCCGGCATCTCGAAACCATGGACCGGTTGGACATCGAGTACGACTTCCTGCCGCGCGAGAGCGAGATCCTGCGATTGCATTTTTGGGATGCGGCGTTTGCGAAACTCAAAGAAGCAGGTGTGCTTTCCTATGAGACTGAAGGCAAAAACAACGGTTGTTGGGTGATGCGGCGCGCGGGAACTGCAAAAGCCTTAACCACAGAGAGCACAGGGGGCACGGAGGAAATCACAGAGGAAGACCAGAAAGTTATTGTGCGGTCGAATGGAACTGTCGGCTATGTGGGCAAAGACATTGCTTATCACATGTGGAAGTTTGGGCTATTGGGTCGCGATTTCGGATACAGAAACTTTTATTTGTACCCCAACGGCCACCAGTGTTGGATATCTGCGGAGCAGGGCGATGCAGAGCATCCGCACTTTGGCGATGTTGCGGAAATTTACAACGTGATCGACACGCGTCAAGCTGAGGCCCAGAACACTGTAATCGAGGCGCTGCGCGGACTCGGGTATCAGCATGCGGCGGATCATTTCACGCATTTTTCTTACGAAATGGTCGCGCTGACCCCGCGCTGCGCGGCAGAGCTTGGATACGAACTCTCCGAAGACGAAAAGGCCCGATCGTATATCGAAGTCTCTGGACGTAGAGGATTTGGTGTCAAAGCTGACAATCTGATCGATGCTCTGATCGCCTCGGCCAAGCAGGAGGTTGACTCCCGCCATGCACAGTTGCCGGATTCCGAACGTCAGACAACTGCAGAGCAGATTGCAATCGGAGCATTGCGTTATTTCATGCTGAAGTACACCAAGCCTTCGGTGATTGCCTTTGATTTCAAGGATGCGTTGAGCTTCGAAGGCGAGACTGGGCCTTACGCGCAGTACGCGGTAGTGCGAGCGACGAATATCTTTCGCAAGGGCGGTTTGGATCCCGAGAAGTTCTCGCCCCAGAGTGTCGAATCGGGCAAATTTCTCGGACCAACTGCGAACGAACTGTGGGAGCTCTGGCTGGCTGCGTCAAAAACCGCATTTGTAATTGATCAGTGCATCGCCACAACCGAGCCTGCCTATCTCGCAAAGCATGTGTTTCAGCTGGCGCAGTTGTTCAATACTTTTTATCACCGCTATCCGGTCTTGACTGAAGCAAGCGAGGAGCGAAAGAAGTTCCTTCTGGCAACGACGGCGGTGGTGCGTCGCGAGTTGATTCGCGCGTTGGATGTAATGGGGATTAGCGTTCCGCCGGTTATGTAGCACTTATCAGATAACATCTTACCAAATTGACGTTGTGTTACTATGCGTATATTCTACCTACATGACGATCTTATACTCACAGGTGTCCACCAAGGGTCAGATGGTAATCCCAGCTGAGCTGCGCGAGGCACTGGATTTGAAGGCTGGCACGAAGGTGGCTCTGCGGTTGGAAGGCAAAGCGATCCTGCTTCAGCCGATCACTGAGGATTTCATAGACTCGATCCCCGGAAGCTTGAAGGGGCCGTCGCTTAGTGCGGTGCGCGAACGCCAACACCGCGACGACAAGCGATGAGCACATATGTGCTGGATGCCAGCGCTTTGCTTCGTTATCTTGACCGTGAGCCCGGTTTCGACCGGGTTGCCGGTTTGCTAAAACGGGCTACACGTGGAGGGATTGGCCTACTGGTCTCAGCAGTGAATTGGGGCGAAATGGCTTCTGTGCTGTACCAAGTCCACGCCTCGTCGGTGGCCCACGTTACTTTGGCTAAGATGCGCACCCTGCCTCTTACCATCTTGTCCGTAGACGCAGACCACGCGGAGGAAGCTGGAAGATTCAAGCAGGATTTCAAGACACCATATGCCGACGCGTTTGCCGGCTCGCTGGCTTTACGCGAGAAGGCCACTCTGGTCACTGCAGATTTTGATTTCAAGTCCGCTGCCAATACCATCAAAATCGAGTTCTTACCAAGTAAATAAAGTAAGATACGATCTTGGATCTGGCGTTCTAAGCTTGGGATTCAATTCAGACGTGATGCCCTGCCGCCAGAATCGTTGGCCTAGCTGACGCTGAATGCCCTGGCGAACTCCACCAGACTTCTCACCGCAATTCCCGATGGCCCTTTCGCGATCCAGGGCTTGGTGTCCTCCAGCCATGCGGTCCCCGCGATGTCGAGATGGATCCACGGAGTGTCTTCGGCAAATTCTTTTAGAAACATGGCTGCCGTGATGGCGCCGCCCCAGCCCCCG
>Ga0137378_10000620_pt1 | contig 27867 bp, 24 predicted proteins | sample SagtaG_21_FD_104813 | JGI IMG/M metagenome (GOLD analysis project Ga0137378, IMG submission 104813) | Vadose zone soil microbial communities from Sagehorn Ranch, Mendocino, California, USA - Sage2_L_60_16 metaG | ecosystem: Environmental > Terrestrial > Soil > Vadose zone | place: USA... | reverse complement strand
GCCAATGATGATTACGTTTCTGGCATTACTGGCCACTTACGTCTGGATCCCGACAAATTGCGACGTCCCGAGGTACAACTTTTCGCAAGACCTGCTCAAACCAGAACCGCTCGATCCCGCTCGACTTTATCTCGGCATTTATCCGTGGGCGGAGCTTACCTATTGTGTGGCAAACAAACCGCAGCCGGTGGGCGAAGTTCTGCGTCCTGGAAGCACACCGATGTGGGCAGGATTGCATTTCATCAATGGCTACAGTCCGATTCGGCCCGCGGGCGTGGCTCGGGAATTCCAGACTTCGATTCATGGTGAAATCAATCCCAGCGTCGGAGGTTATTTGCTCAGCAATCAAGCCGGCAAAGACGGCGAACTAGCTTTGTTAGGCGTGGATGGAATTGTCGTTGCCCGGGAATTGGATATCGCGCCTCAGCCGACTTCCGAATGGCAAGCGGTTCTTACAACTGATGAAGGCCGGGTCTTCCATCGACACGGTGCTCCATTGGCTCGAGTTCGTTCGGTAACGTCCATCGATTCGCGGCCTGAAGAGCAATTTGCCACAGCGACTATTTCCCGAATCAATGATTCGCGAAATAGAGTGGAAGCAGATGTCGATGTGCCCAATGGCGATCGTCCGGCTCTAGTCACTTTTTCCAGGCCCTACTTTCGCGGATACGAAGCGCGGCTGAGCGATCGAAGACTCGCCGTCACATCTTATCGCGGATTATTTTCAATTGTCGAAGTTCCAGCTGGCGCTCACGGACGGCTTGCTCTCGTTTATCGACCAGCTTGGTTAATTTGGGGAAGTGCGACCGCCGCGGCGTGTGTCTTCGTAATCCTGCTCGCATTCATCTTGAGAGGCAGAGCGAACAACTGAATTTTTGCCACGACTCTGCGGGGGTTAAGACGCAACCTCACCGGCGAATCTTTAAATTCGCATGCGCCTGATGATACGGCTAAGCCTGCCGGTCTTCTTTCTTTTGAGCTTGAGATAACATTCTGTCCACTCCCGGGAGATTCGAGTGGCTTGCTTTTCAACGACTGGCGGCGGGATTTCCAAGTCCGGTGGAAATGGCAATCCCAGAAATTCCAGAATGCGTTCCGCCGCGGCGCGGTGAGACGCGACGACGTCTTCGTAAAAGAGGACCAGAGGCTCAATTCGATTCTCACGAAAATAGTTCGCCCAGCCTTCGTCGTGCGCTGCGATGCGGTTGCACCATTCGTCAATTACCTTGAAGTCGAACCTGGGTATGGCGTTGGGTTGCAATTTCTCCTCGGCTTTTTGAGCCCAGACACCCGTTTGGCACGCCATGGCCCAGGAGACCGCCTGCGCGACATGGTTCCGGCGTCGCATCCAGATGTATTTTGGCTTGCGGAAAACAGCCGCGAGAAGTTGCGCTCCATTCAAAGTTTTGTATGCGGGGATTTCCTGCAGCATCTGGAGCATTCGTTCGAAATAACTCCACATCACGACAGTGCCGAAGACTCCATTAGTCGCGGTATTTTGCCGTAAAACGTGTTGCACATAGGCGGCGCGCGATGGCGCGCCCCAGCGTTTCTCCCAGGTTTCTCCGGGCTTGGACAAAAAATACTCCTCAGGCGAACCGGCCATTCCAGTGCTCCGAAGGATGCTGCAAAGCAAATGCGTTCCGCTGCGCTGAACGGAAGCAATGACGTATGAAATTGCAGCGCTCATTATCTCATGCCGCTGACACCGAGAGGACGCCCCGCATGACGCGGACGGGCCTTACAGTTTTTTGGCACTCTCCAGCAGCTCGATGACGTGTTTGAGCAGACGACTCGCGCCGCCGCCGTCGATGCTGCGATGATCGAAGCTTAGCGTGATCTGAGCCTCGGTCTTGGGAATAAATTCTTTTTTCTCTTCATCCCATGAGGGGGCTTTTTTTCCGGCCCCCAGACCAAGCAGCAATGTCTGGTCCGGCAGTGGGATTGGCGTGCCCCATTCCATTCCAAAAGTCCCGAAGTTCGAAACGGTCGCAACGCCGCCGGCTTGCATGTCCGGCGAGATACGTCGCTGTCGGCCGAGATCGACGAGCTCCTTGTATTTCGCGGTGAGATCGGCAAGCGATGTCTTGTCGGCCGCCCGAATCACAGGCACCATGATTCCATCCTCGGCTTCGACGGCGATGCCTACATCAATGGAGTCTGATTGCACGACGCGATTGCCGATCAACTTCGCCGCTGCGCCTGGAGTTTCTGCAAGGGCCAGCGCAAGCGCGCGAACCGCGTACAAACCTGGGCCGGGCTTTGGATCGCGCGACTGTCGATCCTGCAGCACCGGATCAAGATTCACCGACGACCCAATCGTTGAAAGCGGTCGTGTCCAACTTCTCCGCATCGCGTCGGCCACGCCCGCGCGAATAGCGGAAGCTTCATGAGCCGTTTGGTTCTCGATCTTCTTCAGGAAATTTTCGAGGTCCTTGATTGTAACGCGGTTGCCCGTGCCGGTGCCCATGATTCCTGCGAGATCAGCGGTTGTTAACTGTAGCTCGGCCATCCGTGCTCGAACACGCGGGGACATGAATGTCGCGCCTTTCGCCACAACTGGAACGGGCAATCCGCCAGAGCGTGCGCCGTCGCCGTCACGCGCCGCGATCTTCTTCTGGCGTGCGCGAGCGACCTCCTGGTCAGCACGCGCGGGAATTTCTTCTGCGACTTCGCGCTGCGGTGGAGGAGGCGCTTGCTTTGCAAATCTCGCGGCGTCCGCTTCGCTCGCTTCCACATATCCGAGAACCGCACCCACCGGGTAAGTCTCTTTCAATTGCACCGTGATTTGTGCAATTTTGCCTTTGCATGGCGTCGTCACGCCCATCACCGCTTTATTGGTTTCGACGTCTATAATTTCCTGGTCATCCGCGACGTCATCGCCAAGCTTTATTTTGATATCGACGATGGTGGCTTCGGCGATCGACTCGCCGAGTTGCGGCATGATGATTGGAACTTGCGGCATAAATTTCTATTCTCGAAGCAGGGCGCGAGCTTTTCGCGCAATCTCTTTTGCGCTGGGCCTATGGGCCGACCAAAGATTTGGATGATAAGGGATCGGTGTGTCTTTCGCATTAATCCGTTGCGGCGCTGCGTCCAGCAGATGAAAACCTTCGGCCGTAACTCGCGCAATCACCTCGGCTGTTACGCCGCCCCATGGGAATGATTCTCCTACACATAGCAGGCGACCGGTGCGCGCGACCGAAGCGAGCACGGTATCGGTATCGAGCGGCTTAACCGAGCGAAGATCCACAACTTCAATTTCAAAACCTTCAGGGGCCAATTGTTCCGCGACCGCGAGCGCTTCGTGCACCATCGCGCTATAACTCACAATGGTGAGGTCGCGTCCTTCCCGCGTGATACGTGCCTTGCCTGTGGGCAAGCCCTCCGTCGGTAGTTTGTCCGCCTTGAGATGATAATAGAGATACTTGTGCTCGCAGTAGATAACCGGATCATCGATGGCCACCGCTTCAATGAGCATGGTGTACGCGTCTTCCACCGTGGCCGGCGTCATGACAATGAGCCCCGGATAATGCGCATAAATTGATTCCATCGATTGACTGTGGAACGGCCCACTGCCTTTAGTCCCACCAGAAGGCAGACGAACGGTGATGGGGACCGGCATATTTGTCCGCCAGTAATGGGTGCCGGCGTTGTTCAGGATTTGGTTCAGCGCGATGCTGGAGAAATCAGCGAACTGCATTTCGACAATCGGTCGCATTCCCTCTATCGCCGCTCAATGGCGGTTCCCACCATTGCATCTTCACTAATCGGCGTGTTCAGCACCCGGCCCGGAAATTCTTTGGCCAGACCTTTTGTTGCTTTGAACGCGCCGCCAAACGTGCCGCCGACGTCCTGCCCATAGATAAACACGCGTTTGTCGTCGCGGAGCAGTTTTGCCTGCGCCTCGCGGATTGCTTCGAGATACGTGATGCTCATTCCGGGCTATCCACAAGATTGCGCATGGAGATCGCGCACCAATCTTCTTTGTCGCCTTCGGGCGGAGCTTCCTGTTGTGCAGTAGCAATTGCTTCATCCACTTTTGTGGCTGCCTCTTTGCGCCACTCAGCCAGCGTTTCGCCATCGACCAATTTCAAATCAGCGATCGTTTGCTCGGCGACCTTTAAACAGTCGCGTGCAAATGGTTCGCGCTTGATCTCCTCCGTCACGTAACTGGCATCGTCATGTTCGCCGTGTCCGGAAAGGCGCAAGACGGAAGCGACAACCAATTGCGGCGGACGTCCCGCGCGCGCACGTTTAACGGCGCCACCGATTACCTCCAGGCACGCGCCGAGATCCGTTCCATCAAGGCTGTAGCCTTCAAAACCATAACCAATCGCGCGATCGACCAGGTCATGGCACGCGAACTCGCGATCATTTGATGTGGAATAGGCATAATGATTATTTGTCGCGACGATAACCAGCGGCACCTGTTCTACTGCGGCGATATTCATCCCCTCATGAAAGGCACCGGCCTGCATCCCGCCTTCGCCGATGCACGCCAGGCCGACGAAGCCTTTCTCTCCCTTGAATCGTTTGGACATTAGCGCGCCGACAGTAACCGAAATCATCGCGCCTAGATGGCTGACCATGGCAAGCTGGTTCTCCTGTGGTCGCCCCCGATGGATGTTGCCGTCGCGACCGCGCATTGGGCCAAGGCGCGAACCCAGATAAGTGCGCGTGACATCCAACAGCGGTTCGCCGAATGCGGATCGTCCTGCCTGGTCGCGAATCAACGGCGCGAAGATATCGCCCTTTTTCAAAAACAGACCGCACGCCACGCTCACCGCTTCCTGGCCTTTCCCAATGTAGACGCCGCCGGTGATCAGGCCGCCCCGATAGAGACTAACGAGTTTTTCCTCCAGCGTTCGCGCCAGGAGCATCCAGCGAAACGCTTCGAGGAAGCGCTCGTGTGGCAGCGCTGTCTTTGGCTTTTTGGTTTTCGATTGGCGCTGCGCCGTCTGAAGCATCCCGCAATTTTACGCAAGATCGGCCAGCCCGCGCAAAAAAATTTTACAGCGCCGCTATTCGCCCTCCAGGGAGGACAAGGTGCCGATAACTCCAAGCGAGCAGCCTGCCTCCCCAGAAGGAAAACTACCGCGTGGCAAGCGCGAGACGCTGTTGTCTCGGCTTCTGTTCTGCGTTCGTAAACGTTTCGGCGGAGACCTGGTGTGGCGCGGTCAACTTCATCCCTACCAGCTTGCTCACGCCGCGCTCTTCCATCGTTACGCCGTACAGCACGTCGGCCTTGGCAATGGTGCGTTTATTGTGCGTGATGATGATAAACTGACTCTGTTCTACGAAGCGATCCAGCACACGGATAAACCGGTTGATGTTGCCCTCATCCATGGCCGCATCCACTTCGTCGAGAATGCAGAACGGACTTGGTCGCACCATGTAGATTGCGAACAGCAATGCCACCGCGACCATCGAGCGCTCGCCTCCGCTCAGCAGGGAAACGGTTTGCAATTGTTTCCCCGGGGGCTTGGCGCTGATTTCGATTCCGCAGTTGAGCGGATCGTTTTCATCGAGCAGGGACAGGTCCGCGCGTCCGCCGCCGAAGAGCTCCAGGAATATTTCACGAAAGTTGATCCGTACCTGAGCAAAGGTTTCGCTAAACAACTTCCTCGTAGTCGAGTTGATCTGCGCAATCACGTCGAGCAATTCGCGACGCGAATTAGTGAGGTCGCTATTTTGCGTTTCGAGAAATTTGTATCGCTCTTCCAGCTCGTCGTATTCATGAACAGCATCCAGGTTTACGGGGCCCATGTTGTCGAGCTGCGTCCGAAGATCTGCGATAAGCTCTTCGACATGTGGAGGAGCGAGCTCCGGTGAGCCCGGCATCGCGGGAGTTCCGCCCTCCACTTTGTCATTACGCTTCAGCTGCGTGCGCAACGTTTTTTCAAATGCCGATTGGTCACAGCTAAATTCGCGCAGATTAATTTGATACCGGCGCGAAACGCGGTCAGTGAGATTGTCGATCTTCAACTGCAGCTCTGCCTGGCGCACTTGTTCCTTCGAACGCGAATCGCGCAGGTCGTTTAACGAGTTTCGAATGGTGCGCAGATTCGATTCCGCTTCGTTCATTGTTGTCGAGCGCTCCCTGCGCTGTTCGGTGAGCGCGGCTAGTGCTCGCTCAAGGTCTGCCTGTTGTCCGGTTTGCTGCTCGATGGCGGATTCGGCGGTTCGCGATTCCTCTGACTGCGTGGCCAGCCGCTTTTCGAAGTTGAGGATCTCAGCCTGGCGCGTCGCAATTGCCTCTGCAAGCTCGGCTTCACGGGTGCTCATCGGCCGGCGCTGCGCGATAAGATGGTCGTAGCGCTGTCGCTCCGTGGCGACGGTGAGACGCAATTCGTTCAGTTGCTCCGTTGCCTCGTCTTCGCGCTTCGCGACGTCATCCTGTGCGGCCTCCAGTAATTCCTGTTCGCCTTGGTTCGCTCCCAAAGTCGCCTGTTCTGCAGCCAGTTCGTCTTCTAGTTTTGCAATGCGTTCGTCTGCGGCCTGGATTTGTCGGGCCAACGTAGTTTGCTCAAACCGAACCTGGGTCTGCTTCTGTTCGCCCTCCTGGAGTTCTCGCGTGAGGAAGAGAATTCGATTGTCGCAATCGGACTTTTCACGTTCCGCGGTTTCGTAACGCCGTCGGGCCTCTTCCAGCTCGCCGCTAGCTTTTTCCAATGCTCCTCTGGCGTCATTGCATTTTTTAAGCAGAGCGTCGCGTTGTTTACCGATCTCGGAACATTCCCTTTCCAGGGCCGATATTCGCGCTTTGCGTTCGAGTAGAGAATCTGCTGATGCTTCCCGGCTCCCGCCAAACACAACTCCCTCGGTCGAAATCAATTCGCCATCCAGCGTCGCAGCTGCGATTTCGCTGTGTTGTTTCTTGGCAGCCAGCGCGTCCTCGAAGTTCTGAAAGATCGCGATGTTGTGAAGCAATTGTGCTAAAAGTGGTGCGAGCGGTTCCGGCGCTTTCACTTTGTCGATTGCCCACCCGAGCGATTTTTCAGGAGCGCGTTTTCCATGCTCTTTGGTTATGCCATTGGCGAGTTGCGGAACGACCAACGCCACCTGACCGAGTTTCTTCCCTTTCAGAGCCGCAATAATTTCAGGCGCCAATTGCGCGTCGTTTAGGACGATCGCCTGCAAATTGCGGCCCAAGGCTGCTTCGATTGCGGGGATGAAATTCCGATCCACATCGAGATTCGCTACCAGAGCGCCGGCCAGCGCGGGCTTGATTCGCGCTCGGTCATGAAGACCTTTGAGCACAGCCTGCGACCCCTGCGCAAGACCTTCGCCCTCCTCGTTAAGCTGACGCAGAATTTCAAGCCGCGATTCTTTGTCTGCCTGCCCACGCTCGATTGCGGTGAGCTCTTTCTCCATGCTTGCGACAAGTTGCTGGTGCTGCCGCAACGTCTCGCCGCCAATCTGAACAGCGGCTCGACAATGATCGAGTTTGTTCTGCAGGTTCTCGGCCGTCGTGCGTGCAGCAGCGATCTCATCCTGGATTCGGGTGCGGGCGGCCTCTATGTTGGAAACGGCGGTATCTAGACCGCGCCGATTTTCCTCTGTCGTTTCACGGCGAATTTTCAGACCGGAAATCTCCTCCTGCAGTTCAGCGATGCGGCTCTCGATTTCTGACGCTGCTTTTTGCAACGTCTCGCGTTTCGATTCGTGCGCATTTCGCTGGGTGCGAAGGTCCGAGAGTTGGCCAGAAAGTTTCTTTAGCTCTGCTTCCTTGGACTGCAGGGCCCCCTCTGTCTTTTCAATCAGCGCATTTGCCTCTTGAATTTCCTTGCCTTGCTGCGCGCGTTTAGTTTCGGCAGCGGCAATATCGTTTCGAGAGCGTTCAACCAGTTCGTTCAATTCCTCGGCCCGCTGCCGATTGAATAGGATTCGATTTCGGTGCGCGTTAATTTCGCTTTCAAGACGCTGAAGTTCACTGCGGCTGCCCGCAATCTGCGCATCGATTTCTTCCAGGGCGCGGCGTTGCTCGGCCAAATCGTTTTCGCCTGCGTCGATTTTGGTGCGAGTGGAATCTTCTGATTCGCCGAGACGCGCAATCTCAGCCTGACAATGGGCGAGGTCAGCTTCGAGCGCTTCGAGTTGCTTGCGCGAATAATGAGTATCAAGGACGCGAAGGTCGTCGTGCATTGCCTGGTAACGCCGCGCTTTGCCCGCCTGCCGCTGTAACGAACCGATTTGGCGTTTTACTTCCTTAATGATGTCGCCGATGCGCAGGAGATTTGCCTCGGTCGCTTCCAGTTTGCGCAGTGCCTCGCGTTTTTGCGTCTTGTATTTTGTAACTCCTGCTGCTTCCTCAAAAACTGTGCGTCGATCTTCGGGGCGCGAACTCAGGATCATATCGATTTTGCCCTGTTCCATCATTGAGTACGCAGCACGCCCGATACCCGTGTCGGCGAAGAGATTCTGGATGTCGCGCAGTCGACAGGACGTTTTGTTTAGCAGGTATTCGGAGTTGCCATCGCGATAGACACGCCGAGTTACGCGCACGTCATGCCAGTCGATGCCGAGCTCGTCAGCACAATCAGTGAAAGTCAGTGATACCTCGGCGAATCCCACCGGCTTGCGTGCCTCGCTGCCGTCGAAGATCACGTCAGCCATCTCATCGCCGCGCAAGGATTTTGCAGATTGCTCGCCGAGTACCCAGCGCACCGCGTCCAGCACATTGGATTTTCCGCAACCGTTCGGCCCGACGATAGCGGTGATGCCTTCGTGAAAACTAAGGAGCGTTTTGTCGGCGAACGACTTAAAGCCGAGAAGCTCGAGCGATTGTAAATGCATGGTAGGCCAAAACCTCGGGCCTCAGGAGGTCAATACAGCAGGCGCAGAACGGTTACAAGCGAAAAACACACAATTTGGAGGGTTTTTGATGAGGTCCGACCACAGGATATTGGGTATTGAGCGCCCCACTAGCGTGGAGGCCTACGCGCTTACGCGCCTCGCCCCTTGAGATAAAGGGAGAGGATGACTGTGAGGGGTCGGAACAATTAGCGGCCCGGGACTCGATCACCGTCTCCCTCTCCTTCGCCAAAGAGAGGCGTCCCAACCCACGTGCCGCGCTAAAAGTACCCGCCATTCGAAAAAACGACCCTCGGCCGCGAAGCTAGCGCGCACTCTTGCGTTAGACAACTGAATCACGCAGGATGCGCCAATGGCTGATGAATCGACGCTGTCGATCCAACAAGCGGAGCGTGTCGATCATCAGCTGGTCCGGGGAATTGGAATTCCAGCTCTGACTGCCAACATTGTCAGCTCGACAATTGGTGCAGGAATTTTCGTGATTCCGGCAACGGTTGCGGGAGAGCTGGGACCTGCGGCTCCACTCGCATTTGTTTGTTGTGCGGTTGCGATGGTGTTGTTCGTTACTTGCTTCGCAATTGCGGGCAGCCGGGTATCCTTGACCGGTGGCCTTTACGCGTATGTCGAAGTCGCATTTGGTCGTTACGTCGGCTTTCTCGCCGGCATGCTTTATTTTCTCACGGCGCTCGGCGCAGTTGCCGGCGTCGTAAACGTTCTCGCAAATTCAGTCACGCTCGTAATTCCATTCCTCGGCAACCCCATGATGCGCATTGTCGTCATCCTCGCCGTTTACAGTTCGCTCGTCCTAATCAATATCCGTGGCGTGCGGGAAGGCGCAGGCACGGTCACGGTGGTCACGGTCACAAAGCTCCTGCCGCTGTTGCTGTTCATTGGCGTGGGAATTTTCTTTGTTCATCCGCCGAATCTTGCCTGGAGCGGTTGGCCCGGCAGCAAGTCGTTAGGCGACGCGGTGATCCTGTTGATTTTTGCCTTCGTCGGAATCGAGGTGGCATTGATTCCCAGCGGTGAAGTGAAGAACCCGGCGCGCACCGTTCCGCGCTCCGCTTATCTCGCGCTCGTTATTACGACAGTGATTTATATCCTGATCCAAGTCGTAGGGCAGGGCACGCTCGGTGCTGATCTCGCAAACCATCCTGGCGCGCCGCTTGCTGAAGCTGCGGCCACTTTTCTCGGGAATCTGGGCCGCACAATTCTTCTGGCTGGAGCGACCATTTCCGCATTTGGATTTGTGACCAGTGACATCCTGAGTTCGCCGCGGATGATCTTTGCTTTCGGTCGGGATGGGGCGTTGCCGCAGTTTTTCGCACACGTTCATCCCCGCTATCGATCGCCGGACGTCGCCATCATTACTTATGCGGTGCTGGCCTTTGCGCTGTCAATCAGCGGCACGTTTGAAAAGCTGGCGGTGCTTTCGAACGTCGCTGTTCTGTTGATGTATCTGCTTTGCTGCGCCAGTTGCTGGGTTCTCGTGCAACGCGATGTGCGAGCTGACGGTGCTCAGCCCTTCAATTTTCCCGGAATGAAAATTGTGCCCGCGCTTGCAATCGTCGCGATCATTTGGATTCTCGCGCACGCCACGGCTCGCGAGTTTGTGGTGACGGGAATTGTGTTAGCGACGGCTTCGATTTTGTATCTGATCCGCGTCGAACTTCGTGGAAATCGTAGGCAAATGGCGAAAACCGATTAGCTTCTGGCCATGCGCGACAATTACCTCGAGGATTATTATTCGTTCCTTCGGTTTCCAAGTGTTTCAACTGATGACAAGTACAAAGAAAAGCTGGAGGATTGCGCACGATGGCTCGTAAACAAGCTCACGAGCATCGGGCTGGAGACACAACTTGTTCCCACGCGCGGGCATCCCATCGTCTGGGCGCGGAATAAACATCAGCCCGGGCGCCGCACGGTTTTGATCTACGGGCATTACGATGTGCAGCCGCCCGATCCGTTGGAACTGTGGGATTCGCCACCGTTCGAGCCCGTTCTCAAAAACGGCTACGTCTTTGCACGCGGCGCAACCGACAACAAAGGCCAGATCCTTTCACACATTCTCGGCATTCAGGAAACGATCGAGCAAAATGGCGATTTGCCGGTGAATTTGCATCTGGTGATTGAAGGCGAAGAGGAAATCGGCAGCGGGAACCTCGGCCCTTTTCTCAACGAAAATCGCGAGGCACTGAAGAGCGACGTTGGGGTGGTCTCCGACACCGGAATGATTGAGAAAGGTGTGCCGACGTTGAGTTACGGCCTGCGCGGGGTGACCGCCCTAGAGATCAAAGTCACTGGGCCGAAGATGGACTTGCATTCCGGTATTTTTGGGGGCGCCGTTCAAAATCCAATCACGGCGCTGGCGCAATTGCTCGCCACACTTCACGATCGTGAAGGCCGCGTGGCAATCGCCGGATTCTATGATCGGGTTAAGCCGCTGGAAAAATGGGAGCGGGACGCGTGGCGAAACCTTCCAGTCGATGGCGACAAACTGATCCTGAAGGAAACAGGCGTGCCCGAGCTTTTCGGCGAAGCCGGCTACAATTCGCTCGAGCGCATCTGGGCTAGACCTACTGCCGAGATTAATGGAATCGGTGGAGGATATCAGGGGCAAGGGACAAAAACAGTCATCGCCAGTCATGCGATGGCGAAATTGACGTTCCGCCTAGTTCCGGACCAGGAAGGCGATGAAATTCTAAAGCTGGCAAGAGTGCATTTACAAAAAAATCTGCCCAAAGGCGTTACGATGGAAATTGCCGACGGGCATAGCGGTCCGTGGTATCTCACCGATCCGCATTCAGGAATCGGCGAAGCGGCCCAGCGCGCACTGCGCGAAGCGTTCAACCGCGACCCCGCGCTCATACGTGAAGGCGGCAGCATTCCAATTGTCTCACAATTTCGCGGCATCCTCGGCATCGAAACGCTGTTGCTGGGACTCGCGCTGCCTGATTGCCGCGCGCATTCGCCTAACGAGAATTTTCCTCTCGAAAATTTCGAGGGCGGGATTCGTCTCAACAAAGCAATTCTCCAGCAGCTCGCGTAGTTGTCATGCCGACCGAAGTGGAGACATCTCTCGCTGCTTTAGACGGGCGTTTAGAATAAAATCAGAGATTCCTCGACTTCGCTCGGAATGACATACGGAAAATTCGTCGGGCTTCTCTCGTTTTTCGCACTGTTATTTGGCGCAATTGATACTGCGAACGCCGAAGAATCGTTAGGCACAAAGATTAAGAAAATTTTCGCAACGCCAACACCAACCCCGACGGGAAAACATAGGAAACGTTCGACGAAGAAACCGACACCCAGCCTATCGCCAACACCTTCGCCAAGACATAAGAAGGTTTCACCGACTCCGACTCCGACTCCGCCTCCGACCGCTACGCCGAAGACAAAATCAAAGCGCAAAAAAGCGTCTCCCACGCCAACAGCAACTCCCGAAGAGAGCCCGGCCCCAAGTCCAACTGGAACGCTAAGCCCTTCACGTTCGCCGCATCCCGGTGTAGAGAAAAAAGGCGCGCCCAACGTAACTCTTTCGCCTGATCAGATTTCAGGCTACGACAATTATTCTCAAAAAGTGCGCGAGATCATCGATGCAGGCCTGGAGCTGACAAAACAAAATTTGGGTTATAACTACGGCTCCGCAGATCCCGCCAATGGCGGGATGGATTGCTCCGGTTTCATTTATTATCTTCTCAGCCAAAACGGATTCAAAGATGTGCCGCGGGATTCCAGCCAGCAATACGTCTGGGTGCGCAAGGCCGGAAATTTCAATGCGGTCTTGAGCCGTCACGAAGATACGTTCGAGCTCGATGCTCTTAAACCCGGAGACTTACTCTTTTGGAGTGGCACTTACACCATCGATCGCGATCCACCGGTCACGCACACCATGATTTATCTGGGCCGCGAGAAGCGAACGAAAAAGAGAGTCATGATCGGATCAAGTGATGGTCGCACCTACGATGGAAAACAGCGCTTTGGCGTCAGCGTTTTCGATTTCAAAATGCCGCCGCCACCGAACAGCGGCGACGCAAAGATCAGTCCGGTGTTTGTTGGCTACGGCCGGATTCCGGGTTTGGAGGATTGAAATGTCGAGTGTGCAGATTTGATTGTTCTACTGACAACCGCTGAATCGGATTTGCACAAAGATCACGCGCGAAAATAAAACTCTATCGCTCATCCTGAGTTTCCAAAGGACTTGGAGATGGTTTCGGTTCCGCCGCTGATGTTACCTGAACGGGATGACGATGAATGCGCCGTTGATATCCGACAAATGTGATCGTGATCAGAATGAACATCACGATCAGAACGACGCGCTGTTCGCTGTTCGAGAGCTCAAAGATTCTGAGCAGGCGCTTCATTTCTTAGCGTAACGAATCGGATCCTCTATGCCGGCTTCGCGAAAACCTTTGAGCCGCAAGAGGCAGGAATCGCATTCACTACAGGCGAAACCTTCCGGCGACGGATCATAACAACTATGCGTGAGTGAAAGATCGACTCGGAGCTTGACGGCTTTGCGAATGATTTCGGCTTTCGAAAACTTGATCAGCGGTGTGTGAATTTGGAAGTGTTTGCCCTCCATGCCGGCTTTGGTCCCAAGATTGGCCATGGTCTCAAACGCTTCGATGAATTCTGGACGGCAATCAGGGTAGCCGCTGTAATCAATAGCGTTTACACCTAGAAAGATGTCACTGGCGGGGATCACCTCCGACCAGGCAAGGGCGTAAGCGAGAAAGATTGTATTGCGTGCCGGGACGTACGTGACCGGAATTCCATGCGCGATTTCTGTGTCCGATCGCTTCTTCGGCACATCGACATCATCCGTCAGCGCCGAGCCGCCGAAGATGCGCAAGTCGATCTTTGCAACGCGATGTTCTTTTGCGCCTAACGATTTGGCGACGCGGCGAGCGGCTTCGGTTTCGATTTGTTGGCGCTGGCCGTAATCGAATGAGAGTGCGTAAACTTCGTAGCCCTCTGAAATGGCGATCGCCAGCGTTGTTGTCGAATCAATTCCGCCGCTCAAGAGAACGACTGCGCGTTTCATCTTAGTCGACTGTCATCCTGAGCGAAGCAAAGCGGAGTCGAAGGATCCCGCGGAGATACCCTCGGTTTCGCAACGGGATTCCTCGACTTCGCTCGGAATGACACCATCATTCCTTCTCGCGGCCGCCCGTTTTGTCCGGATACTCCGCACGAACAGTGAGTGCGATTCCGCCCCGCGCGGAGAATTGCGCGGTTACAATCGTCTCGCGTGGCGCACACGCTTTCACGAAATCGTCCAGAATGCGGTTCGTTACCGCTTCGTTGAAGGCACGCTCATTCCGATACGAGGCTAGATAAAACTTGAGCGACTTGCTTTCGACGCACAGACGATCCGGGACGTAATCGATGTCTATCCTGGCAAAATCTGGTTGGCCGGTGATTGGACAAACCGAAGTGAAATCATCCGTTTCAAAATGAATCCGGTAATTGCGACCAGGGGTGGGATTTGGAAAAGTCTCGAGGCGCGCCTCGGCAGGTGAGGCGGGCAATCTCGCTTCGCTCCGTCCGAGAAGGGTCAATCGACCAGCGCGTTTTGCTTTTGCCACGGCGATATCAAGGTTCGCTCGAAGGCGATTGAGGTCAATCGCCCCTACTTATTTGGAAGCGTGCGAATCTCTTCAGCAGTCATGTCGTTTATCATTTGTTTGGTTGAACATCGGCGGTCAAAATCCGAACGTCCAATTTGCGAAGGACCCGAAGAATAGCGGTCTCAAACTGCAAAATGAAAGATCGGACAGGCATAATCGACGTAATCGCGGAGGATAAAAACACCGGCGAAGTCGTGCTCGTGATGAATGAGGCTAACGAATGGATTGGCTCGGACGAACAATTGCTCGCCTTACAGGAGCGGTTCAACGCCTACGTTTCATTTCTGCTCGACGGTGAAATGGCGGAGACACATTCGGAGCTTGCCGGCAAACCCGCCCGGATTGAGCTGCGCTGCGCGCACATGCCGGACGCGAGCGCCCTTGAGTTACTCGGCCTGGTCCACGATCACCTGGCGTTCCAGGAAATTAAGTTGGAAGTCGTCGTGCGAAATGATCCGCCTTCGCCGAAGGCTACGGCGTGACAGGCGAAATCCGAATGCTATAGCTCGATGGCATAGCGCTTCATCTTGTTGTAGAGCGTGGGGCGTTGGATGCCGAGAAGTTCCGCCGCCTTTTTCTTGTTTCCGTGGCACTCAGCGAGCGCCTGAATAATCGCAGTTCGCTCGACGTCGTCGAGTGACTGGACCCCTGAACGCGGCAGCGCGGCGATCTCGGCTTGTTGCAGCGCGGTTGGCAGCTGTATTTCTGCGGGCAGCTCTTTCACGTCAATCATTCCCTGTCGAGCCAGCACTACAGCGTATTCGATGGCGTTCTGCAGTTCGCGAACGTTTCCCGGCCACGAATAATCCAGCAACTTTTGAAACGCTTCCGGCGAAATGTCTGGCTCTGATTTGCCGAGCTGCTGAGCAAACTGTTTCACGAACGCGGCGATCAGCGGTGGAATATCCTGCTTCCGTTTTCGAAGTGGCGGCACCTCAATTTGAAACGTGTTTAGCCGGTAGTACAAATCCGAGCGCAGCCGGTTCTCCGACAGCGCCTGGGGGACCGGCCGATTGGTTGAAGCGATCGCCCGGAAGTCCGCTTTCATCGTTTGTGTGCTTCCAAGGGGGCGATACTCGCGTTCTTGCAGCACGCGCAAAAAGCGCGTCTGCAGCTCCGCCGGCATATCAGATATTTCGTCCAGAAAAAGTGTGCCGCCATCGGCCGCTGCGATCATTCCGGGGAAATCCTGCATCGCGCCGGTGAACGCACCTTTCACATAACCGAAAAGCTCTCCCTCAATCATCGTTTGGGGAAACGCCGCGCAATTCAGCTTTACCATTGGCTTTCCCGCGCGGCGGCTCCGTGCGTGAATAGCATTGGCGATTACCTCCTTGCCGACGCCGCTCTCACCCACGATCAGAGCATTGGCATCTGATGGAGCCATCGCATTGATCAATTCCTCGATTTCGTGCATCGGTTTGCTCTTGAAAATCAGCGAGGGCCGCGCCTCTGCCACCTCCAGACGCCGTTCGAGTTGCTCTGTCTTCTCTCGAAGTTCTTCGGTTTTTCGCAACAGAAACTGTTTTTCCAATGCCTTCTCCACGAGGCTGAGCAACTCTTCAGGCGCATACGGCTTGCTGATGAAATGGTAAGCGCCGCGCTTAATCGACTCGATGGCATTGTGCAGCGAGTCGTGCGCCGTCAAGATAATGACCTGCGTTTCGGGGACCTCGGCTTTGATCTGTTCGAGCGTTTCTAATCCGTCGGCGTCGGGTAATTGGAGATCGAGCAAAACGAGCGTCGAAGGTTTGGACCGTAATAACTTGAGTCCCTGAGAGGCCGTGGGGGCTGTATCCACGTGATAACCATGCCGCTTTAGAAATGCCTCGAGCGTCATGAGCACGGGGCGCTCGTCGTCGATGATCAGGACGCGGTGGTTGTTGGTTTTCATTAATTGGCCGCCTTCGTACTACGCACGACCAACGGACTCCAGTTTGTTAAAAGTGGGAAATAACGCGACTCAAGCATCTTTGGAAGAGCCGCTTGAAAAGGGGAGAGCGAGGGTTGTGATGAGCGTTGAATCGTTCGGATCATAGTGAGCATATATTTCGCCGCCGTGGGTCTCTACGATAGCGCGGACGCGATTGAGACCAAGACCGTAATGGCCCTGGCTGACTTTCCGAAGTGGCTCACGCGCCCAGCTCTCGGTGGGCAAGTCAAATCGGCTTTTGGGCTCTTGAAGAGTAAAAAGAAGTCGGTTCTTGTCCATCCTGGCAATCGCAACAAGCGTGCCCCTGTCATGATCGTGACGGAAGGCATTGGCAAAGAGCTCCGTAAACGCTTCCTGCAAAAGCTGAGGATCAACATTCAGCATCGCGTCACCAACCTGAATGTTCCAGGCGATTGCCGCGCTTTGCCCGGAGAAATCCTGATCGATTTTCTTGCGCAAATCTTCCGCCAAATCGGCCGCCCTGTACGGGATCAGATTGGGTTTGACGCCACTGACTGCGTTCGAAAGGGATTGCAAAGCGGAGGTCAATCCAGAGACCATTTCACGCAAGCGCTTGATTTCGCTCTTGAGTTCGTCTTCTCGCTCCAACTCGCTGACATAAACGGACTGCAGTTCGATCGCATTTAGATGATTACGCAGGTCGTGGCTTAGCTGGCGAATAAAGCGAACGACGTCGCTCCAGGCAACGCTGAGGGCATCGGTTCGATCTTCAGAAGGAGGCTCCGCCATATCGCGTATCGAATTTACCAGATGGGCAAGCGAGGCGCGTGCCCTACAACGTTTAAGTCATTCCCTGTCAGTTGAAATCCATTGTAGGGCAGGCGCTCCGCCTGCCAAGTCGGGTACATCTTCACGAATCTGAATCCGCCAGCGAAAATTGATCGTCGGCCGGTTCCTCGCCGTGCGAGACCCGGATGTGTGGATCGTTGTCCGCCAAATGCCGCAGCACGTGAAACACGTCTTCTGGATCTGCATCTATTGACCGCGCAATTTCTTCGGCCGTTTTACCGGGCCCACGAGTCAATTTCGCGCGCGCTTGTTTTTGAAGCTCCAATAATCTTGTCGCTGCTTTTTTCCCAGCTTCAACGCCGGGTTGATCATAAGCATTGATGTTAACCAGCGATCCGTAAAAGCCCACCGCGCGCTCATAAAGGGCGATCAACGCGCCGATATTGAACGCGTTCGCCTCGGGAATGCTCATGGTGATTGATTCCCGCCCGCTCTCGTAAAGCGCGCTTCGGGTTCCAAGCAAAAATCCGTGGAGGTAGTCGCCACTTGTGACTCCATCTTCGATTTCGATCGCCGGGTTGCGCCGATCCTTGTCCACTTCGATGAAGGTCACGAAAAAATTTAAAACCCCGTCACGCAACTGTTGCACGTAGGCATGTTGGTCGGTCGATCCCTTGTTGCCATAAACAGCAATGCCCTGATGCACGATTTTGCCGTCGCGATCCTTTTCTTTCCCGAGCGATTCCATCACCAGCTGCTGCAGATATTTCGCAAACAATGCCAGCCTGTCCTTATAGGGAAGGATCACCATATCTTTGTCGCCTTTGCCATTGCCGGCGTGATACCACATCAGCGCCAGAAGCATTGCGGCATTTTGGATCACATTCGGTGTACGTGTGTGCTCATCCATCGCCGCTGCGCCGGCCAGAAAATCATCGATATCAAGACCTTGCAGGGCCATCGGGAAAAGCCCGACCGCGCTCATCACCGAAGTGCGCCCGCCGATCCAATCGTGCATCGGGAATCGGGCGAGCCAACTGTTCTTTTCGGCGTACTTGTCGAGATCGCTGCCCACGCCGGTTACAGCCACTGCATGCTTGTTAAATTGCAGCCCTTTTTCTTTGAATCTTACTCCCGCCTCGAGCATTCCGTTTCGTGTTTCTTTTGTCCCGCCAGACTTTGAAACCACCACGACCAGTGTCTGCGCCAGTTCATTACTCATCTTCTCGAAGACGCGATCGAAGCCGTCTGGATCTGTGTTATCGAAAAAAAAGATGTCCATTGGATCGCGACGTGATCCCAGAGCGTCTGAGACGAATTGCGGTCCGAGCGCCGAGCCCCCAATGCCAATGAGCAACACGTGCTTAAACCGCTTTCCATTTTCAGCCGTCATTTTTCCCGCGTGAACATCCGCGGCGAATGTCTTGACGCGTTTCATTGTCTCTTCGATCTCGGTGCGAATTTCCGGAGTGGGCGCTAGTGCGGGATTCCGGAGCCAATAGTGTCCAACCATCCGCTTCTCAGTGGGATTAGCGATTGCCCCGGCCTCCAGCGCTCGCATTCCCGCAAACGCTTGATCGATCTTTGGTTGCATTTTTTCGAAGAAATCATCCGGGAATTTCATCCGACTGATGTCGAGAGAGAAACCGAGGTCCCGGTAATCCAAGAAGTACTGTTGAAAACGCTGCCAGAGTGAAGAGGACGACATAAGAATGCGAAAATACCCAATTATTAAACGACATCGAGTATCGATCCTCGAGTCTGCAAATCCAAATAAAACCAGCTGGGCGATGCGGCCGTCGTGGTTAGCGTCTGCCGTTGGCCCTTCAAACGGTTCTCGCGATCGTCGAGCTGTGTCGTAAATGAAATTCAATTGCAGCGTCGGGTCGCGGGAATAGCTTCGCGTATCATGGCAAGTGTCCAGGCAAAAGAAGGCATGCCGCATTTGTTTGCGGGACTGATCGCTTCCGGCTTGGTGGTGGCGGTTTTGCTCGGCGCGGAAATAATGGCGGTCCGCCTCGAACACGCCACCATTCGTTCGACTGCTCCCGAGTTGTTCCCGCTTAAAAACCAAGGCCTGGCCTTTCAACGCGCGGCCGCACGTGCCCCAAACGTGCTGCCGCTTTACGCCAGCTCGGAACTAAACGCCGTTCTGGTGCCTGAAAGAGCCCATGTTTTTTTCCGTACCGCCCCAACGGGTTTTCAAATCTCACCCGTCGGCGCTGGAGGCGCGAGCTGCCTGACCATGTCGCAAAAACTTGCCGCCCTGGGTTCGGATTTGCGCGCCAAAAAGATTGCTATCTCACTTTCGCCTCCTTGGTTCTTAACGCGTGACCCCGGGCGCGAGGGCTACAATGGAAATTTCTCGGTGATGGCCGCGAAGGAGATGGTATTTGGGACTGCACTGGATTTCGAACTCAAGCGCGAGATCGCTTCGCGCATGTTGAACTACCCGAGAACGCTAGAAGAAAGTCCATTCCTTGACTTTGTGTTGAAGAGGCTCGCTTCTGAGCGTTGGCTTGATCACCTCGTTTTTTGGGCGCTCTGGCCGGTCGGGAAATCACAGACGATCATACTGGAGTTGCAGGATCATGTTGCCGCTTTCAGTCGCATTCGCCATAAGATAAAGCCCGCGGCGCCGTTTCACCCGGAAACACTCGATTGGTCGAAGCTCATTGCGGACGTCAGCGGAACCAAGAGTGCCACCCGTGCGGACAAGGTCACAAAAGCCTCAAGTCCGAACGAAGGAAGGACGGTTGGCTATCGTGACGAGGCATTTCGAGAGGACATGAATGCATCCCCGGGTTGGACTGATTTGGAATTGCTTTTGCGCACGCTAGCAAAGATTCACGCTCGGCCGTTACTGCTTAGTATGCCGCTCGCCGGTGATTTTTACGACGAGAAAGGCGTCTCGCGTTCTGCTCGCAAACACTATTACGCAAAGCTTCGCGCGCTTGTGCAACGATACCATTTTCCGTTACTGGAATTTGAGGACCACGATGAGGATCCCGCTTTTCTTTACCTTCAAAAAAGTCATCTTAATGCGAAAGGCTGGATCTATTACGACCGCGCCCTTGATGATTTCTTTCATGGGCGCGCTCCCCGAAGCTGATGAGAACGATTCCTTGATGCCTCGTGTGTAGGTCGATACCCTACATAATCTTCGTACTTTGACTCACATGCGCGACCTTGCTGGCAGGCATAATCTGCAAACAATCATGCACCCCGCCCGGACCGGCACACCGCATTTGTTTTCAGGCGTTATCGCTGTCGGCATCGCTGCGTCGATTTTGTTCGCTGGCCGAATGATTGCGATTCATCTTGAACACAAGACTCTTCACGCAGTCGCTCCCCGCGTATTTCAGCTCAAAAATCAGGGACTCGCGTTTCAACGCACTGCTGCTCACGCGCGAGACGTGCTGCCGGTTTACGGCAGTTCCGAGCTGCTTAGTCCTGCTCGGGAAACAGCGGGCGTTTTTTTTCGCACTGCGCCAACAGGTTTCCAGGCCTCACCGGTAGGAAAAGTCGGCACGACCCCGCTGATCATGTTGCAAAAACTGGGAGGCCTTGGAGATGATTTGCGTGAAAAAAAGATTGCGATTTCGCTTTCAGCTGTCTGGTTTGTGGTGTCGGATATCAACCAATACTCGTACGACGCCAATTTTTCGCTATTTGCTGCAAGTGAGCTGATGTTCGGCAATGCCCTCGATCTCGACCTGAAGCGGGATATCGCTGACAGAATGCTGCAGTTCCCAGGGACAATGAAAAAAAGTCCCTTGCTCGGATTCGCATTGAGACGATTAGCTTCTGGAGGGCCGCTTGACCGCATCATTTTCTGCGCGCTTTGGCCGCTCGGAAAAGTGCAGAATGCCATCCTGGATTTGCAGGACCATTTTGCGGCGGTGATTTACATCCGGAATGGGCCCAAATCCTCTAGCTCGCTGCATCCTCAAGAGCTCGACTGGCCAAGTCTCATAACAAAAGCAAGCGAAAAGGCGAGCGCCAGCCAAAGGGGAACGGTCTCAGGCACGGACCAGCAGATGGCCACTCGCCGCAGTGAGGCATGGTTTCTCGAGCAGCTTGGTGGGGCAAGGCAATGGACAGATTTGGAGTTGCTGTTGCGCGTATTGACGAAGCTTCATGCCCGGCCGCTTTTGCTCAGTATGCCGATGGATGGCCAGTTTTACGATCAGTTCGGCATTTCGCGGTCGATCCGAGAATCTTACTACAACAAGATGCGCGCCTTGGCTCAGCGGTACAATTTTGAGCTGGTCGAATTTGAGGAGCACGACGGGGACGCGCCGTTTCTTGTTCATCAAGTCCCACAAATCAAGCGTGTCGCCTCGCCTCACCTCACGGCTAAAGGCTGGATGTTTTATGATCGTGTTCTTGATGATTTCTTTCACGGGCGTGTCCCACGGAGTTGATTGCGTGTTAATGTTTTGTTCAAGCAATCCGCAGCGTGACGCTGGGGCGTGTTATTCGCCATGAATGCATCTTTCCCGGACAAAGTGTTGCAACTGGTAGCCTCGGTTGCGGAAACCGACGAGGTTCGCGCAAATTTGGATCTCCCGCTTTATGATAATCAGCTTTTCGACTCAATCAGGACGGTCGAGTTGATGATAAGAATTGAGGAGGAATTCGGTGTCAAAATTTCCCCGGCGGAATTCGAGCGCGAAAATTGGGGGACACCGCGCAAGATCATAGCCGACCTTGAGAGGCGGATGCAGGTGAACGTATGAGTTGGATCGGGGCACGTCCAGCGCTCTGGCGGGCGCTGCTGATTCTGTATTACCTCGCTGTCATTGCGGGTTTAATCGCGATCTACGGTCGTGGCGACTTTTCCACGCCGCCATTTGTTTATCAGGGCTTTTGAGTGAATCTCATCGACCAAATCGATCATTGGGCTCTTGCGGCTCCGAATGCGATCGCACATATCAGCGGAGATCGGAGGCTGACCTATAGCGAGCTCCGCCGGCGTTCGGATGCTCTCGCTGCCCATCTAGCTGACCGCTTTGGCGATGATAGCGCTCCAATCGCAGTGCTCGGACATCGGGAGCCCGAGATGCTCATCGCGTTTCTGGGAGCGGTGAAATCCCGCAGGCCCTATGTTCCGCTGGACACAGTATTGCCTCAACAACGCATCGACAAAATTCTGGCAATCTCGCGCCCTGCGTTACTTCTCACGCCGGAATACGTCGCAGAACTTTCCGGCGCTCCCACACCTGCGCCTGCCACGCGCGCGCAGCGCGATGACCCATTTTACATTTTGTTCACCAGCGGCAGCACCGGTGAGCCCAAAGGCGTTATCATTACGCTCGGTTGCCTGGAGCATTTCGTCGCATGGATGCTTGAGGAACAGAAATTCACCCCGCTCAGCGAGACCTTTCTGAACACGGCGCCCTTTTCATTCGATCTGTCGGTGATGGATCTGTATTGCAGCCTTGTCACGGGAGGAACTCTCTTCAGCGTTAGCCGCGATCTGGTTGCAAATCCCAAAATGCTTTATCGCGCGCTTGGAAATTCCGGCGCTACCACATGGGTCTCTACGCCATCGTTTGCACAAATGTGCCTCGTCGAAGAGAAATTTGCGCAAGCAATGGTTCCGCGCATTCGGCGTTTTCTTTTCTGCGGCGAAACGCTCACCGCGCAAACTGCGGCTCGTCTGCTTGAGCGCTTTCCGCAGGCCCAAGTGTGGAACATGTATGGCCCGACCGAGGCAACGGTGGCCACCACTTCCGTACGCATAGACCATTCAATTTTGGAAACCTATTCGGCGTTACCAGTCGGGCGCGCGATGCCTGGGACCGACGTTTTCGTTGTGAATGACGTTGGCGAGACTTTGGCGACAAACGAGCGAGGCGAAATTGTCATCGCGGGGCCAAACGTTAGCCCTGGCTATCTTGGGCGTCCTGATCTCACGGCGGCGGTCTTCTTTGAGCATTGCGGTCGGCGCGCTTATCGGACCGGCGACCAGGGTCGGTTTCGTGATAACCTGCTTTTTTTTGAGGGCCGTATGGATTCGCAAGTCAAACTCAGCGGCTACCGCATCGAACTCGGCGACGTCGAAGCAAACCTCGTGGCCTTGCCGTCTGTGAGGGACGCAGTGGTAACACCGGTGATTAAGAACGGCGCCGCTCAATCGCTAGCCGCTTTCGTAGTGCTTAGCGGCCGAAGTGCGGCATCGCATTTCGAACTAATGCAGGCGCTGCGACGGCAACTGGGCGAGCGGCTGCCAGTGTATATGTTGCCGCGCAAATTCGTTTTCCTCGATGCTTTTCCGCTGACGGCGAACGGCAAAGCCGACCGTGCCCGGCTAGCCCAGTCGCTGTGATTCCTTACGCTGATTTCACGTATTTTGGGCTGCTGCTTTACGTGGTAGTTCCGACGCTCATTCTGGGTCTGTTTGGCAAAGCGGGATGGCGTTGGGCGACCGTCGTGACTGCCGGGATGCTCCTCGTGCAATATCACGGGTTGTTAAGCATTCGGCCACACTTTCCGGTCCGCGAGATCTGGATCGTCATTGGTTTCGCCGTCTGGCAATGGGCAACGGTCTCCATATTTGCAAAGAGCGGAACACGAGCCGGCTGGCCGTTCTATGTTGCGGTCGCGGCAAGCCTCCTTCCGCTTGCCGCGTCCAAATTTGTTCCCGTGATCTCGCCGAGGAGCGAATTCGGCTTTCTTGGAATTTCCTACATCACGTTTCGGGCATTGGATGTCGCATTTTGCCTCCGCGATAACGTCATCGCTCTGCCTGGGACGCTCGATTTCTTGATGTTCCTTTTTTTCTTCCCAACCATTTCAGCCGGGCCAATTGACCGTTTCCAACGCTTTGCTGGTGAGTGGAAGAAAAGGCGAACGCGCGCGGAATTCCTTGTCGATCTCGACGGCGCGGTGCATCGCATTTTTCGGGGGTTCTTTTACAAATTCATTCTCGCCGCGCTCATTAAACAATACTGGCTGGAGCGAGCCGCCAGCAGCGGGAGCTTCGTGGCGTTGGTCAGCTACATGTATGCCTACAGCTTTTATTTGTTTTTTGATTTTGCCGGCTACAGCGCTTTTGCCATTGCTCTGAGTTACCTTTTCGGTGTCCATACTCCGGAAAACTTTAATAGACCGTTTCTTGCCCGGAATATCCGCGATTTCTGGAATCGCTGGCACATCACTCTTTCATTTTGGTTTCGCGACCATGTTTACATGCGCTTCCTTTATGCAGCGATGCGCGGCAAATGGTTTGCGCATAAGGAAGTCGCCCCGATCGTAGGCTATTTTCTTGCCTTCGGACTGATGGGCCTCTGGCACGGGCCTGAGCTTCACTACATTGCTTACGGATTTTATCAGGCCGCGCTGCTTTCCGCATTCCACTTTTTTTCCCGCTGGAGCAAAGTGCACCGCTATTGGCGCGAGGGTCCGGTCTCGCGCGCAGTAGCTATCTTTATCACGTTCCAGTTTGTTTGCTTCGGCTTACTGATTTTTTCAGGGCGTATTGGCGCCGCCCCGCTCCCGCACCATGTGGGCGACGTCGAGCAGGCTTATTGCTATGAGATGTATGGGTGGGTTTGGGACAAACATCGGCCAGATGTCCCAGTTGATGTCGAACTTTGGGATGGCGATAAGTATCTGATGAAATTCACCGCCAACGAATTCCGGCAGGATCTGGTGGACGCAGGTTATGGAAACGGCAAGCATGGCTTTCACATTCTGACACCGCCACAACTTAAAGATCGCCGCTCACACGTGATCCATCTGCGCATTGCTGGCACAAAGCAGGAGTTAACCAATTCACCCAAAGTAATTCAGTGCCAATAATGCAAAGACGCAGCCGTCTCCAGCGTGCCAAGGTCAGCCAAAGCGGGACCTACCCGATCCGAATGACAATGAAAGATGCCGAGTGTCGAAGGAATGACGAAATTTGAATGGCGAAAGGGCAGGCACGCTTTGGTCATTTTTATTATTCAAGCCTCCTTCGCCTGCCACGCTGTAACCCGTGGCGAAGGCGGGTTATCCGCCTCCTGTTGCTTTCTTAACCGGCGCTTCTTCGTGTGGTGCGACCTCGTATTCTGGCTTGGGCATGCCCATTAGCCAATGGTCGAACCAACCGACGATATGCTGCAGACGCTCGACGCGGTGCCACGGCTGACCGGAGCGAGAAAGTTCGTGTGATTCGTTGGGGAATCGAACCATCACGGTCGGAATCTTGCGGAATTTTAGCGCGCGAAACATTTGTTCTCCGCCCGAGCCTGGCGGCGTCCGGTAATCTGCTTCGCCGAGGATAAACATCATCGGCGTCGTCACATTCTTGATGGAGTTGATCGGCGAATGCGCTCGATATTCCTGGGGATCTTCGAATGGCGGCGCTTTGAACCAGTTGGGCTGGAAGAGCGTGAAGTCCCCCGAATACCACCAATCTTCCCAGCTGGCGATATCGCGTTGCGCTACGGCCGCGGCAAAGCGGTTGGTCTGGCCCACGACCCAGTTGGTCAGCAATCCGCCGCCGCTGCCGCCGGTCACCCCGAGCTTCTTATCGTCGATGTAACCGAACTTGATCGCTTCATCCACGCCCGCCATCAGGTCTTTGTAATCGTCCCCCGGGTAATGATACTGAATGCTGTTTCCAAATTCCTGGCCGTAACTTGTGCTCCCGCGTGGATTCGGATAGAGGACCACATAACCCTTGGCCGCCATCGACTGAAATTCGTGATCGAAAATATGACCGTACGCGACGTGCGGCCCACCGTGAATGTTCAGGATTAGAGGATATTTTTTGTTTGAATCGAAGTTCGGCGGCTTTTGCACCCAGGCTTCGATGTGCTTGCCATCAAAGCTGTCGTACCAGATTTCTTCCGGCTCGGTTAGGTTTAGCTTCGAGAACAGTTCGTCATTGACATGCGTCAACTGTTTAGGCGTCGCATTACTGGCCGTGCGGTCCAGGACAAAAAGATCGTTAATGCGCGTCGGTGTCGAAACCACATAGATCAACTTCGACCCGTCAGGCGACGCGCGAAAACTCATCACGCCCTGGTTTCCAGAAGTTAAATCGTGTACTCCGGCCCTGCCGAGATCGGCGTCCTGGGCCACGGGCAGATCGAACAGCGCGAGATTCGCTTTCCCTTCCTTGGTGTAAACCGCAATAAGGCCTTTGCCATCTGGCATCCAGATCGGCTTGTTTTGTCCACCTGCCCGCGGGGTTGCGCCGTCCCCAATCACGAACCCGGGCACATCGAAATCAAAGTTCGCGGTCAAATTGCGCGGCTTTGCATTTGGCAAAAGATCGAGGACCCAGAGATCGGGCTGCGTGTATGAGGTGATCGGGCGTGTGGTGGATGCTGTAAACGCGACCTGTTTCCCATCGGGGCTGAGTGACAGCCCGCCTCCGCCGGGGCCAAAACCTCCGATCTGTAAATCAATCGTTGTGATTTTTACTGGTTCGCCGCCGGCTGCCGCCACCGAATAAAGATCAGTCTTTGGCAGCTCGTAGTACGGTTCGTCATTCCGGTCCGATGTGAAATAGATCTGTGAACCGTCCTTGGACCAGGTGGCGCTATCTTCATCGAATCGGCCCTTGGTGAGCTGGCGCGGCTTTACTTTTTCGTCGGCACTGCGCGGCGCGCTCACGAGCCAGATGTGTGTGGGATGCTTAGGGTCGACGTAGCCTTCATTGTCCTGCCGATAAACGGCGTGTGTGATCACGCGAACATCGCTCTCGTGTTCAGATTCAGGTTCGGGCGATGGAGCCGAGCGTTCCTTGTCCGCCGTAGCCTTGGCGGAGGCGGATTCTTTTGCTTTTTTCTTTTCCTGTTTGGCCAGGTCCTCTGCGTTTGTGTCGCTCGTGAAGGCGATCGTCTTTCCATCCGGTGCCCAGCTTGGATTTGCTGCGCCTTTCGGCAGATCCGTAAAGACAAATGAATCCCCACCTGCTATCGGCAGCAGCGCCAGTTGTGCCGACTCAGGCTTGCCATTCTTCTCAGTCGCGCGAAGAAAGAGCAAAAATTTTCCATCCGGCGACCAGCGAGGAACGGAATCGTGATCGCCTTTTGTAAGTTGATGAGGCTCTTCCCCGCCTTCGAGCGGCACAGTCCAGATGGAAGTATTGTAACCTTCCTTCTTGTCGTTAACCGTCACGCGCACGAACGCTACTCGCGACCCGTCCGGCGAAACTTGCGGGTCTCCAATCCAGACGAAATCGAACAGGTCTTTTTCGGTAATGTTACGCTTCTCGGCGAAGGCGGTGCCGGCTCCTGCTAACAAACCCAAGAGCAAACAAATGACGAATGAATGAAGAAACCCAAAGCGCAAACAGGAGGATCCAAATCGTTTCGTCATTTGATCACTTGGCATTTGTTTCGTCACTCGACATTCGTGCTTCGTCATTCGCGGCCGGCGGAGCGGCCGCGTTCACATATGAGCGATCACATTATCTCCAAATTGCGAACACTTGATCTCGGTCGCTCCTTCCATCAAGCGCGCGAAATCGTAGGTAACGTGTTTGCTCGCAATCGCGCCCCTTAGGCCTTTCAGAATCAATTCGGCCGCTTCTGTCCAGCCCATGTAAACGAACATCATTTGGCCAGAAAGAATCACCGACCCAGGATTGACCTTGTCCTGGTTTGCATATTTCGGCGCGGTGCCGTGGGTCGCCTCGAACACTGCGTGGCCGGTGATGTAATTGATGTTTCCTCCAGGAGCGATTCCGATTCCGCCCACCTGCGCGGCCAGCGCGTCGCTCATGTAATC